>Ga0256834_1000715_pt1 | contig 23595 bp, 19 predicted proteins | sample 4281140metaG_FD_190536 | JGI IMG/M metagenome (GOLD analysis project Ga0256834, IMG submission 190536) | Hydrothermal vent microbial communities from East Pacific Rise, Pacific Ocean - 4281-140 | ecosystem: Environmental > Aquatic > Marine > Hydrothermal vents | place: Pacific Ocean: East...
TTTGTATTCGGGCAAAAACTTTTGGTTTAAACTGCTGTATGTATGCAATTCCAATACGGCAACTACTTTTTTGTCGGGATAACTTTCTTTTACCGCATTGACACTGGCTTGCACCTTAGACGGTGCGTGTGCAAAATCTTTAAAAATGACCCTGTCATCGGTTTCATAAATTTTTTCCAATCGCTTGTCGGCACCTTTAAAACTTTGCATAGCCTTGTAAAAATCATCATCATTAACACCCAAAGCCTGACAAACTTTACGGGCGGCTTCCATATTTTGCATATTGTGAGCTCCTAATATTTGCAGTTCTGTTTTTTTGCCGTTATGATTGATATAAAAACGATTGCCTTCCTTTTGATAAACCGGTGTTTGGTAAGGTATTTTTTGAATGTTTTTGTTGCTGCTTGCAACCAATTCTTTGAGAATCCGGTCTTCTTCATTATAAATTAAAATACCGTTTTCTTCAATAGTGTCAATATATTTGGCAAATTGATCGATATAATCTTGTTTGTCGGGAAATTTGTTCATATGATCCCAAGCAATACCACTAATAACCGTAATATGCGGTTGGTACCATAAAAACTTTGGACGCAGGTCAATAGGCGAGGAAAGATATTCGTCTCCTTCTAAGATGACAGTATCTAATTCATCATCTAATTTGACCATAGTTTCAAACCCTTTAAGTTGTGATCCAACCATATAATTGACATCTTTACCGGCTTTGTCCAAAACGTGTAAGATCATTGAAGTGATGGTGGTTTTTCCATGCGATCCGGCAATGACTACACGTTTTTTATCTTTACTTTGCAGGTATAAATATTCGGGATAAGAATAAATAGGAATGCCTAATTCTTGTGCTTTTTTCAACTCCGGATTATCGGGTTGTGCGTGCATTCCCAAAATGATAGCATCTATATTTTTGTTGATTTTTTCAGGAAACCAACCGAATTTGTCCGGTAATAAGCCGTATTTTTCCAATCTTGATTTGGAAGGATCAAAAATTTCATCATCACTACCGGTAACCTGATAGCCTTTTTTATGCAAGGCAATAGCCAAGTTGTGCATAGCGGCACCGCCAATGGCTATAAAATGTATGTGGTTGTTCATGTGTTTATTGTTTGACAATTTAATTATTGTATAATAGGTGGCTTCAATACGATTGCCTCATGCTTTGTCAATCACTCAGCCATCCATTCATCATCTTTATTCTCTATTATCTGTTATCGTTCATTTGTCATTCCGAATGTAATGAGGAATCTTTTTATCAAAACTACAAAGTATTAAAAGATTTCTTGCTCTCAGGTTCGCATCGAAATGACACTATCGGTGACTTCGATACGATTGCCTCATACTTCGTCAATCACTCAGTCACCTGTCTTTATCATTGTTCATCGGTCAATGTAACTGGTCTATCTCGATACATCCCGAATCGCTTTGCTCTCGGGACACTCGATATGACAGATTTTGTAAATCACTATAAATTCAATCGTTCCAAATCTCCTTTTCCTTCCCGGATAATCTCCGGCTCGCCTTGTGACAAATCAATGACCGTTGAGGGATTGTTGTCGCCGTAACCGGCATCAATAATCACATCGACTAATTTTCCCCACTTTTCATTTATCAATTCCGGATCGGTGGTGTATTCTATAACTTCATCTTCATCTTTAATGGAAATATTCACCAAAGGGTGTCCTAATTGTGTCATTATTTTTTGCAAAATTTGATTATCGGGAATACGCATTCCAAAGGTTTTACGTTTTTTAAAAACTTTGGGCAGTTTGTTATTGGCGGGCAAAATCATTGTGTATGGTCCGGGAAAAGCCTTTTTTAAAATTTTGAAAGTTGATGTATCTATTTGCTTGGTATATTCGGATAAATTGCTCAAATCTGGAAATAGAAAAGTAAAATTGGCTTTGTCAACTTTGGTGCCTTTGAGTTGTGCCAAGCGTTCAATAGCTTTGGTGTTTTTGATGCTGGCACCCAGTCCGTAAACGGTATCGGTAGGGTAAATTACCAAACCGCCATTACGAAGCGTATCTACAACTTCATCTATTAAAACTTGATCGGTGTGATCGTTGTAAAGTTTGATAAATTTTGCCATTTTCAATGAGTTAAAAGTTTTTAGTTATCAGTTTATAATTTACAGTGTCAGTTCGAGTGTCCCGAACTTGTTTCGGGATGTATCGAGAACGGGATTATAAATTGAGTTAAAAGTTGAATATTATGCGTTTCCTTTGTTGTAATCTGCTAAGAATTTTTCCAAACCGATGTCGGTTAACGGGTGTTTTAATAAACCTAAAATAGGTTTTAAAGGTGAGGTTACTACATCGGCGCCAATTTTAGCACAATCGATAATATGCATGGTGTGGCGGATAGAAGCGGCTAATATTTCGGTGGTGTATCCATAATTGTCAAATACCAAACGAATATCGGAAATAAGTTGTAAGCCGTCGGTGGATACATCGTCTAACCGTCCAATAAAAGGCGATACATAAGTAGCACCGGCTTTGGCTGCCAATAAGGCTTGACCTACTGAAAATACTAAGGTGCAGTTGGTTTTAATGCCTTTGTTGCTCAAGTATTTGATGGCTTTGATACCGTCTTGAATCATAGGTATCTTAACGACAATATTCGGGGCTATTTTAACCAATTCTTCGGCTTCTTTGATCATGCCTTCAAAATCTGTAGAAATGACTTCGGCGCTAACGTCTCCCGAAACAATTTCGCATATTTTGCGGTAATGGTTTAAGATATTTTCGCTTCCTGTTATACCTTCTTTGGCCATTAAGGACGGATTGGTAGTTACACCATCTAAAATGCCTAATTCATTGGCTTCTTTAATATCGTTTAAATTGGCTGTGTCTATAAAAAATTTCATAAGATTATTTTGTTTTATTAGTTCCTATAATGTGATAACAAAGATACGGGATTTTTTTGGAAAGAGAAAGGTGTTTAGTGTGTTGAGTGTTTGGTATTATAAACCAACCGGCTCGACAAACCGAATTTGAGCGAATAGCCCAGCCCGTGGCATCCGGTGGCGGGCTTGTGGAAAGGACACGCCTTTATATATTGTAAGTTGTGAATTATTAATTGTTTTTGGCGTAATATTTCCGGTATTTGTAATAGGCCATGATTGCCAAGACAAATACAAAGGTAATAAAATAATAAATGAATGCCGGAGTTTGTTGCGGTTCACCTTTGGCGTAGGAATGTAAACCTGCCAAATAGTAATTGACGCCGAAATAGGTCATGGCAATTGAGGCAAATGAGATAACGGCCAGCAGGTTAAAGGTAAATAGTCCGCGTAATCCGGGAACAAATCGTGCGTGTATGACCAAGGCATATACTATAATGCTGATAAGTGCCCAAGTTTCTTTGGGATCCCAACCCCAATAGCGTCCCCAACTTTCGTTGGCCCATTGTCCTCCCAAAAAGTTACCTATGGTAAGCATAACCAAACCTATGGTAAGTGCCATTTCGGTTACTATGGTAAGTTCTTTGATATAGGCTTCTAATTTTGTTTTGTTTTGTGGGGTGGTAAGTGCCATAAGTAACAGGTTTATTAGCCCTAAAATCATACCAATGGCAAACGGACCGTAGCTGGCTACAATAATGGATACGTGAATGTCGAGCCAATAAGAATTGAGCACGGGAACAAGGTTTTCAATTTGCGGATCCATCCAATTCCAGTGGGCAATCATCAAAGTCATAGAACCTACAAAGAGGCCGGAGGCTAATACCAAGGGTGATTTACGTCCTAATATCAATGTAAATAAAATAATGGCAAAGGAAACATAAATCATGGATTCGTATGCGTTGCTCCAAGGGGCATGCCCGCTGATATACCAACGTAGCGCCATAAAGAATAGCATCCAGATAAAAAATAAAATACTTATAAAGTATAAGGCTTTGATGAGATAATCTATGAGTTTATTACGACTGAAAATTTGGGCTATGGCTAAAATAAATATGAATAGGGATAGCGTCATAAATTGCCAAAACAAATTACGAAATGCATCGTGTTTGTTGTAAAATGTTTCCCATTTTATTTTTTTCTTTGAAGGGTAAACCGCTTGGCCGAAATTGTGCTGATATTTGTCTATGCCGGCAAGAATTTGATCAGCTAATTTATAATCGTTGGTTTCTTTGGCTTTAAATATTTCTTTGGTCCATAGTGGAATGGCATTGACGGCAAAGTTTTTGTCGGCGTCGTTAAAATCGAATTTTTTAATTTGTGTCCACGAATACCATTTGTGGTTAGGATCATCAGGTAGTGGGAATAGTCGCAGATTTTCGGACATTAATGTATTGTAAAGTAAATTAACTCGTTCGCTGACATCGATGACGTCTTGCTCAAATTTAGATTTAATTCGTTTTTTTTGAGCATCTTCAATGTATTTTTGTAATTTGTAATTGCCTTTTTCGTCAAAAAAATCGACCAAAGTGGCATATTTTTGTTTTCGGTCTATTCCTATTATATCGCGTAGTTTTTGGTCTTGCGGTTTAATATAGATTATAGGGACATACCACCAACCTTCGGGATAACTTATCATACCGGTTAATACTTGATCGGAGGTTAGTTTTTTGCCGTTAGATAATGTATATGTGTCGTGTTTTGTGAGTTTTCGCAGAAGTTCGGAACTGTAAGTATTGACGGGTTTCATACGTCCGCCGTAATCCTGAATGACCAAGTGGCCGAATGCTTCGGCTTTATTGGCAGGTGCTACGGTTTGTATAATGATGGAATCTATTTTAGTTAGTGGCTGTTGGGCTTGCAGAGTGGATAGTCCGGCGGTTAACAGTAGTAATATCAAACCGGTATGTCGTTTTTTTTGCAATTTGGACAGCTGTTGTCTTAACTTGTAAAAACGGGTGCCTTTGACCATAAAAATCATCAATAAACCGAAATAGAGCAGGGCATAACCGGTATAGGTGATCCAAGTGCCCCAAAAGTCATGATTGACAGATAGTTGTGTTTGTTCAAATTGTGGTGTAATGGTATATGATGATTGATAAAAACGGTAACCTTTATAATTGAGCACATGATTCATAAAAATACGAAAATCAAAAGTTGTGTCTTTATCGATTACGGTTATTTCGCTGGCATAAGATTTTGGCATTTCGGAACCGGGGTATTTTTCCAGTTGAAAATCGCGCAGTTTGAGTTGGAATGGTAAATGTCGAAATACCGAACCGTAATTCATACGAAAATTTAAACCGTTGAGTTGGAATATTTTAGGGTTTTCGGGCATGCCTTGACCGCCATATAAATTCACCGTTTTATTTTGTTTGCCGGCGGTTACTTTTACTCTTAACAAATCGCGGTTGTTGCTGTTTTTAGGGCCGGCATAATATTGTAATTTGCCTTTAACAGGTGCTTGCGGCACCACAAAACTAAGTCCGTCAAATTGATATAAAGAGGCTAAATGGAACGGTACTACGGAGTCTTTAGGCACTTCAAATTGTTTTTGGTCTTGCATACGCATACGTGTGCCGGAAAAAGGTGACAGTATATAAAGTGAATCGTTTTTTATAAAGATATTTATATCGTTAGGAAAGGTATTGTTAAAGGCCATTCGGTGCCCGTTAATATCTATTTGTTTGCCGTCTTCCAAATATATATTTTGCCTGCCTTGTGGCGTAGAGGCAACAATTTTTAAATAAGTTTGGCCTTTTGGGTCTTCAATTAAACTATCCAAAGCATGTGGTACATAAGATAGGATATTTATATGCACCGGAGTACCATTAAAGTCTAAAGATGTGCTGTAATGATTGTCTGTCAAATAAGGCACATCAATAGCTGATAAGTTGAGAGCTTTTTGTATGGGCGGATCTATTTGTCTGTTGCCGTCATCAATATGAACTTTTAAAAAGACTTTGTCGGATAAAAAGGTATCGGTGGTTTCGCCTTCTTGAATGGGCATCATGCCTTCAAAACTGATATACCGTGTAACGCCGGCTCCAACGAGTATGAGTAAAAAAGCAATATGAAAAAGAAAAACAGGCCATTTTTTTCGTTGATACATTTTAAAACGAATGATATTGCCGATTAAATTAACGGCTAATAAAATCATAAGCAATTCAAACCAAAAACTATTATAAACCAAAGTGCGTGCCGTAGGGGTGCCAAAATCGTTTTCAATAAATGTGGCTACAGCCATAGCAGTGGCAAATAAGATAAAAAGCACAACCATTGTTTTGGTTGAAATGATAAGATTATATATTTGTTTGATTAAGTTTTCCATTAACAGCTATTTTGATAGCAAAAATACAAGAATAGGCTGAAAGGATTGGCTTTTTAACATAAATTTTGCTTAGTTTAAATTTTATATAATAAACAAAATTTATTATAGGATATCTTTCCGGTTTGGTATTAGATGTCTTTTATAAAGTCTTGATACTCAATAAAAATATTTTCTATTTTATCCATTTTTTCGTTGAAAAACTGATAAATGGTTGCCCAAGTATCTTTGTTATGAATGCTGACGTTGGGTAATTCAACATATATACGACTGATTTTTTTACCGTTTTCCAGGTAATGGTTTTTATCAAATACTAAATTGGGAATTTCAGTTGTTAAAATGCCTTTTAAGGATAAAAATTTATCAAAATATATTTCACGTAACAGTTCATCCTTCATTTCAATATCTATTGAGACCGCAGCTTTTTTGCGGTCGGCATAAAACTTGAGCGATAAATCTTTGATTTTGGTATTATAACGCAACCATTTTCGAGGAAAAGATTTGCCGAAACTTGTCCAAAATTCCTTACGTAGGCGAGCGGATTCTTCTTTGCTAAACATAAATTTTGAGAATTTGTGAATATAAAATTTTACTCAAAATTCTCTTCAATCAGTTTTTTCGCTTGTTCAACATATTCTTCCAGTACATAAATATCTACTTCGGCAATGTAGCTGTCAGGAAAAATGTTATTGGAGTTGACATTGAGCAACCGGACGGGAATATTTTCTATTTCCATCAAATTTTTGATGAGTTGTGCTTTTATACCATCATCGCAACTGTAAATTTTAGTCCATTTGACATCTTGATTATTCATAAAGCGATAGTATTTGTTCGGTGTGTGCCTTGGTTTTTACTTTTTTGATAACGTGTTCAATGACACCGTTTTCATCTATGATAAAGGTGGTGCGGTGCAGTCCGTCGTAAACGCGTCCGTAGAGTTTTTTTGGTCCCCATACACCATATAAATTAATAATATTTTTTTCTTCATCGGGAATTAATGAAAAGGGAACCTTGTATTTTTCTTTAAAACGTTTTTGACGTTTTTCATCATCGGGGCTGATACCTATTACATCAAAACCTTTTTCTTTCAATAGCTTATAATGTTCGGCCAAATTGACTGTTTCGGCAGTACACCCCGGTGTCATGGCTTTGGGATAAAAATATAAAATGAGTTTTTGACCGGCAAAATCCGTGAGTTTAACGGTTTCTCCCATACAGTTTTTGGTTTCGAAATAGGGGGCTTTGTCGCCCGGTTTAAGGTGTGTCATAATTTTATCTTATTTTTGTCGAGACGTTGTGCTACAATGTTTTTAGGATTAGGGCTGTTGAAACGTTGCAAGGCAAAGTCTGTACAGGACAAAGATAATAAAAAATGTGGAAGTGGAGTTTCCGAGTTTGATTATACAGGCTTTGTCAAAGCGCTATTATTTTATGATGTGAAGTTACAAATTTAGTTCAGCATGAGCATTTGAATATAAATATGTTATCTATTCATCGATTCATCAGGTAATCAATTCATCATATCATCGGTTCATCAAATTATCAATTAATCAATAATATAATGACAAAGAAAGAAAAAGTGCAAATTATTATGGATATATTGGAGGAGTTGTATCCCAATCCGCCTATTCCCTTAGATCATACCAATACATTTACGTTTTTGATAGCTGTTTTATTATCGGCACGCACTACTGACAAAATGGTCAATAAAGTGACGCCGGCTCTATTTCAATTGGCTGACAATCCGTATGATATGAAAAAGCTCAGTGTAGAACAAATCCGTCAAATTATCAAGCCGGTAGGTTTGTCACCTCAAAAAGCCAAAGCTATTCATAAATTATCGGAAATACTGGTAGAAAAATATAATGGCAAAGTGCCGGATACTTTTGAGGACCTAGAATCTTTGCCCGGCGTTGGTCATAAAACGGCCAGTGTGATTATGAGTCAGGCTTTTGGCAAGCCTGCTTTTCCGGTAGATACGCATATACATAGGTTAATGACACAATGGGGTTTGACCAACGGCAAGAATGTAACCCAAACCGAAAAAGATGCCAAGCGTTTGTTCCCTAAGGATAAATGGAATGATTTACACTTACAAATAATTTATTACGGCCGTGAATATGCTCCGGCACGCCCCTATAATCCCGATAAAGATATTATAATGAAAACTTTGAAACAAGGTTAACATTAATAATACAAAAAAGCCGGCTCTATGAAACCGGCTTTTATTTGGGACACTTAAACTAATTAATTGTTAATTAGAATAATTTTGTTAAGCATCTTGCTGTCAATTACTTGTATGGCTTTGCTGTAAGCAAGTGCCAAAGAAATACGAAAATTGACGCGTTTTGTCATAGTGTAGTGTTCTTGCATAAGCATCTTTTTGATATACTAACGCAAGGACTTACAGATTATTTTATCACGTCAACAAAATATTATTTTCTTCTATTATTTTTCTAAGATTAATCAATGCATAGCGCATTCTGCCCAAAGCCGTATTGATGCTGACATCGGTTTTTTCGGCTATTTCTTGAAAGGACAATTCTTCATATATACGCATTTTTAGCACTTGTTTTTGGTCTTTGGGTAATTTTTCAATCAACACTTTTATTTTTTCAATCATTTGTTGTCTTATCATTTGTTTTTCAGCATCTAATGAGCTGTCATGCAGAATATCAAACATGGAAAAATCTTCCGATTCATACACTTTTTTCATTTTATTTTGTTTACGATAGTAGTCTATGATAATGTTGTGTGCTATTCTGATTACCCAAGATAAAAACTTACCTTCTTCAATATATTTACCTTTTTTTAAAGTCCTAACTACTTTAAATAAAGTGTCTTGAAAAAGATCTTCGGTTAATTCCTGATTACGAACTTTGGAGTAGATAAAGCCAAAAATTTTGTCACGATGACGGTGTAACAATTTCTCTAATACATTTTCGTTGCCATTGATATACATGGCTACCAATTGAGAGTCGGAATAGGATTTGGTTTTATTCATATTTACAGTTTTATTGAATTAAAAGGTTTAATTCAAAGGTTTCTATTGGTTGAAATTAAAAACGTAAATATGAACTTATAGGCGGTTTTTTAAGAAATTATAAAGCAAATTTAATCAAAAATCATTATAAAGCAAGTTTTTGTATAAAAATATTCAAAAAAATGTTCATTTATAATAAAACCGGCATGATTATTATAAAATCTTGCCGGTTTTTGAAATGGTTTTAATTATTAAATTTATTTGACTTGTGCCAATAAGAATTCTTTATTTAAAATAGCAATATTACTTAATGAAATACCTTTGGGGCATTCCACTTCGCAGGCGCCTGTGTTAGTACAAGAACCAAAACCTTCGGCATCCATAACGGCCACCATATCTTGAACGCGTTTAGCAGCCTCAACACGGCCTTGTGGTAGCTGGGCAAACTGAGCGACTTTAGCTGATACAAATAGCATAGCCGAAGCATTTTTACAAGTAGCTACACAGGCACCACAACCGATACATGTGGCAGCATCAAAAGCATTATCCGCATCTTTTTTAGGAATGGGGATGTTATTTGCATCCACGGTTCTTCCTGAAGTATTGACCGAAATATAGCCTCCGGCTTGTTGTATGCGATCTAATGCAGATCTGTCTACAATCAGGTCTTTGATAACCGGAAATGCATTGGCACGCCAAGGTTCTATGGTTATGGTTTCGCCATCTTTAAAACGGCGCATATGCAATTGGCAAGTGGTCGTCAAACGGTCGGGACCATGAGCTTCGCCGTTGATATACAATGAACACATGCCGCAAATACCTTCGCGGCAGTCATGATCAAATGCTATAGGTTCTTCGCCTTTGGCGATTAAGTTTTCATTTAGTAAATCCAACATTTCCAAGAAGGACATATCAGATTCTACACCATCTATTTGATAATCGACCATACGTCCTTTGTCGTTAGGTCCATTTTGTCTCCAAATTTTAAGATTTAGTTTCATAATTATTTATAACTTCTGGTTGTTGGTTTCACAAATTCGAAAATAAGCGGTTCTTTATGCAATATTTCGTCGCTCATATTTACTTGCTTGGTATATCTTTCATAAGGTTTGGCCGGATATTCCCAAGCAGCTACATAGGCATAATTTTCATCATCACGCAAGGCTTCACCTTCAGGTGTTTGATATTCTTCGCGGAAGTGTCCGCCGGCAGATTCGTTACGATTTAAGGCATCGAGTGCCAATAATTCGCCCAATTCCAAATAATCGGCTACATAACCGGCTTTTTCCAATTCGGGATTATAATCGTTAGCTTTGCCGGGCACACGCACGTCTTTCCAAAACTCTTTGCGGAGTTCTTGTATTTCTTTAATGGCTTCTTGCAAACCTTGTGCATTTCGAGCCAAACCGACTTTATCCCACATGATTTTTCCCAGTTTTTTGTGGAAATAATCAACCGAATGAGAACCTTTGTTGTTTAAGAAGAAATTGATTTCTTCCATGACTTTTTCTTCAGCTTCATCAAACTCAGGCGTGTCGGTCGGTACTTTTCCGGCTTTAATATAGTCGGCCAAATAATCTCCGATGGTGTATGGCAATACAAAATAACCGTCGGCCAAACCTTGCATCAGAGCTGAGGCCCCCAAACGGTTGGCACCATGGTCTGAGAAGTTGGCTTCGCCTATCACAAATAAGCCAGGTAAATTGGATTGTAAATCATAATCTACCCAAAGGCCTCCCATAGAGTAGTGGTTGGCGGGGTATATCATCATAGGCGTTTCGTATGGATTTTCATCGACAATTTTTTCATACATTTGGAATAAGTTGCCGTATTTGTCTTCAATAACTTTTCTGCCCAGTTCGGTAATTATTTCTTTGGAAGGTTTTTTTATACCTTTTAGATGGGCTTGTTCTTTGCCGTAACGTTCTATGGCAGAGGCAAAATCCAAATACACGGCTTCTCCCGTTTTGTTAACACCATAACCGGCATCGCAGCGCTCTTTGGCAGCTCTTGAGGCCACATCACGAGGCACTAAGTTACCAAACGCAGGGTAGCGTCTTTCCAAATAATAATCACGGTCTTCTTCAGGTATTTGTGTTGGTTTTAGCTTGCCTTCGCGGATAGCAACGGCATCTTCTAATTTTTTAGGCACCCAAATACGACCGTCGTTACGTAGTGATTCGGACATCAAGGTTAATTTTGATTGGTGTTCACTGCTACGGGGAATACAAGTCGGGTGTATTTGCACAAAAGCCGGATTGGCAAAATATGCACCTTTGCGGTGGGCTCGCCAGGCGGCTGTAGCATTAGATCCCATAGCATTGGTTGACAAGAAATATACATTGCTGTAACCTCCGGAAGCAATCACTACGGCATGGGCGGAAAAACGTTCCAACCGGCCGGTAATCAAATTGCGGGCTATAATACCACGGGCATGTCCGTCCATAACTACCAAATCAATCATTTCGTGGCGGTTATACATTTCGACTTTACCACGTGCAATTTGACGGTTGAGTGCGGAGTAAGCACCTAATAATAATTGCTGACCTGTTTGGCCTTTAGCATAAAAAGTTCTCGATACCAAAACACCACCGAAAGAACGGTTGTCTAATAAACCGCCATAATCTCTGGCAAAGGGAACCCCTTGCATAACGGCTTGATCAATAATAGCACCGGATACTTCGGCTAAGCGGTAAGTGTTGGCTTCGCGTCCACGATAGTCGCCACCTTTAATAGTGTCATAAAACAGACGCCAATCGCTGTCACCGTCATTTTGATAGTTTTTTGAGGCATTGATACCACCCTGAGCTGCAATAGAGTGCGCCCGTCGTGGAGAATCTTGAAAAGCAAAAGCTTTAACATTATATCCTAATTCAGCCAGCGAAGCGGCTGCAGAGGCTCCTGCCAAACCTGTTCCGACTACGATAATGTCGAGATTTCGCTTGTTAGCAGGACTGACTAATCTGATTTTGTCTTTGTATATGGTCCATTTCTGTGACAAATCCCCTTGAGGAATTTTGGCCTTTAATGGTGCGCCTTCTTTTATATTGATTGTTGACATAATTAATTATTTTTTTAATTAAAATAGAAATATATGGCAATGGCAGAAAAACCGAATGCCACTAATAATGCAATGATATTGCCGGTAATAACCAAAGCTTTGTTACATTTTTCACGGGGTGTTCCCAACGATTGAAAAGCCGATTGAAATCCATGACTTAAATGAATGCCTAAACCGATAAATGCCAATACATAAAATAATGTATAGAAAGGATTTTTAAACAAACCGGTAACCAATGCATAATGATCATGAATTTCTTGTGTTTTAAACGGCACAAAATAGTTAATCAAATGCACAATCAAGAATAATAATACAAACAAACCGGTCCAAATCATATTGCGAGATGCCCATGATGAGGCGGCTCCCGGATTGCTGTTTACATATTTAACCGAACGTTTGCCTTGATTGGTCCATTCCAAATATATTCCCATGGCTATATGAAAAATAAAGCCTAAGAATAATACCGGTTGCATCAGTTGAATAAACGGATTGGTTGCCATAAATTCAACGGCTGCATCAAAAGCTTCTTTGCCCGGATAAATTAAGGTCAAATTAATAGCAAGGTGAATCAAAATAAACATTACCAGAAATAAACCTGATAGTGCCATTGCCACCTTTTTTGCTACCGAAGATTTTAAAATTGTCATAGTAGATTATTTTTTTAGTTTAAGACAAATATACGATTTAATACGGCTGTAAAATTGATTTTAATCATATATTTATTTAAATAACATATTCTTTAAAATGTTAAATGTATGATAATTTACCGTTTATGATAACTACTTTTTTTATATTTACCTAAAATAGTTTTTATGAAATTTTTCTTTTATTTAAGTAGTGTTTTAGTTCTATTTATTTCACTATTAGTTCTTTATAATTTAACGGATAATCAACAAAAAGTTAATGAGATAAATAAAGAGGTGTTTGATGCACCCGGACGGGCAGGTTTACGCGATTTTGAAATGATGAAAGATCCCGGTACAGGACAGATTCCCTTTAAACGTTTTTCAGTAGCATTGACAGAAACTAAACTTAAACAATCATTGTCCAAATTTGCTGCCAATATCAATTGGACACAAATTCCATCAAATATGGGCGGACGCACTAAAACCCTTTGTATAGATCCTAATGACCCTACACATCATAAGGTTTGGGCAGGCAGTGCCACCGGTGGGTTATGGGTTAATCAAGATATCAGTAATTCAAGTTCAACATGGATGCCTGTTGGCGATGTATGGGAAACTTTGGCCATAAGTGCTATAGTGTTTGACCCTAATAATCCGCAAATTATGTATGTGGGAACCGGCGAATACGAAACGGCTATCACTGATATGTATAGAGAATCGTCGGGACGGGGTTACGGTATTTGGAAATCTTCCGATGGCGGTCAATCGTTTAGCCGTTTATTAACAACTCAAAATTTTGCTTACATCAGCGATTTAGTCATTAAAAATAATAACGGACAAAGCGTGCTTTATGCCGGTGTTGTTTCCGGTATTTACCGTGGACATAATTTTAATGCCCAACCCTCTGAAGGTTTATACCGTTCTTATGACGGCGGGCAAACTTGGGAGCAAGTGTTGCCTAATATCCCTAATACCAATAAACCTTATGCCGTTTCGGATATTGAAATTACCGGCAATGGTCAAATATTGGTTGGAACTAAGAGAAACCAAGATGATTTGGGAGGTGGTCATATTTTATATTCTGATACGGGTAATCCCGGTAGTTGGACAGTGATTAATCAATTTGCCACACAAATCGGTCAAGATAACGATTATAATATTCCCGGAAGAGTCAAACTGGCTTCTGCGCCCGGTAATCCTGATAAAATATATGCTGTGTTTGCGGCCAAATCTTTGCAACAAACCATAGAAGGATTTCCTCAGACTATTGGTAAAATATTGGCTACTTCAAATAATGGCGGACAAACTTGGCAAACCCTGTCAATACCACAAAATTATGGTGATAATTGGGCTTATTTGGCTTGGCATGCTTTATCAATTTCTGTTGATCCGAACAATGCTGACAGGGTATTTATTGGAGGTTTAGACACTTATCTTTCAGAAAACGGCGGATACACTTGGCAACAAATTTCAGATTGGGCTGCCATGTATTACGGTGGCGGAGATGATTATGTGCATGCTGATATTCATAAGATATTGTTTCTTTCGTCTCAGTCCGGTGAATTGGTTATCAGTACTGACGGCGGCGTGTTTTATACGGCAACCGCCAATACCAATAATATTATATTTGAACCTAGAAATAAATCATATAATACATTACAGTTTTATTCGGCTGCTATCAATAAATCGGATAATAATGATTATTTATCCGGTGGTCTTCAAGATAACGGGACGGTTGTGTATTGGAACAGCCCTATTACGGAATCGGATATGATACAAGGTGGTGACGGTGCTTTTTGCAGGTTTGATGATGATGAACCTTTGTTGATTAGCTCTACTTATGACAATCAGTTTAAAGTAACCAATTATCAAAATGGTCAAAGTAATTATTTATACGGATATGCATCGGGTTTGTTTACCAGCACTTTTGATTACGATTCGCAAAACAATACCATTTGGGCTATTGCTTCCGATTTGCATAACAATCGTGCTGATCAAGTTTTAAAATTGACCGATGTGGCTAATCACGAAAACGGTTCTTTTTTAAACCTAAACACCGGGGCAAGCACTTATTTTTCCGCCATACGCTTAATTGATAATAACCAATTGTTGATTGGCACTGCCAACGGACATTTATATAAAGTTACAAATATCAATAGTAATCCGGTTTCGCAAGAATTAGGCGCAGGTGTTTTTCCTAATGCTTTTATGTCATGTATTCAAACGGCTTCTAATGGTCAAAATATATTGGTAACCCTTTCAAATTATGGTGTTGCTTCTGTTTGGTATAGTCAAGATGGCGGACAAACTTGGCAAAATGTTGAAGGTAATTTGCCGGATATGCCGGTGCGTTGGGCTATTTTTCATCCGCAAAATCACAATCAAGTGATGTTAGCTACCGAAACCGGTATTTGGACTACAGACAATATCGAAACCGCTACGGTTGTATGGACACCGCAAAACAATGGTTTTCCTAATGTTCGTGTCGATATGCTGGATGTTAAACCTGCAAATAATAAAGTCGTGGCAGGCACTCACGGACGAGGTTTTTTTACCGCTACTTGGGATCAAACCAATGGTATTAATAATGAAATAGCACCGGTTGATTTTACGGTTTATCCCAATCCGGCTACCGATTATATCCATTTAAAAGCAGATTTATCACAGGGTGATATCAGCATTATCAATTTAAACGGTCAAGTATTACAGTCGTTCAAACACAGACCTATACAAAAACCAATTGATGTCAGCCACTTAAAAAGCGGCTATTATTTATTGCGGGTTAATCAAAGTGTCAAGCCTTTTTTAGTGAGATAGTTTTTAGCTTTATCAAGTCTGTATGGCACCTACATTATAGCGTTCGGTAATGGGTTTGTGATTGGCCATTTCTATGCCCATGCTTATCCATTTGCGCGTTTCCAATGGATTGATAATGGCATCAGTCCATAAACGGGCGGCAGCATAGTAAGGTGATATTTGTTCGTTGTATCGATTCTGAATTTTTTCTAGTAATGCTTTTTCTTTTTCAGGAGTTATGGTTTCACCCATTTTTTTAAGCCGCGCTTCTTCTATTTGCAACAAGACTTTGGAGGCGGCGGCTCCGCTCATAACGGCTATTTCGCTGGTAGGCCAAGCCAACATCAAACGCGGGTCGTATGCTTTGCCGTTCATGGCATAATTGCCGGCTCCGTATGAATTGCCAATAACCACCGTAAATTTTGGCACAACCGAAGTGCTGACGGCACTGACCATTTTGGCGCCGTCTTTGATGATACCGCCGTGTTCCGACCGGCTGCCTACCATAAAACCGGTAACATCTTGTAAGAATACCAAAGGTATTTTCTTTTGATTGCAATTCATAACAAAACGGGCGGCTTTGTCTGCCGAATCGGAATATATAACACCGCCAAATTGCATCTCTCCTTTGGCATTTTTGACAATTTTGCGTTGATTAGCCACAATACCTACCGCCCAACCGTCAATACGGGCATAACCGGTAATAAGTGTTTTGCCGTAGTCGGCTTTGTATTCGTCAAAACTGCCGGCATCTATCAACCGGTCTATGATTTCATACATATCGTAAGGCTCTTGTCTTGATTTGGGTAAAATACCAAAAATTTCTTCGGGATTTTTAGCCGGTGCTTTGGCTTCAATTCGATTAAATCCGGCTCTGTCAAAATCGCCTATTTTAGTAAAAATATTTTTGATTTTATCCAAGGCGGCTTTATCATTGGGCACTTTGTGATCTACTACACCCGAAATAGCGGTTTGAGTGGTGGCGCCGCCCAAGGTTTCGTTATCTATGTCTTCGCCAATGGCAGCTTTGACCAAGTAGCTGCCGGCGAGAAATATGCTGCCGGTTTTATCTACAATCAAACTTTCGTCACTCATAATAGGCAGATAAGCTCCGCCTGCCACACAACTTCCCATAATAGCGGCAATTTGAATGATGCCTTTACTACTCATAACGGCATTGTTGCGAAACACACGCCCAAAGTGTTCTTTATCGGCAAATATTTCATCTTGCATAGGCAGATAAATACCTGCCGAATCTACCAGATAAATAATAGGTAAATTATTTTCGATGGCTATTTCTTGCGCCCGCAAATTCTTTTTGCCGGTAATGGGGAACCACGCGCCTGCTTTGACAGTGGCATCATTGGCAACAACAATGACTTGACGTCCGTTGATATAACCTATTTTTACCACGACACCACCGGCAGGACAACCGCCGTGTTCTTGATACATGTCATAGCCGGCAAAAGCGCCTATTTCTATTTGATTTTTATCTTTGTCCAACAAATAATCAATACGTTCCCGGGCTGTCATTTTGCCTTTGGCATGTTCTTTTTCGATGCGTTTTTTGCCGCCTCCCAAATATATTTTTTGGAGTTTTTGTTGTATCTCAGACCATTTTAATTTATTGTAATCTTCGTTTTGATTAAATTTTATATCCATATTCGCCGTTTTCTTTAAAAGTGTTTAAAAATAATAAAAACAAATGACATAACCATATTTTTAAATGTATGGGTCTGCAGGCATATATAACTTAAGAATTTTAAGATTGTTTGTAAATTTTAATTTTTAACTGCAATGAATCCAGTATGTTACGCGCTTTTTGATCATAACCTTCAAATTGATAAGCTTTATAATTGATAAAATGTGGTTTTTGATATATTAAAGTTTTATTTTTTTCCGGTGAATATTTTTTATAAAGTTTGTATGAATTAACAGGATAGAAATATTGTCCGTTTACAATGGTAATAGTATCTTTTTTGTCATGATTAATATAAATACTGTCTAATTTTTGCGGTAGATTAGACCAAGCATTTTTGTATTCGGTGATTTCTTTGATTTGACTTCGCGGGTAATTTTTTAAATAATGCCAATATACATCGCGGGGATAGCCAATTTGTAGGTAGTTTTGTATTTGAAAATAAAATTGTATGCTTATCAGTAGGCTTAATGCTATAATAATAAACTTACGTTTTTGTTTTTTAATTAAATCTAACGGCCATAAACTTATGACAATTGCAGGAATTATAAATTGATGCAAAATTCGTCCATACATGACTACTTTATGTCCAAAATAGCCGTTGCTTACATAGTATAAATAAGGAATTAAAAAGCTGATAAAAATACTGAAAATAAGATATTTATTGTCTGTTTTGCATTTTTTTGTTTTAAAAACCATAATGCCGGCAGTAGTAAGGCCAATGATTAATAATAATCCTGTCCAATGTTCTACCTGCCACAAATATTTGAAAATGAAAATATATGTCTCGTTAAAACTACCTTGGGTTACGGTTTTAGACAGTAGAATGACATTATTGATATACGAGTGATGCCCTAGTCTTGATAAGAATTCGGTAGCAAATAATAGGAGTAAACTGCCTGTAATATAACCTAAATTGAGTTTGATAATTTGATTTATTTCTATTTTTTGTTTAATCAGTAAGAAATTAAAAAATAAATATACGGCTAAAAAACTCAGGTAATAAGCCGGATAAATTAAAATGCCGCCAAATGAAATCATACCAAACAAAAATGCCTTTGAAAGTAACAACTTATAGTTTTGATAATGTTGTTTTAATAAACGGTAAATCAAGTATAAAAAAATGAGTAAGGCTTCGTTGTAAGGATAAATATGCCGTAGATAACTAAAATTGTTGACCAAGACACTATAAAATAAAACACCGAATAAGGCTATGGTTTTATCTTGATATAAATACTTTAATATTTTATATAAAAAAAACAATATCAAAATATTAATAAAAAAGTTATATAAAAATACGGGTGCAGCATTTTGGCTTTCTAACAATTCCAAACCAAAAATTTTGGCTGTAATAAATTGAAAACCAGCAGGTATTGTGTGTAAAATGATGCTGCCCGGACGCCCGTTGGCAGAAAAAACCGCTTGTATGGCGGTTGTAAAATCGCCATGCAATAATTTGTTGAGCAGCCGCCATGACATTAAGTAGCGCCGTTCGTCGGGCTCGGTCAAAAATCCCGAATTAATCAATATGATTTTATAAGTATTAACCAATATGATTAAACAGTATAAGAAAACATTGATATTTTGACTTTTTTTAATGTTCATTATTGATTTTACGATATAAAAAATGGCATGAACCTTTTCGTGTGATTATATTTAATGGTGTTAATCCTAATTGACGACAAGTATCCGGTGACGGCGGATAACGAAAAATAAACCACTTAAAATTTTCAAAGTCGTTTATGTCTTGGTTTTTAAAGCATTGCTTATAGTTTATGGTTTTATGCCGGTTTAAATAATTAAAAACTATTGAAGCTCCTAAATAAGTGTCTTTACCAAAATAGATGTTATTTACATTCTGTTTCATCAAATAAGCTGTCATTTTTTTGGCTTCATAAGATTCAATATTGTAAGTTTTTATTCTATAAAAAAAGAAACCTGTTTGTATCAGTATCAATAAGCCGGCAAGTTTGACCAATATTTTGTTGTTTAATGGATTTGTAATATGAGTCTCGAGTATAATACCCAACAAATAAAAGACGGGAATAAGCCAATAAATCCATATACGAGGTGCAGGCACAGTTGCATGCAAAAGCATAATAAACGGTGCTGTTAGGATTAGATAAAAAGCAAAAATAACCGATGTATTCCATTTATTTCGTTTAAAAAAGATGACCAAACCTATAAAAATAACAAAGGTTACCAATACAGGCATGTTAAACAATAGCCAAGATGTGTCGTTAAAATGCTTAAAAAAATGCCGTAAAACAGACCAGCGTGGCATACTGCTGACATAAGGATTGGCAATAAGAGCTTTATAGCCCGAAACCAATAAAACAGGAAGGTAAATCCATATAACTGAGAAGACGGTAATCAAGTTTAAAAACACAAATTTTTTCAAACTCTGATAATATTTAAACTTAAATAAATAGAGCGTTAAAAAAATAACTATACTGGCATAAGGATATAAAAATGCCGGTATAGCCCAAAATCCGGTTACAGATGCCATAAGCCATAAACAATAATAGTTTGTCGTAAATTCTTGACGTTTTAAAAATTGAATGGCTATATAAAACAAAATTAAAAAAGCCCATAAATACAACATATAACCACGGGCTATATAGCCGTAATAAATCATTGCAAATCCAAATGAAAAGATATAAGCTAAAAAAATACCTGTTTTGGGTGTGAATAACTTACCGAATACGATAATAAAACTTAATATAACACTAATATTGAGCAAGAAAGCCGGCAAACGCAAAGCTGTTAGAGTATTGACAGGCAGCAAAGTGGAGATGTTAGTCAGTAACGAAAATAAAATATGGTTATTAGGGGCAGGATAATAACTTAGTGAGGTTAAAAAGCCTTTTTGGGTAAACATTAAATAAGTCCAAGCTTCATCGACAAAAACCGGCTGTTGCAAAAGTAGAAAGCCTTTTAATAGCACATTGATAAATACCAATAGAGCTGTTGCGGTTTTGTATGACGGTGGCAAGTTTTTGAAAAATAAAATTGCTTTTTTGAATAATATGATACAAACTTGAATATAGTATGAGATTTTATTGGCTAAAACAATATAAATAAAGCCCCCAATAATACTACTTAATGCCAAATAGAAATATAGAATACCGGTATATGGTTGTAAATCAAATTGTGTATAATCTTTATTTGGAATTGATGAAAAATACTTAAAAATATGTGATGCCAAATTGGACAAATGCAACCCATGTTTTCCTATGTAAAACAAGCCTGTTGTCAATAAAAAAAATCCTGTTAAATGGATATGTAAAAATTTTTTCATTAAAAATTATGACAATTATGACTTGGTATTAAGAAAACTATGGTAGTTGCGTATATAATCAGATTCGTCAAAAGGAGCTGAATTTAACACCAAGCATACACTTCCTTGTGAAAAATCTTGTAGTTCGCGCCAGATGCCTGCAGGAATCAATAAACCGCGGTCGGGGCGGTTCAACAAAACCGATTTTTTTTGAAAACCGTCATCTAAAATAACTTCAAAACTGCCGCTAATGGCTATTAAAAACTCTTGTTGTTGTATATGTGCATGTCCGCCGCGATATGCACCGGCCGGAATGTCAAAAAGGTAATAAACCCTTTGCATCTTAAAAGGTAAAATGCCATTTTCTACAACAGCCAAGTTGCCACGATGGTCTTTTATTTTGGGGATATCAATAATTTGACATTGATTAATAGTATTTTGGACTTTGGTTTCTGATTTATTCATAACGCAGTGCTTGAATGGGATCCAGTTTAGAGGCTTTATAAGCCGGATACAAACCGGAAATAATAGCTACTACAAATATAACAAAAAATGCTACACCAATAGCATTCCAAGGCATAGCAAACGGCACTTTCATCAATCTTGATACAACAAAACCAATCAATAAACCGAAAATAATACCGACGATACCGCCTAAAAATGTAATAACCAGTGTTTCTATAAAGAACTGCAACATAACCAATATGCGGTTGGCTCCCAATGCTTTACGAACACCAATTTCCCTTGTGCGTTCGGTTACCGATACCAACATAATATTCATCAATGCTATGGAAGATCCCAAAATGGTAATTAAACCGATGATAAAAGCAAAAATGGTCAAACTTTGACTGACTTTTTTTAATTCGGCAGCCAGCCTATCACTGCGATTGATGCCGAAATTGTTAGCTTGGCTGGGTTTTAACCGGCGAATATTTCTCATTATAGCCACTGCTTTGGCTACGGCTTGGTCATATTTATCTTTATCTGTTACCGAAACATTAACGGTGTAGTTACCAAAAGAATTGTTAAAAATACTTCGTGCCAAGTTTAAAGGAATTAAAATTTGATTATTTTGACTGCCGGCAAATGTCGATTGTTTGGGTTTTAAAATACCGATTATGACAAACCGGTTGCCATTTATGATAATTTCTTTTTTAAGCGGATTGGTTTTGTCAAACAATTCCTTCTGCAAATCTTTTCCTATAATGGCAAAATGCTTATTGTTATTAATGTCTTTAAAACTAAAGGCTCTGCCATTTTCAACTTCATAAGCATTGACGGGCAAATAATTTTCATCCACACCAACTATGGTATATTTAGGATCCGATTTTTTCTCCAAACTTTTTATTTCAGTATTACGAGCCGGCACAAATGATAAGGATACCATGGCATTTTCATCCTTAAATTTATTTTTAAAATCAATGGCATTGCGATAGGTGATAGGCGGATTGATTTTTTTTCGATTCCGGGAATGTCGCCGGCCTTTTAGCAAATTGTTTTCATAGCGGCGAAAAGAAAACTTATTTGACCCCAAACTTTTTAATCCGGATGAAAAATTGGTATCAATACCTTTAACTACCGTTAGGGTGCCTACCAGCGCCATTATACCAAAGGCAATAATCAATAAAGTAATAGCAGCTCTGACTTTTTGCGACTTAATGGATTCAAAGGCAATAAGAATATTTTCATATATAATTTTAAACATTGTTTTTTATAATTTTTAATTTAGAAAGAAGTCTCATGCAAGCATATTTTCTTTCATTTCAAATTTATAATAAAATACGATTGAAATCGTTTATTATTACAAATAAATTTGATAATTTTACAAAAAACAAAAAAACAAGTGCCTTATGAAAAAAATAATATTAATGGGATTGGCTGTCAGTCTGTTATTGACTTCTTGTGTCAGTAAGAAAAAATACGAAATGCTGAAAAAAGGAAAAGCCGAAACAGAACAGTATCTGCGAGAATACAAAGACAAGTTTTACAAATGCACCACCGAAAAAGAAAGCCTGCAAGCTCGTATTGACGCCCTTAAAGACAACAATAAAACATTGCAAGATGCTTTGGATCGTTGTGTAAATCTTAACCAACAAGGCAATGTCAATATTAGCAAATTGCTTGATGAAATCAATAAATCTAACAAGTATATCAGAATGTTGATTATAGAAAATAAAAAGAAAGATTCGCTTAACAAAGTCTTAAGCAGCCGTATTACACGTTCATTAAAAGGTGTAGATACCAAAGATTTGGATGTCAAAGTTAAAAAAGGTGTGGTCTTTATTTCATTGTCAGACAAAATGATGTTTAAATCGGGTAAAACAACCATTAGTAAAAAAGCGGATAGTGTGCTTTACAAACTGGCAAAAATTATCAATGACTATAAAGATTATGAAGTCTTAATTGAAGGTCATACCGATAATGTGCCTATTCATACGGCTTGTATTAAAGACAATTGGGATTTGAGTGCCTTACGAGCCACGGCTATTGCACGCAAATTACAAAACGATTTTGGAGTTGATCCGGCGCGTATGACTGCCGGTGGTCATGGTCAGTGGGTGCCCAAAGCATCTAATGACACGCCCGAAGGACGTAGTAAAAACCGTCGCACCGAAGTTATTTTATTACCGAAGTTAGACCAGTTTAATAAATTGATGGAGCAAGGGCAACAACAAGGTAATTAGATTTTTAAATATCCAATTTTAAGAGGCTGTCTCATAAGACAGTCTCTTTTTTATTTTAATAATATGCCACTATTTTATTTTTTATGAGGAAATAAGGCTTTATTTCAAAAATAGATCTAATGATTGTGTCTTTGAGAAATTTAATAAGTTGATTTAGTTTATATATAGAAGTTTTAGCTATTAACTTTCTTAAATTATGAGCAATAATCATAAGGCCAAGCTCT
>Ga0256834_1000716_pt1 | contig 23575 bp, 22 predicted proteins | sample 4281140metaG_FD_190536 | JGI IMG/M metagenome (GOLD analysis project Ga0256834, IMG submission 190536) | Hydrothermal vent microbial communities from East Pacific Rise, Pacific Ocean - 4281-140 | ecosystem: Environmental > Aquatic > Marine > Hydrothermal vents | place: Pacific Ocean: East...
GAGATGTGCTTCTGCCAATAGGTGGCTTTTGCTTTATTGGTCATTGATTGCTCCTCTTGTGGGTGAGGGCAATAGCTTAAGTGGTTAGGGACAGCGTTATCTAGATGGGGTTTATTGAGCGCTTACCAATATCAAGCTATTTCGGCCTGATAATTGTGCCATAGAGAGGCTCACGAACTGCGACCAACGGGATGCCGTCCGAAAAGAACGGCCTGAATGATGCTGTTTTGCAAGGGTCTCGAATTCATGTCTCGGAACAAGTTTTAGTATTTGTGAGAAGATCGTATTACAATGAGCCATGGCCTGGTTTTCCTTGTTGGTTCAATAGGTTATCGATAAACATATTGTACCAATTACGGGTGGACCAGGCCTCTTTACTTACTAGTTAACGGGACAGCAGTGATGACTAGTCTAAGATTGGCTTAGTTATAATTTTTTATACCGTACTGTACCGCATTCATAAGATAGTACCGTTGAAACTTTACCCCTTGCATTAATTTATCTGTCATAAAAAACTGAGCAAGTATTTGCCTCATCCTTGTACGAATTAATCCAGCTAAACCCTCATCGTTTTGTAGCATTTTTTTATTAGTGCTTAACATTTTGCCAACATGGTATTTTATTAACCTTGGCTGTAACTCCAATAGAAAGTCATTTTTTATCGGAGTTTTTAAAATATGCTTTGAATAAAAAAGCAGCCAAAACAACACACTCTTTGCGCCCCATTGGGTCGCAGTTTTGAGTAGTTCATCATAATCAATATCACTCTTACAAAACAGCTCATGTGCATCAAGTGTATTATGATTTACAAATGAGAGATCACGAAAACCATGCACGGCAAGATGAAGCAGATTCACCTCTGGCGACATCATATAAAATTTTTCTTTTTCAAATGCAGGATGTAGTATCACTCTATCCCATATCTCATCATGATCGATATTAAAAATAAATGGATTTGTCAAAGCACAATGAACGTCTACAGTAAGAGTAACATCATTTTTAGAGATAAAAGTTTTCTCAAAAAAACTGGAGTGTGATGTTTTGATGCTACCTTGGGTATCTACCGACTCCATAGTCTCCCCTAATAACCCACACACTGAATTGAAATCCTGTTCTTGCACCAGTAAATCTATATCAGAACCCACTCTAGGAGCATCATTGGTATATATATAATAGTTAAAACATGACCCTTTTAAGAGAATACATTTAATATTATCTTGTTTCAGCTGTACCGATGATTGACGCAACCAGTTATCTTGGTTCATTTGACGCGCCATCAAATACATATACTTGTTTTTTAACTTGAGCTGATGATGCTTAGGTAAGTCGCAAAGCAGCCCATGGCTTTTCAGGTTAATGTATATTAATGAAAAGATATGATTTACAGATTCTAACTGACCTTCTGCAATCATTTGAAGCAGTGTTTGCACGCCAGCTTTATCAGCTAGACATTCTTTATCATTATGCGCCAGCTTTATCGCTGTTATATACAGCGAATCATTCATTAACGGGACAACTCTGCTTTTTTTGTAGATGAGCACAACGAAAAATACTGCTCTGAAACAATATCCCAGGTATATCGACGTTTAGCAATTTCAAGCATTTCCTGCCCTACTTTTTCAGCTACAAGCATATCTATGTTTTCAACAAGGTGGATCAGGCTCTCTGCAGAATTAAAGAATAGTGCCTTATTTTCGGTTGTGCTGCGGTTAAAATTACAATCAAAAGCCATGATGGGTCGGCCAAAATGCATCGCTTCAACCAAAGAGGGATTAGTACCACCAGCAGAATGGCCATGAACAAAAAATGAAGCCTGTGAGCGTAGCGTCTTTAACTTTCCAAGGTCATAAATTGGGTCAACTAAAAAAAGATTATGATGAGAAGCATACTGATCTCGGATAGCCTTACCATAATCACTACTATCCCAATTTCCTACCATCACAAGCGCATAGCTATCCAAACTCAAAAAGGACTCAACAATCATATGCACATTATTTTCTGGCTCAATTCGGCAAACTGAAAAGGCATATTTATTGGGCACTTCACACTCATCAATTGGCACTGCGTCCACAGCAACCGCATGATCACCACCGTAGGCAACCACATAACTATCAGCACCATAGCGCTTATAAAGATATTCCGCGATAGCGTCATTATCAGAAATCACCTCATGCGAAAAATGCACAGCCATTCGCTCTGAAAAACGTAAAAAGTACTTGCCTAACCCACGCCATTTTTCTCTGCGCCACTCAATGCCATCAATATTAGTAACAATCCTTGCAGATGACACCAAGCGAATAAGGGGTAGCGCAACAGCACCCGACACACCTAAGAGTAGAATCACATTAGTTCTATTTATAGCAGCAGAAAGCAATGAGGCAATATCGTAGAGAACACTCTGAACCCCATTTGCATTGAGTGGGATGTATTTCAGATTAGCAGATAGATATGTTGGCTCTTTCAGCACATAGCTTTTACTGCTGCAATAAACAGTAACAGAATCACTCAATGACGATGCATCATGGTATCGAACAAGATTTTCAACAAGCGTTTCAAACCCACCATAGTTTGCAGGAACCCCAACCGTGCCGATGATAGAAATCAACTTATTTGACATCCAACGAGATCCTTAACCTATAGTTTGACGCGCAAGAAATATGATGGTGCAATTTCGCACCCAGAAGTAGCAGTACAATATCTATTCACTTGGTTATATAAAAAAATACAACCATAATACTGTATTATGGAAGTGTTTCAGCTCCTAATGACATCATGTACAGCACCTATGATAGCTTCTGAAAAGTGTTCATGAGAAAACGTGTGGCTTGTTTCTCTGGCGTTAACAGACAACCGTAAACAGAGATCTCTGCTATTTGAAAGTTCATTAATTTTAGAGGCAAGCAAATCCATATCATAACAACTAATTAAATAACCATTCTTACCACCATTGACAATCTCTACCGGCCCACCAACGGGCGGTGCGATGACGGGTACACCATAAGCCATCGCTTCTAATATAGTTAGCCCAAAAGTCTCAATCCATTGATCTGGTCTGGATAAATTAAGTACGAGACTAGCGTTCCGATAAAAACGAGACAGGTCATCCTGCTGAGAAAATATTTCCACATTGCTTGGGACATATATATTTGATCTAAACTCTGACACCATTTCATCTGTTGAGCCAAAAACAAGCTGAAAAACTATGTGCTTAGCACTTAATCTCAATAGCTCAGCAACCTCTAAAAACTCATAAATTCCTTTATAATCACGTTGTGATGCCACCATTAAAACAACAAACTTTTCATCAATCATTGGGCTATATATTGCAAGAGATGCCTTTTTAGCAAACTCTTTTGGCAAGCTATTATGAATAGTAATACCTTTTTTCTTTTTTAAAAGCGCAAGGGAGCTATGGTAGTTTGAAACGTACAATGCTTCATCGGCAGTCATAGATGCTATAAAAACCAAAAAACTCATCAATGGTTTTGGTGCAATGGCGACTTCATGAATGTGGTACAGGACCGGTATGTTTCGCAGCTTGGCAGCAACCGCAGCACCAAAGGGTAGTAATGTATTAATGTAGATAAGATCTATATCAGTTTTCGATACAAACAAAACTTTAAAGAATACTACTATTTGGCTAGTCAAATAATTTAATAGCCTCATATATCGGTTAGCAGACCAACAGTAAAAATAGCGTTTTATGTTAGTGGCATTGTCTGCCAAAATCCCATTAGACTCACCGCCAGCCCATACCTCAACATCAAACTCTGTGCTCAGACATGATACGGCTTCTTTAAGAACTCGTGGACTACCACTGTAGTCATCTCGTAGATGGATAGCAATAATCTTTTTCTTCATGATTATTCTGGGTGGGTTAGTAATTCAGCTGCTGAAGCATTCAAGAACTTAGGCAAGGGCCTTCCAATTGTGTTCTCTTAATTATTTTTGCAGGAACCCCAGCTATAACAACATTTTTAGGATAGCTTTTCGTTACAACTGCGCCTGCGGCTATAACACACCCATCCCCTATAATGACTCCATCCAGAATAGTTACTTTACTGCCGATCCAGCAATTAGTGCCAATACTGATCCCTTGTCGGTGAACCCCCTGCTCCCTTATCAATACACATGAGTCTGAGTAGAAATGGTTTTCTGGGTGTGCGCTAAAATATTGCCCAATAATAGTATCGTCTCCAATAGTCAGCCCACCCGCACCACCTAAATATGAAAATTCTCCGATACCGACATTGTCCCCTATTTTTATATGCTCACCATAATCATTAAATGTGGTTGAAATAACAATTTGTGTGAAGGATCCAATATTGACATTATTACCAATGCTCAATGGCGAAAGACCTAATGCATATAGTCTGACATAATTACCAATAATAACATTATTTCCTATTTTAATATTATGTATATTAAAAATATCGACCGATTTACCAAGAAATATTTTATTTAAATTACGATGAACAAGACACAGCTTAAGCCCTCTAAATAACGCAAATATTTTTCGCAATATCAGTGAAATTATTATCGGATAGGTCGTGTTTTTGTCGAACGAGAATTTACTATTTTTAGTGCGCCTAATGTAACACTCAATCAATTTTTTAATCATGATGATTGACGAATATATATATTTTCGACAGTGTTGATAGTTACTTCAATATCCAGGTTTTCAATTGAAATATATTTCTCTTTATACGTAGATCCTAGCTCGGAAAACAACTCTTGGTATTTATTTGTTAATGATATTATAGCCTCTTTATCCATTTCTTTTTTTCTATTTAAAATAACTTCAGGTGGTGCAAAAAGAAAAATATTTATATCAGGCTTAAATACATACTTATAAAAAAATCTCATTAAAGAAGCATCAAGGCAAATATTAGTTCTCAAAGCATCATTAATAAAGTCAAAATAATAACGATCATAAATAACAACAATTCCTTTTCTAGTGTATTTCAAGTATATCACCCATTGCCCGATAATATAATCAAGTAGGTAATAGAAAAATCTAACATATGATGACAATTTTGAACTATTTCCTCCTGTTCGGGGGAGGATTTCCATGGTCTTTAATTCAGCTTTTTTTTTCCCATATTTAAATGCACTCAATATTGGTAGAATAGAGGGGCGATGGCGTAGTTCAATAACATTTTTATGATACTTGGTCTGAAGGAGGCGAGTGAATTTCCTTAGAATCGTAGTTTTTCCTGCACCATCTACACCACTAAAAGTAATAATTTCAATTTTATTTTTCAATGGAATACAACTCCATTATTCCGCAGCAGTTCGTTTGTGGCATCTTCCCAGCAATCTAGCAACCAAAATGCCTGACTATGTAAGCTATTTTGGTTAACATATTTAATCAGGTAGTGAGATATATTATATGCAAGGTAAAAGATATAATGTTCATTAAAATCTAATTTATAATTTATAATTAAATTTTTGATGTGTTGTGTCTTTAAGAGATCGCTAAGTTCAGATTGAATTTTAATATAGCCAGAATGATTTATCATGGTTTCTGATTGAAACACAAAATGTATGAGATCGAAAAGCATTGGCATCTCATTTTGGCTCAATTCCCAATCAAACAAATATATAGCGTCATCTGTGGTATACATGTTCCATGGAGTAAAATCACCATGCGCAATGGCCAAAGGCAAAGTGCCACCTTCATTTTCAAGCATTTCAATTAATACCAATACATTGTGACTAAGCCTTTGTACCCTATCATTATCTAAGAGGTTTATTATCTTATAATCCCCCATCATGGTTTTTATTTTAGGCTTACATCTTTGTAATGCATTTAATTCACGCCAGCGTGTATGAACGTCAGTATGTGATTTAGAGTAAAGTTCCAGCAATGCTAATACATGTTGCTCAGTAAGCTTTGTATTTTGTTGGTAACTAGCAGGTTTAATATTTGTGAGCTCTATAATGCCATCTTCATAGTTACCTAAAACCTTTGGAACGACCAAGCGCGTAAACTTAATATCATTAAGGAACTGTAATTGAGTGGTTTCGTTTTTTACTAGCTTTTTTGAATTCTCACTAAGTGCAATTTTGATAAATACAAACGTGGACTTATCATCATGAATTTCGAGGAGAGCCTTACGGTCTTCACCCACCGTACCAGTAAATATCGAAAACCCAGTATGCTCATATTTATTTAGTATTTTACTTAACCTACTTCCAGTTATTACATTAATTTTAAACTTACCAGATACAATACAACCAGCCTGTCTAAAAAAGAACGCCAACTTGAATATATAACTTAATATTTTTGAGCGGATAGTTGGCGTACTGTAAAAGTTTAAAAACATTGGTTTATTTAGATTGCAAGGAAATATCCAACGAATAGTGCCATCTGGATTTGATATGTAATAAAATTCAGACGAAAACGCATCCTCTAGAAAAGCATCTTCCCCCATCAGATGGTGAATTATAGTTTTGTCATTAGGATCAATCATAAATATTCTTACGTATCTAATATTTCTTTATAAATACCATCAATTCTATCCATCATTTTTTGCCACGTTAGTTTTTGCATTAAGTGTATTTTTGCTTTACCGGCTAATGTGGTTCTTAGTTGAGGATTTATTGATAATTCATATAGACCTTTTGAGAGATTATCAATTACATCATTTGGGTTATTTGGCTCAACCTTAATCCCACAACCATCAGCTATTATCATATTAGGCCCGCTTATTTTTAAACATGCAACAGGTATTCCCATGGCAACAGCTTCAAAAAAAGCCCAAGTACCGGCTTCTTTAAACGTTGTTGAATAATAGATATCAGATTGTGAAAGGTATTCAAATACCTTTTCACGAGAAATCCACCCCGTGAACACAACATCAGAATCTAAATCATTTATTTTACAAAATGTTTCTAGGCTTTCCCTTTCATAACCATCACCCACAATGTAAAATTTAAAGGGGATTTTGTACTTTCGTTTAAAATTCAAAATGACTTTTAATGTAAGAATATTTATTTTCGAATGAATAAAACGGCCAATCGTAATTATCCTGATACAATGAGTATCGTGAATTATTTTTCTCTTATAACCTACTAGTTCTTCAGGTATTCCAGTTTCTAGCATCAGCTCAGTTTTATGCTTAAATGCTGTAGGAATCATTTTATATGTTTCATTAGTTCTTACCAATATCTTATCGGTTCGGTGGCATTGGAGTAAAAAAAATGGGTTTATTCTCTGAAAGTATTGCACTATATGTCTAACAATCTCTGCAATTTTACCTTTATTTGAAAATTCACCAATAAAGTTCAGCGGCGTATTTTCCCCTCCACCTACAGGGCCAAAAATGAACTTCGTGGGCAACAAAAACATAAAATTCGGTAGCAGCAAACTACCAAAAGTAATGTAATGCACAATATCAAATTTTTCAGTCATATTTAATAAACGAGCTTTTCTATATGCACCATACTGCCATATGGTGTAATAAAGGTAGAGTCCTCGTTCTGCTTTTTTCCATCGTCTTGCCCAATCAGGTAGATCGTGATATATAAATTTTATATTTGTATCTACGCGGTTATTTTTTATATATTTTTCAATCGTTTCTTTATTAGAAAGCCGAGTTAAAACATAAACGTCATTAAATTTAGATAGAAGATTCGCCCATTTCCAACCAATTTCGCGTTCTGAGCTAAAACCAGGCTCACATGAATACGCAGAAACTAGCACTTTTCGTGTATTTTTATTCACTATAAAACTAACACCTTTTCTTTAGAAGTTCAGCTTATATCACATATGCAGCAGATCATCTCTGGCTCAAAGAAAATCATAAAAATAATGTGGAAGGGATTGCAATACAGATAAACCATCAGAGTTGGCCGGTAATTTATCCAGTTGGTGAAATTCTATTCATTAGATGTTTTTTTGTTTGTTGTACCTGTTTGCTTAAAACTATACATGTCAAATCCAATAATATTTTATCAAAATCATCTTTCTTGTTTAGTTTATATCCCACTATATTGTTAGTGGTATTACCGGATAGCTTTCCAATGTTTTTTTCGAGGCAAACAACAACATCCGGCATGGGTAATATATACGTTAGCAATCGATTAGAAAATGCCTGTTTCCAGTCAGAATCCAATGTATTCATATTTAGAAATACTTTTTTCTTTGTGACTTTAGACCAATACCCTTCGATCATGATATATTTAATATACTCTAACAAATTAGATGGCGCAAAAGAGGCAAGTCCATAGAAACTACCAGATACAATTGCATCAAATTTTTCGATTAACTCTTTTTTTAATTGGGTATTTTCTCCAACAAAAGCAATGCTAATACCTGTTGGATAATATAGTCTATACATTGCTCTAATGAACTGCCAAAGCATATATTTGACTCGATATAAAATACTCGTATTAAAAGAAGATATTTCTTTCAACTTTTTTTGATAAATAAAATAATTATCATTAAACGTTTCTACGCTCTCAGTTTCAATAAATGTTATAAGTGAATTACCCACACCATCTCCAAATATCCCCTTAATGCTTCTACTCACTGCCTCCCGATTTTTATGAAAGAGTTTGACTAAAATTTGAACATGGCGATCATTAATGTCACCTTTAAATATCCGGCGCTGAAGTAAAAAAGGCACTTCAACTTCAACTGCTGGGACATAAAAGTTTTTATATCTTTTTTTCGCATGTTGCATTAGGTTATTTGGAAAAAGATTAGGGAACCCACTACCGCAAAAATCAACAAAAAAGTCTAATTGCAGGTAAAAATAACTTTGTATTTCAATTGGGGATAAAATGAACGCACACTTATTATATCCATGCCAAATTTTTTGCGTAATACTTACATTATGATCATCTGCTAGTCTTTTAATCAAACTATCTAACTTCTGAAATGTATGCAAATCCACTGCAATATCTACATCAGAAGGTATAATATCTGGCAAATTATCATAATTATTCATCACGCAATATTCTGCATCAGTACTATTGAGCATTTCAAAAAAATTATTAAGGATAATTGTATCTAGTTTCATATCATATGCATATATTCAAGGAGTTCAGAAATGCGCATTACTTTTCTGTAGTTGCACAAGTAGTTCTGCTACCTGCAATTTGCCCACTTAAGGCATGGACATCATCAGTGCAAAAGTGACTATTTCCACATCATTAAGAACTCATGACTTTAAACGAGGGGCAATTTTTGGATATTTTCCGTTCTATTGCCCACCTCAGAAAAGGTACTGGCGAGTAGCTTTGCTACATCATTAGCATTATTTTGGTAGCGCAAATAACAGTTTTATGCGTGCCTATTAAGCCTTTTTAGCTCAGATTTTTCTGTTTTAAGCATATTTCTAAGTAAATAATTCAAGCTTAGCATTACTCCAAATAACATAAAAAATAGTTCATAGTATCGCGCTAGGAATAATACCGAAACAATCAACGAAGCATAAATCACTACTTTCATTTCACTGTGGTAAACACCTCTAACTGATTTTAATAAAATCATATTATTCCAAAGCAAAGCCCCGAGAGAGATGTATAACAAGGACATTCCAATCAAGCCTACATCAGCCAACATGTACAATATTCCAGAGTTGGCTTTATAAGGTGTATCTCTAAAAATCGGGTAATTGATCGGCAAATACTGTACAGCAAAATGGTGGATATTACCTAGTCCAGTTCCAATAATTGCATGTGCAGGCTCATCAAGCAGATAAGACAATATTGTTTCATCTTGAATCTCTAATCCAGTTCGTTGAATCTGCGTATCGATAGCGGTTGCTGAATCAATCGTCAAATTATTGTATGCGTAAAAAGCCATGATCAATACACAAAATACCAAAGCAATAGCTCTCCAATTAGTTACACCTTGAGTAATAACTACCATCAACAGTGTCATGGCAATCAAGGTATATCCTGTAGTTGAATAGGTAAAAACAAGGTTAAAAGAAAATAGAACCAAAACTAATAGGTCGTATTTCACAATTTTAATCTCGCTGGCTCTTCCTAATATAACAATACATATGCCTATCACCATCGCAATAGCCAAATGTTTTGGCTCACCAGCTAATGAATTAAGTCTAAAAACAGAACCATATTGACTATAAATATAGCCTGAATGTTCAATACCATCAGAACCATGAATTGGGAATATATCAACCCCCATTAGTTGCATAATACTATATTGAATAACACCAAAAACTGCTAATACGGTTAATGCGTATAATAATACTTTGACAGTTGTTACTACCTCTGTCGTTGATTTAAATATTTGCATTGGAATCATTATAAGATTGAGTGTTATAATGAAAAGCAAGAATTGAAAGATAAACCTCCCTTCGTTTTTAAAAAAACCTCCACTCATCAGAAGCACGCTGCTTTTATCAAAAAAATAACCATTTATCGCCGTGATGAAGACAGCATATATAAAATACGCAACAATCATAAAGATGTATCTATTTGTCTTATTAACGCGTTTTTGTTGAAGCAGCCATTTTGGTGATTGAATAATGAGAAAAGCAATGCTAAGTAACTTCCATACGTGCAAATCAGTTCCAACCCAAACATAAAAATTCTTGAATGGCAAAGTGAAAACCATAATATAAAATGCAACAATTGGTTTTTTTACAACATAAATTAAACCAGTAAGTGCAATCAAAATAACTATGTACTCAATTAATTCAATGTAAAGTGTGGCAAACAAAGTATTTTCTTTCTATTAAAGTGCTAGTAACAATTGCTTCATACGGTCAATAATAATGTCAGGCCTATAGTTTTTTGTAATATCTAGCATATTTCCACTAAATTCCTGCCTTTTTGCCAATGCTGCTGCGATAGCATTTGCGATATCCTCCGATTTTCTCGTTTGAACTAAATACCCAGTACGATCATTAATTACCAAATCATGCACACCTGTTACATCTGTCGTAACAATGGGGAGACCACACGAAGCTGACTCTGCAAGTGAAATCGGAAAACCGTTGGCATGGGAAGTGTACACATACAGATCAGCGGCATTTAGCCATAAATTAATTTCACGCCTATCCAGTTTGCCTGTTATCTGTATTTCATTTTGGAAACCCGATACCTTTGCCAATTCCTCAATTGTTTCTCGAAGCTCTCCATCTCCAATAATGATTAATCTGGCTTTATAGTCAAAGGTTTTCATAAATGAGATGAATGATTGGACTAACAACACCGGATCCTTCTGTAAACTGACTCTACCCGTATTTACAAAAATTATTTCATCCGCCTCTAGGCCCAATTTTTTTCTTGCACAAATTTGATCGACAGAAGTGAATATATTTTCATCGGCGAAATTAGGTACGTATATTATTTTATTATTATCATTGGGATATCTTGATGAAAATGCAGTATAGCCTTGCTTATCTGATGCTAACAGAATCATGTCACTTTTACTTACAACCCAGCTTCTATATTTTTCGTACAGATATACAGCAATGGCATTACGAGCCATTCTGTTTTCCGTCATGGAGAACGGATTAGTAAGCCCATGGATATGATTAACAATTTTCACGTTTTTTTTATTAAAGAATGGAAAGCTCAATGGGATTCCATGTACATAAATAATGTCATAATCATATGACATTATTTCCTCCCTCATCTTCCAGATATTTATAGATACCTTTACTAAATTTGGAATAATCTTATTCCCGGTATTTACATTCGAAAATATTTTCAGCGAATAAGATACCCCCCCTATTTCTAAACTCTCAGGGACTGTCCCATCCACTAAAACGCCCCATAGGGTAATGTCAAATTCATTACTGAAACTTGGCAATATATCTAAAATAAATGACATCATGCCACCCATTGGGTATGACCTATAATCAGTCGAACAGATAATAGCCATTTTCTTCCTATTTTTCATATTTACTCTTTAATTTTTGTCAGCAACAATCGTATCTGGTTAAAGAAATTAATGATTATGATTTTTCCGTCACCATAACCTTTATAAGTCCGATTAAAATACTCTCTCTGTCTATAATGATTTTGCAATATATTGAATCTGTCCACTTTAGGTCGTGGAGATTGAGCCTTTTTATGAATTAATGTAGTCAGAGGTTGAAATACCACCTTTCCTTTTCTTATTTTTACTTTTTCAGAAATAATTGCTTCTTCACAAGATAGCCAGACATTTTCATCAAGGTACCCTATCTCTTTGAGATGTGTTGTTTTAAAAATCATACATGCACCCGATATTTTATATACTGAAATAGGACGGGGAGATGAGATGGCATTCACATCAATATATATTGATGGGCAATTAAGTCTTCGACGAAAATAATTTAGAACAGTAGAATAAAACAACTCATCGACAAATGAGTCTTCTATATATGGGCCATCAAATGTACTATCAAAGTTAATTATTTTAGGCCCAACGGCATAAATATTATCATCTTGTTGAAAAGGTGCTATTAATTTTGTGAGGAAATCCCTATCTATTATGACCGTGTCGTTATTCAACAGGAGAATATAGTCATATTGATTTTTTTCCGCATAAATTGCTCCTACATTATTGCCACCCGAAAACCCCAAGTTTTCATCATTGTTGATAATGACTATACTTTCATGCAGTGGAAACTTGGATAGTTCTGTTTCACTTTCATTATTCCCACCTTGAAGAGCCACCTTGATATCATATTCAATGAAATTCTTTTTTGAAGCTCTAGGCGTATGTAAGAAATAGTCAGATTTTTGATTTATTTCACCATTAGCCCATGCTCTAAACTTTTCAACAGACCCATTCTCCGAATGGTTATCCACAATGATTATCCTGTACTTACTATATTCTTGTGATTGTAGCGACTCGACACATTCTAATGTATCCTGCCAGCCTTTATAGTTTAAAATTACAATGGCGATTGTATACACTAAAATTATCTCCCAGAAAATCGATTTAAAAACCCATCTTGAAACTTTGTAAAACAGTCCTTGGCAATTTCTTTAGCCTGAGTGTTATCGATGTCAATTTCCTTGTTAATGAGATTATTTATTTTGTCTCTAGCCTCAGATTTGAACGATGCCAAATTATAATTATTTGGCAATTTAGTTAAGTCTAGACCATAATTTTCCAAACCTAATATTTCCAAAGTGTTCTTCATTTTATTTTCATAAGAAAGGCACAAAAATGGAACACTGTTATTAATGCTAAAGACAATAGAATGATATCTTGCCCCAATTACAAAAAATGCATTTCGAATAATATTTTGTTGGACATCAGAGGATAAATTCTCATCGATGATTACAATATTTTTTTTAAATTCATCATCAACATTATCAATTAGTTTTTTAAAATAATTACTATCATTACCATTTGCAAACAACTGAGGCAAAAAGACAATATTCATATCTTTTACTAATAAATATTCGATAATGGAAACATACACGCATTCTAATTTATCAGGATTATAATTTTTAAATGTCTTATGCCCTGATGTTAAATCATTCGGCACCATAACTACGTAATCTTTACTGGCAAATGAAACACCTGTACTTTTCAAATCAAATTGCTCATCAACGGTGTATTGCAAAAATGCAGTATCAATTGATTTTATATACTTCACATCCATTTCATTTGCATATCGAAAACTCTGAGCATCTCTTAGTGATAAGAAATCAACATTTGTTAGTACATATTTTGTTAGCATTTTGAAAGCTATTTGTGAAAATGGACCGATAGAAATAGAATAGATAGCAACATGTTTTCCTAATTTAAGCGCAACATATAACCGCCAGAGATAACGCCAATCATTATATAAACCAAGATTTGCACCTCCTGGCATACTAATTATCATGTCATTGTTTTTTATGATATTAAACTCATTTTTTAGGTTTTCAGGAAAATATCTAGATAAAAATTTAACTGGCATTACAAATGACAATAAAACCAATGACTTTTCAATAAGGTCAAAAGTCTGCGTAAGCAATATTTGTTTAAATTCCATACCGAAATCTATAATTGCATTTTTTGATACTGCATTATAAAGAATAGACACCTGACCACCTTGAAAATCTACGTTTCTAGTAAGGGCTTTTCCAGCAGCTTCGTCTCCATGATTTGAAGAATGTTGGTTTACAAGTAATATTTTTTGCTTCGCTTTCATACTAATCCTCTATTTATTTTTTCCATGGAATAAAAAAAGACTCCCATAATGCTTATAAACAACATACATGTTACTGATTGTTAAAATAAAGAATGAGAGGCAAAAAGCAATAATTGCACCTTGCACTCCCATCTGGTCCTGAAAAATAATATTAAAAATTACATGCAATACAAATACCACAACAATAATCCTTGCACGATAAAGTTGTTTTTCTGCTAGGGTAAGTAAGTTTCCGTAGGCCATTGAAAGAAACCTTATAAAAAGAGCCAACGAAAACAATGGAACCAATGGTACTAAAGGCTCAAAATCTGGCCCAAAAACGATCAGAATTCCACTTTCACCAAACAATAAAAGCATCGCCCCAAAAAACAACCCCAATAAAAACATCAATCTGATTAATTTTTTCACATTGGTTATAAATAAAGGATAATCTTCTTTAATGTCTCCAGCTAGTTTTGGCATAAATGAAGTATTTGTAACATCACCAATCAATACTAAAGCAACAAATATTTTCATGCCGACACTATAAATTGCTACATCTTCAAGGGTTAGTACTTCTTTCATAATAGGTATATCAATACTCAACAACATCCCTCCAATTACCATATGTATCGCATATTTAAAATTCTTTTTCAATGGCTTTAAACTTAACTGGACATTATCTATAACATGCATATTTGAAAAATATGATACAAAATAAACCACAAGATAAGCAAAGCCAATGACACGTGAAATCACAAATATCAGCCCCAACTCCAATAAATTCAATTCGTATTGATATAGGTAAATAATAATCAAACAAGGAACACTTGTTATTACCACGTAGTAAAAATCTATATCAAACTTATTAAATGATTTAAATAAATGCGCAATTAAACTTGAATAAGATTGAAGTATTGCAACACACATAAACAGAATAAATACATATGTGTTTTTTTCTTCATTCATTAAGGCAATAAACATAATAAGTAGGAAAAGGCTTATAATTACTAAAATACTTTTCGCAAACATTATCTCAAAAAAGAAATTTTTTACGCGTTTTTTATTCTTTGGAACATCATTTAATACACTTAAATTAAAGCCAAAATCTGTTAATATTGAAAAATACCCAGTAACGACAATTATATATATATAGGAGCCAAAATCAGACAGGGTCAAAGCTCTACTTATTAATACAAAAATTATCAGCCCCAATATTAATCGAATTAAACTAGCTAATAATGCAAAAGAGATATTTTTTTTTATCATCTGTTCATCTATTTACATGTCGAACATCCTTTGATTCAAAGTTGCTCGTTATAAATATGGACTTAGGCCATACAATGTTGAATACAAGTTAACCTAACGGAGATATGACCGAAGAAATAATGCATGAAAAATGGTAGAACAGTAGTGTCAGGCCTTGCAATCCAGCATACCAAGAAACACAAGTACCAATCGCTGTATAATTTTCAACCATTAACGGAAGCACTGCACTCAACTCATAATTACTCATAATTACTATTTAACCAGCATTGGTAACTTCCGTCCATGGCCCCACACCACCAATTTTTATTATCCAAATACCACTGCACAGTCTTCCTGATCCCCGTCTCAAATGTCTCTTTGGGCTTATAGCCCAATTCATCCATAATCTTGCTAGCATCAATCGCATACCTTCTGTCGTGTCCCAAGCGATCAGTAACATGAGCAATTAAATCTGCATGTGGCACCCCTTTAGGATGATGTTGATCCATCAGTTCACAAACTAGCGTTACAATATCGATATTGGTCCATTCATTATTACCCCCTATGTTATAGACTTCTCCAACTCTTCCTTTGTTAAGGACAAGCTCAATGCCTCGGCAGTGATCTTCTACATAGAGCCAGTCTCTAATCTGTTTTCCATCGCCATAGATAGGTAAGGATTTGCCTTCCAGGCAGTTTACGATAATCAGTGGGATCAGCTTTTCTGGAAAGTGATAAGACCCGTAGTTGTTTGAGCAATTACTTATCGTAGTATTAAGACCATAGGTATGGTGGTAACTGCGAACAATATGGTCTGATGCTGCTTTACTTGCGGCATAGGGTGAATTGGGCAGATATTGATGTTGTTCAGTAAAAGCTGGTGCATCGTGTCTAAGTGCGCCATAAACCTCATCTGTGGATACATGGTGGAATCGATGTGCCATTTCACCTTCTCGGCAACTGCTCCTGAGTTGCCCTACTTTCCTACATCCCTGTGGGTCATCAAGCCATACTCTTTTTGCAGCCTTTAACAGTGAATGAGTTCCATCAATATTGGTTTTAAAAAATGCATCTGGGCCATGTATTGAACGGTCAACATGTGACTCGGCAGCGAAGTGAACAAGGGTGTCAATCTGTTCTTTTCGAATTAATTGTTCTATGCGGTCAGTTTCAAGAATATCTGTGTGAACAAAGCTGAAGTTTTGGTTTGCTTCAGCTGTAGCTAGATTAGCTCGATTACCTGCATAAGTGAGTGCATCAAGGGCGATTACTCGGCTATCAGGGTTCTCTTTGAGCCAGTAGTGGACAAAGTTCGATCCGATGAAGCCGGCGGCCCCTGTCACAAGCAGTCGCGTAGGTTGATAATTCATGTTTTTTTCCATTCGTTTAATACGTTAAACAAGCTCATTCGCCAGTCAGGTTGTGCTATGGCAAATGTTTTAATTATTTTGTTGCAATCAAGTGCCGAATTTTTTGGTCGTACTGCGGGGGTGGGATATTCTGCTGAGGTGATTGCATTAACATTGGGTATTGCTTTAATTAGACCTAAGGTATCTGCCGTAGCAAAAATCTCTTTTGCAAAATCATGCCACGTTGTTTTAGGTGTGCCACTGTAGTGATAGGTGCCCCAACGAAATGATTTGTGTTCTTCTTTTTTTGACATTTTTTGCGCTAGTGTAAGTAATGTTTTCGCAATATCAGTGGCACTAGTTGGGCTACCGTACTGATCAGCTACTACGCTCAGTTCATCTCGCTCTTTAGCTAGACGCAACATGGTTTTTACAAAGTTGTTGCCTTGTTTTCCGAATACCCAGCTGACTCGTAAAATAATATGTTTTTTTAGTCTATTTCTAACCGCTTGCTCACCCTCCCATTTGCTTTGTCCGTACACACCCGCTGGATTTGCAGGATCATCTTCTCTGTAGGAACGATCTTGCTTGCCATCAAAGATGTAATCTGTGGAGATGTGCAGCAAGGGGATGTTGAGCATTTTACAGGCATTTGTCAGGTTGGCGCTGCCATCTTTATTCACAGCATAGGCAAGTTTTATTTCTTGCTCTGCTTTATCCACAGCGGTATAGGCGGCAGCATTGATGACGATATCAGGTTTATATTCATTTAGTATTTTTTGAACGGCGGTGTTTTGGGTAATGTCCAAGCGATCTTGATCAAACCCAAACATTTCATAATTGAGTGATTTACCTTGGCTGACTAATTCATGGCCCACTTGGCCATTGCATCCTGTGACTAAAATACGCATATTTACTCTTTAAACGGTGGCAGCTTGTTTTTGTGCTGCTCACTAAGATTTGGATTATTGTTATCTTTTTCTGACAGGGTGTAATCCATTTTTGGCCACTCGATAGCAATCTCTGGATCATTCCAGGCGATACCTTGTTCTGACTCAGGATGGTAGTAGTTTGTACATTTGTAGATAAAGTCCGCCTCATCAGAGAGCACGCAGAAGCCATGTGCAAAACAGGGGGGAACGTAGAACATCCGATGGATTTCATCATCAAGTATTACGCCTTCACATTGACCAAAGGTTGGTGAGCCTTGGCGTACATCTACTGCGACATCAAAGACTTTTCCTCTACTGACTCGCACTAGTTTCCCCTGCGGTTGTGTAAGTTGGTAGTGCAGTCCACACAGCACGCCTTTGCTTGAGCGAGAGCGGTTGTCTTGTACAAATATTTCTGTAATACCGGCTTGCTGAAAGCGCTCTGTTTTATAGGTTTCGAGGAAAAAACCGCGTTTATCACCAAACATTTTTGGCTCTATGATTAATACACCTGGAAGCGTAGTTTTTATAATATTCATGCTTGGCTTTTATATTTGAGGACTTCTTTAAGGTATTGCCCGTATCCATTTTTGGAGAGCGGCTGAGCAAGCTGGGTTAGTTGTTCTGCATCAATATATCCCATTCGATAAGCAATCTCTTCAGGGCATGATATTTTTAACCCTTGGCGTTCTTCTATTACTTGTATGTAGTTTGATGCCGCTAAGAGTGATTCATGTGTGCCTGTATCAAGCCACGCATAGCCTCGCCCCATCACTTCTACACTAAGGTCACCTCGTTCAAGATACACTTTATTTACATCGGTAATTTCAAGCTCTCCCCGATGTGAAGGCTTGATGTTTTTTGCTATTTCTATTACATCATTATCGTAAAAATAGAGACCTGTGACGGCATAGTTAGATTCAGGGTGAGTTGGTTTCTCTTCTAATCCTATCGCTTTGCCTTGATCATCAAAATTTACGACACCGTAGCGCTCTGGATCTTTTACGTAGTATCCAAATACGGTTGCACCTTTTTCTGACTTTGTAGCCGCATTTAGTAATTCTGGAAAACCATGCCCAAAGAAGATGTTATCTCCAAGTACAAGGCTAACAGCATCGGTGCCAATGAATTCTTCACCAATGATAAATGCTTGGGCTAATCCATCTGGATTTGGTTGTACGGCATATTCAATCGAGATACCCCACTTATTTCCATCACCAAGCAGCTCTTTAAAAGATGTTTGGTCACGAGGAGTGGTTATTATCAAGATTTCATTTATACCTGCTAACATCAGCGTAGAGAGAGGATAGTAGATCATTGGCTTGTCATAAATCGGCATTAATTGTTTGCTGACAGACAGTGTTAATGGATGGAGACGTGAGCCTGATCCTCCGGCCAGAATTATTCCTTTGTATGACATTGTTTATCGCTCATGGTTAGTGGCACGGTAATCGGTAAAAGCTTATTTGTTATTAGTGGATTGCATTTTTACTTCTTTTTTTAGAGATTGTATCTCTTTCTTTAGCACATCATATTCTTCTATTTTTTGCTGCAAAAAGCGTTGTGTGATCTTTGCTTTTTCTTTTAAGCCCTTTGGTGTCAATGCGTATGCATAGGCCAGTTTGTTTTGGCTGTTTTTGAAGTTTTGCATTTTTATCCAACCTTTTTCTAACACGGCTTTTAGACAGTAGTTCGTCTTACCTAAACTCACTCCTAGCTCAGCCGCAATTTCTCTTTGGGTGGCATTGGGGTTGGCTTCTAGGATTTTTAGGATTTTGTAGTTAGTTTCTAGCAAATTATTAGTCGTTAGTTAGGCCGTTAAGCTCTTTTTTTTGGTGATTTTTATCGTCTTGTAGACTCGTTCAGCTAGGGAAGCTCTGTTACCAGATGCGGGATATTTATGGGCTTTACTGATCAAGGATGCATGAATTCTGGCACGCTACCGCCCTACCGAGCATCCTTTTTTGTGCGCAGTATGGCTTCCTTTTCCCCTTGTTATAATATGGCTTTTGGGGACTACTTTTGCTTGATTGTTCAATGAATGAACAGAGGGTATTAGACTATATTATTTTTTGAGATTCAACAAGTGAGATCCTTGATCTAAAAATACAAAATGGGACATCCCAAGCCATCATGGTTTATGTTCAATCAGTAGGTCTACAGCCCAGTCTGAAAGCGAGTTTATAATTTCTCTACGGTGCCATTTTTAATGGTAATAAGATGCTTAAAGGGATCATCTTCACGTGAATTCTCGTAGAGGTATATTTGATCACAGAGGGGGATGCTGTTTTTAACATGTTTGAAAGCCCGAGGGATTTTGTTTACCACCTTCTCATCCGACATGGAATGCCCCCTGACACTTGTTCAGCAACCCTTGCCTGATTAAGCTTTGCACTCTGGAGTGTGCTACTTTAACTTGGCTCATTCAACTAATTTTTATTTCAAAATTTACGAACCATGAAGGGAGGTAATAGCATGTTGCTTGAGAGTTACTTCACTTTGCTTACCTAGGATATTGACCAGTATTAGGGCGCGATCTTCTCCTTTTTGTGTTTGATATATTCCATTTAAACCGGTAAGCACCCCCTCTACAATCTGTATGCTGTCGCCTTTTTGAAATTGTGGCATGTCCAATTCATACAGCCCGCTTTCTGGGTTTTCATTTTGCTTCAGATATTGAATAATCGAATCTGATATCGGTTTTAGTTGGCTCCCAAAACGGACAAGGCCAATGACGCCTCGGGTTGAACGAATGGGAGCGGTGTTGTCCTGATCTGGGTCAATAGATAAAAACAGGTAACTCTGAAACAGTGGCTCAACAACCTCTTTCCAAGCGCCTCGCCTTCTCTTAGAGAGCTGGATTCGCGGTAGATATGTTTTGAATGATTGGCGCAGTAGATTTTGTTCTGCAACGCCTTCCTGTCTCGGTTTTGTTTGTACTGCGTACCAACCTTCCATGTTTTATTCCGAATTTATGAGTTTTAATTTTGGAGATGTGGTCTTTTTTATTACACTTACAAATTGAATCCTGGCTCAATTCTAGCGACTGTTTCTCTTCCCTCTATTTTACCCTTCTTGGTGCAGTAAATTAGCCTTTCTGTGTTTGATCTGCGGTCAAGCTGCCTTCTGCCGCCAATATGATTATTGTGATGATTTGCGCAGCGACGATCATTCATTGGGTCACGAGTTATATACTGTCGGATTACTTTCTCTTTGTTACCAACAGATTCCTGCTCTGCCACCGAAGTACAGTATTTCTTCATTTTTGATAGAATCCATCCAAGATTATACGTCTCTTTTACGTCAATCACGCCAAACGTATATTTTTTTCCATCACCATCAATTTTCTCAAATATCTTAAACTCATGATGACGCAAAGCCTCTCCTAGTTGCATTTTGATGCCTGCAACTGAGACATCCCCACAAATATCTCTAATGTAGATATGTTGCGCACCCCTGACCGCCAAGTCTGTCTTTCTGTGGATGCTACGCATCTTGGGAACAAAGCGCCAAGGCCGACTAATCAAATAAGTGTAAATAAGAAAGAGTGTAATAAACGCTGTAAAGGATACCAGCTCAGAGATACCTTGATAGACTGCAACAAGCCCTGCGGCACCGAGTGCCAACTGAAGAAAAGCCATAAAGCAGATAACATGGGGAACTCGAAAACCTGCATCTATTAACAGATGATGAAGATGCCCTCGATCGGCGGAAAATGGGGATTGTTTATGCCAGATTCGGCGTATCATCACTCCGACCGTATCCATCAAAGGAACGGCAAACAACCAGAGGACTGCAACAGGCGGTATGGCACGCTGTTCACCTTGAGATAAGGAGATGAGTAGGAAGGCAAATAGGAACCCTAAGAGAGTACTACCCGCATCTCCCATGTAAACTTTTGCTGTTATCTTCCCATTCCAACGCAAATTGAACACTAAGAAACCACATAGCGCTCCCATCATGCAGAGGGTTAGCACTATTTGCACATGATGTGCTGAAGCATAAGCCACTACTAAAATAAGTGATAGGCTTGCAAGCGAAACCGCCCCTGCTAGACCGTCAACCCCATCAAGCATATTCATAGCATTAATAACGCCAAGAGTAGCAAAAATGGTGATGGGGATTGAAAGCATGCCCAACACTAAAATCTCATCCGACAGGATGTAACCAAAGTCCTTCAGTACGGCGCTGCTGTATACCAACAACAGAGCTGCTGCAATTTGAGCCACAAATCTAAACTTTACCGACAGCTGAACCCGATCATCGACCAACCCAACTGCAAATAGTAAACCACCAGCAGCTACAAAAATGGCATTCATGCTACCCATACCCAACAATGGCAGTAGGAGCCATGCCAGGAAGACACTTAAGAAGATGGCAATTCCACCAACTAATGGCACATGATCCACATGCTGCTTGTGACCACCTGGTTTGTCTACCATACCCATCTTTATTGCAATAGGTATGGATAGATGTATTGCAATCACTGATGTAATCAATGCCAGCAAAAAAACAAATATATTTTCCATCCGTAACTACTTCCCTAACTGTTATTCTTACATCTCGCCAAAAAAGCCAAACCAAGCAGGCTTCAGTTCCTTACACCTTCCTCAGTTGCGAGAGGGGAACAATAGTTTCATCTATTGCCCCTTCAGTAACTCTACTTGTATCTGTTTGCATACCTTGGGTAGGTGATCCAAGCCACTGGGGTAGCTGATTTTTTTCAATGCGATCCCATCCAGAAGGCCAGCAAGTCTCTTGAGGCGAGCCTGCTCTATTCCCAGTACCTGGTAGATATCTCCCAAAATGCTATTTTGCAGCAGGTGAAGCAGTGCTTCACCTGGTGATATGTCTTGAACCCATATCTCACCCTTTTCTGTTTCTCTCCTATCTAACAGGTAGAGTTGTTTTAGTGGTTTGCTATGCCTGCAAAAATAAAACCCATCACTTTTTTCCAGGTTTACGACTCTTTTTTCAAACCGTTTATGGACTTTTTCCAGCCTATCCAGGTCACTCCCTGAATAATATTGGGCGGTGTCTGGCCACATGCGAAACTGGGGCCAACCTGGGTAGACTCGCCACCCCTCCGTCTCACGATGCAGAGCCATCATATCGTCTGACATCATCTGCAAGCCGCTCTGCATCAGCGCTGCTGTGAGCGTTGTCTTTCCTGTCCTGCTTGGGGCGATGATACCGATTGCTGTCTCACCGACGGCCAGTCCGTTAGCATGAATGCATGGGGTTCCCTGTAGTTCCAGCCAAAGGCTCAGTCCTAATGTCTGGAAGTAGTGTGCCGGCCCTGTACCACTCGGCTTCCAGTAGATCCCTATGCCATTTGGCGTAAACTCAAACGCGCCTTCTCCTTCACAATCTATCTTTAGAGAAAAGCCCCTAGAGGTCTTATATAATTTCAGCAGACTTTGGTAGCGCTCTCCTCTCTCCTCTTTTTTCCAAATGGGTTTTGTTGTGTAGCATGGTTCCTCTGTTTCTTGCCACACATTAAGCGTTGCAACTGTGTCGCCCTCCCGCTCTTGCTTGTGTTCATCTCTACCGTTACCCAGTATCAGCTGAATACCATGCAGCGGTTTTGCAAAGAATAGGTCTGGGAAAAGTAGGTGTGTCACCGAGCAAAAATATTATGGATTACGCACTCATTTAGGTAACACTTCAAAGTTGGCTGATCCAACATTACCCCTGGAAGGGGTTGCGTTTGGTCTGGCCGCCCTGCTCATCTGGCACACTGCCAGCAAAGCCTTGGGTTAGATCCGCCAGGGTGCCTGCCTGTTTGAATTGTGGTTTGTGGTACACCTTACGGGGTGGTGTTGAATTATGAGTATTGGTACTGATTTTCATGGCCTCTTTTTTCCTTAATCCTTAAGCTTTCATTTTTTGGCATGGTGTGGCGGGAGCCACATAGCAACAGTTTATCCTATTACTTGGCGCG
>Ga0256834_1000717_pt1 | contig 23550 bp, 19 predicted proteins | sample 4281140metaG_FD_190536 | JGI IMG/M metagenome (GOLD analysis project Ga0256834, IMG submission 190536) | Hydrothermal vent microbial communities from East Pacific Rise, Pacific Ocean - 4281-140 | ecosystem: Environmental > Aquatic > Marine > Hydrothermal vents | place: Pacific Ocean: East...
AGTGCTATATGTGATTAACTCTCTTTTTTTCATCTATCTAACTCCAGAAATTTAAAATATTTCAACTATAATCGACAATTAACTATAAAACTTTAAATGCTATACTCAAGTTATGAATAAATATTTACTAATAACTCTTTTTTTTATCTCACCTCTGTTTTTAATAGCTCAAAGTTTGGAATCAAAGATTTCAAATATGATAGTCATAGGTTTTGAAGGTAGTGATATAAATAGCTCACATACTCTATATAAATATCTTCAAACTAACTCTTTGGGTGGGGTTATACTTTTTGATAAAAATATCAAAAATCCAAAACAGCTTAAAAATCTGACTTCAAAATTAAAATCTTTATCAAAAAATAGAGTTATAATTTCTGTAGATGAGGAGGGTGGGAGAGTTTCTCGTTTGGGGAAAGTAGCTGGATTTATAAAAACTCCAAGTGCATCCAAGATAGCAGAGGGTAGTTTAGCAGATGCAAGAAAGAGATATGAAAAGATGGCAAAGATGCTTCAAGATTCTGGTATAAACTGCAACTTTGCCCCAAGTGTTGATTTAGCTCTTAATCCTAAAAATGTAGTTATCGTAAAAAATGGTCGCTCCTTTTCTGATAATCCTAAAACGGTTATAAGTTATGCCAATATTTTTATAGCGGAAATGCAAAAAAGAGGTATAATCACATCTTTAAAACATTTTCCTGGACACGGCTCGTCACTTGGTGATTCTCACAAAGGGTTTGTTGATGTGAGTGATAGTTGGTTAGATATTGAGTTGACTCCATTTCAAAACCTTAAAACTCCGATGATTATGACAGCCCATATCTATAACAAAAATATAGATTCATTATATCCAGCAACTTTGTCATATAAAACAAATGAGCTTCTTTTACGAGAAAAGTTGGGTTTTAAAGGTGTGATTATAAGTGATGATTTACAGATGGGAGCAATCTCTAAAAACTATACTCTAAAAAAAACTTTACAGCTTTGTATAAATTCAGGTGTTGATATGCTTCTTTTTGCAAATCAACTCAGTAAACCTTTAGAGATAGATAAAATTGTAAATATAGTTGTAGAGTTAGTTAGAGAAAAGAGGATTGATATTGATAAAATAGACAAAGCAAATAAAAGAATAGAGAAATTAAAAAGTGAGTATTTATGAGTATATTTTTTGTTTATGGCAATGAGTGTGAAGGAGTCTTAAAAGAGGTAAAAAGTAGTAACTATGGCTCTAGTATTAAACCTATTTTTATAGATGAGTTTTTAAAATATGAGAGATTCAAGAGTGATGATAGAGTAATTGTCTGTGGTTCTACCTCTGATATTAAGCTCTCTCTTCAAAAAGCTAGTCGTGATGATTTTTCAGTATCATTTTTAGCTCAAAAAAATCAAAATACACTTCGTTCAACTTTTGAGATACCAAAAGATTTAGATGAATCGCTAAAAATTGCATTTGAAAGTGAACCAAGAGAGTTAGATATGCTATATGCAAATGATGAGATTGTTTTGTGGGGTGCTTTGATTGGGGATGCACCACCTTTGACATATAGTAGTTCGGTTTATATTGATAGTACATTTTCTCAGCGGTATAAGCTTTTGATAGATGCATTTAAAAAATTAAGAGATTTGAAAAAGCACAAGGTTAAGCTTATAACTGCAAAAAACCAAGAGATAAATACAGCAGCAAGTGGTATAGTCATAATCGAGCATGATAATCATACAAGTGCATCAACTTTGGTAAAAGACGCATTATCTGTAAGTGATGGTAAACTTTCAGCACTTTTACTATCTCCAACTTCAATTATAGATTATCTTCATTATCTATATGTATCGCTTTTTAAAAGAACTAACAATACATCACTACCTGATTCTGTAGGATTTATCAAGAGTGAATCTTTGGAAATTGAGAGTTCCCCTTTGTTGGATGTTATAGTCGATGGTGTAAAAACCACTCAAACACCTGTTAAATTTGAAGTTAAAAAAAGAGCTATTAGATTAAGTGCAAGTGATGAGTTTTGGGCGGGGGTAAAGGATGGTGGTTCTGATAAAGAGACTGTAAAACTTTCAGGGCTTCCAACAACAAAAGAGGGCGTGAAGTATATACAAGATACTTTGCCATTTTTTAAACATGCCAGTGAAGAAAAATATCGTGAACTTTTTGCAGATTTAAGAGGGCAGGGAAAATTAAGTTCAACATATATGATTTTAATGGTTTTAAGTACAATACTTGCAACTGTTGGATTGTTTTTAAATTCTGCATCTGTAGTTATAGGGGCTATGTTGTTGGCACCTTTGATGCAACCAATAGTTTCAAGTTCTATGGGTGTTTTAAGACGAGATCAAAGTCTGCTTTTTAATTCGCTAAGGACGGTTCTTATTGGTGTAATGCTCACTCTTGTATCTGCTGCTTTGATTGCTTTGATACTCCCTTTAGAGAACTTAACAGATGAGATTACAGCCAGACTTAGCCCCTCTCTATTAGATTTGATGGTAGCATTAGCATCTGGAGTAGCTGCAGCTTATGCTCAAAACAATGATAAGATAGTAGGTTCACTTGCCGGTGTGTCTATAGCAGTTGCTTTAGTCCCTCCACTTGCAACTGCTGGAATTGGTTTGGGATGGATGAATTTTGATGTTTTTTATCAGGCATTTTTATTATTTTTAACTAACTTTGTTGGGATTATATTTGCAGCGTCTATAACATTTTTGGTTATGGGGTATGCCCCGATAGAGAGAGCTAAAAAAGGTCTTTTTTATGCTCTTGCACTAGCAATTTTAATAACTATTCCACTATATTTTTCATTTAAAACTATAGCACTTGATTCAACAATACGGACAATCTTAGAGCAAAAGCAGTATATGGTTTCAGGTAAAGAGGTTAGAATAGAGAATGTCTCTGTAACTCATGCTGATATACTTATAATTAAGTGCGACTTTGTTGTTTATCAGATGCTAAGTGGAAATGAGATAGCTCAATTTAAGCGAACTTTAGAGAAGAGTTTAGAGAGAGAAGTCTCTTTAGAAGTTATGCAGAGGGTTAGGTTTTAGGATTTATCTAACCACTCTTTTAGTGAAGTCATCTCATTAATACTTTTTGGTTTTACCTCTAAAACTTCACTCATACTTTTAACTCCCATAGATAAAAGGTATTGTAAATTGTCATCAAATGTTGCATTGTCAATTATAAAGATATTATCTTTGTGTACTTCAAACATATACCCTCCATTTGGGATTGGTGTCATTGATAGGGTTACTGTGTAGTGGTCTTTTATGATACTCTCTTTTTGTGAGTACATCAAGCCGATATTATATCCCTCTTTTGCAAATCCTTTGATTGCTACTACTAAAACTTTTGTTTTTCCATCTTTTGAAGAGCTAAAAATGCTAAAGATATCTTTGATAGTAGAGTAACCAGGAATTTTAATAAAAATCTTTTCAAAGAGTTTAGCCATTCGTGTTCCAACAAAATGCCCAACGACATATAAAAGAAGAAGAAATATTAAAATAACAGCTAAAAACCATAAAAATTCATTATTTTGTGGGTTAAAGCCTATAAAATGGAAAACACCCTCCACAAGTGCGTCTATTTTATCGTAAACCCATAGTACAATCATAGTGATTGCAACCATAGGTAAAAGCCACAACAGACCTTTAAATATCACTTTCATAAAGTGTTGGGTGATTGGTGTTTTTTTGTTTTCCATATATTCTCTTTATTTGATAATTTCTATTTTAGCCTCTTTTCTGATTTTTTGCAAATGAGATTCCATATTTTTACTTGTTACTCCCTCTTGTAGAAATTTACGGATAAAATCTCTAACATCTTTGTATGGGGCAACTTTTGCATCTTGTCTATCGGTAACTTCTATGATATGGTATCCAAATTGAGTTTTGATTGGTTGACTAATTTCTCCTTTTTTTATACTAAATGCTATTTTGTCAAATTCTTTTGGCATATATCCTCTTTTGATTATACCAATTTCACCGCCTCTTTGAACAGCTTCTGCACTTTTTGAATACTCTTTTGCGATTTTGGCAAAATCTTTTCCACTGATAATCATCTCTCTTAATTTATTTGCTTTTTCTAGAACTTGTTTTTTTGTTTCATTTGTCGCATTTTGCTCTACACTTAGTAGAATTTGTCGTACCTTTACGCGATCACCACTTTTAAAGCTATTTTTGTTTTTTTCATAAAACTCTTTTATTCTCTCTTCGGGAATATGAGGGTCAATTACTCCACTCTTTTTCAAATATTCATTTAATTGTACTTTGTTTGTTAAGTAAATTTTAAATTCTTTATCAGTCATATTTTTATTGGGTAGATAATTTTTAAAATTTTTTATAGTTCCAAACTCTTTTTTAATTACTTCAAGTTCTTGTTCAATCTTTTTATCTATATCTTTAACAGGCTCTTTTATGCTGGCTTGACGCAAAACCTCCTGCATAATTAACTGTTCTAGTATTTTTTTCTTTACAATTTTAATTTGTTCAGGACTTGAGCCTGTAGATTGAAATTTTATATCTTTTCTTAATTGTTTATTTGCTAGTTTTTCTAATTTGCTATTATATATCGGTATTCCATTAACTGTTGCTGCTATCTTGTTAGATTTATCTAAGTTTGTTTCTAACTGTGCTTTTGTATTGTTTATATCTTCACTGAGTTTTTTATCATATGCTACCAATGTTCCCGCTAGTAATATACTCAAACCTAAGATTGATAATTTATTTTTTTTCATATATTTTAACTCCATTTTTTAATTTGTTCCTGTTCTATTACAACTTTCCCAACCATAATCATATCCTTTTATATAATTAGTATCGTCTAAATAATTATCAGGGATTGACCAAGTTTTCCAACTACAAGAGTCTAATTTACCTTGCTTAAATCCCGTATCATAATTGTTAATATCCGTAGTTGCTCCTGTTCTATCGCAACTTTCCCAACCATCATCATAAGCCTTCACATAGAGATCATTACCTAAATAATTATCAGGGATTGACCAAGTTTTCCAGTTACAAGAGTCTAATTTACCCTGCTTAAATCCTATATCATAATCACCCTCATTTACAGGTGGATTTAATCTATCAAAACTTTCCCAACCATCATCATATCCTTTTATATAAGTGTCATCATTTTCATAATTATCAGGGATTGACCAAGTTTTCCAATTTCGTGAATCTTTTTTCCCTTGCTTAAATCCTGTATCATATATTGTTGATGGTTTGGCTACTGCATTGTTTGCATCTACTAAACCGTATCCAAATTTATCATCACGACCAATTTCACCCAAATCTAATGCCGTTGTTTGTAGTTTCTTTCTAATATCAAGATTATTTATTTCACCATCACCATTAACATCATTGATGCCAGAGGATATAATCAATGCAGCAACACCACTTACAAAAGCGGTTGATTGAGATGTTCCGCTTAAAGTAGCATATGAGTTATCTCTTGATGTTGATTTTATATCATAACCTGGTGCTGCTATTTCTACAGCAGAATCTATAGGAGAAAAGAAACTTAGCTTATTTGTTTTATCTACACTGGTAACTGCAATAACTGATTTATATGTACCTGGATATGCTGAAGGTTCGCCATAGGTATTTCCAGCAGCAGCAATAATCAGTAAACCAGCTTCTTCACCTGCATCGCAAGCTAGTTTAAGGGTATTTGAACTAGAACCAGAAATACTTATATTTGCAATATCCATTTTATTATCTACCGCCCATTGAATTCCTGCAATTATGTCGCTAGCAAAACCAAATCCACTGCCATCAAGTACTTTTACTGCATATATTGAAGCATCTGGGGCAACACCTACTACTCCAACTCCATTTGCACTTGCTGCAATTATACCTGCTAGATGAGTTCCATGAGCATTCCATCCATCATCTAAGGGGTCATTAGAGTCTTTACCATTCTTGATAAAGTTATAGCCACCACGATAGTTGTCTTTTAAATCTTTGTGATTATAATCAATACCAGTATCAAGAATAGCAACCTTAACATTTTTCCCTGTGATTCCCCTGTCATGAGCTTTTTTGCTGTTTATATGTTGTATCCCCCAACTGCTTTGATATTCAGATAAATCTGTTGAGTATTGAGTGATTGATATAGTGGCTTTATCTTCTTCTATATATTTTACAAGAGAGCTATTTTGTAAAATTTCCAAGCCTTTTTTTGGTACCTTTGCAGAGATTGCTGGGAGTATGTTGTAGGTGTATCGTATTTCGCCACCTATCTTTTTAATTAATGCTTTTTCTGTCTTACCCGGTGTATTTGAAAAACCAATAATTACAAGCTTATCTGATATAAGAGTTGCTTGCGTAAAACTAACTACCATAGCTATAAAAAATAGCTGTTTTGAAACCTTTTTTGTACTAAATAACATGATATAACTTCCTGAATTTTAATAAATTTTTTTTACCTTGTTATATAATATTAACTAAAATAACATTGTCTATAACTTTCCCAACCTTCACTATATGTTTTTATACAAGTCGTGTTACTTATATAAGCATCTGAAACTGACTAAATTTCATAGCTATATAGGTAATATTCTAATCCTTACTAGAAATTTAATTGTGATGAGAAGTCTGCCCAATCCCTTTCCAAATTAAAGGGGTCCGACAGGTTTCTAATCTGTAATGTGAGACTAAAGAGAGTGTAAGCACACTCTCTTTAAGCCAATATGAAAATAGATAAGATTTTATTATCTACAACTTTCCCAGCCTTCATCATAAGCTTTTATATAAGTATCATTACCTTGATAAGCTTCAGGGATAGACCAAGTTTTCCAAGCACAAGCATCTGCTTTACCTTGATTGAAACCTTTTTCTTTATCTCCATCATCTGCAGGAGGATTGTTTCTATCACAACTTTCCCAACCTTCATCATAAGCTTTTACATAAGTATCATTACCTTGATAAGCTGCAGGGATAGACCAACTTTTCCAAGCACAAGCATCTGCTTTACCTTGATTGAAACCTTTTTCTTTATCTCCATCATCTACAGGAGGATTGTTTCTATCACAACTTTCCCAGCCTTCATCATAAGCTTTTACATAAGTATCATTACCTTGATAAGCTGCAGGGATAGACCAAGTTTTCCAAGTACAAGCATCTGATTTACCTTGTGCAAATCCAGCATCATAATCAGCGTTTCCACCGCCATCACAAGCGATATCTTTTGTAGCATTCCCAAAAATAGATTTTACTTTTAGTTCTCCACATTTTTTATTACAAGTAGCAACAATTTTAGTATAAGTCCAAGACTCAATACTACATTGAGCATTAGCTACGGTTAACTCAAGATTTGAATCTTCTGCATCCATAAACGCACCAAATCCAGTACCTTCTATAGTAAACTTATTACCATTATTGTTTACACTACTAATAGTTACAACCGGTAATATTACTAAATTCATAGGATTACTAATTCTTGAATCTCTTCCAAATACTTTTTTAGCTCTTAAATGATAATTCCCTTGAGCTAAATCTTTAGGAATTGTAACTTTAAGTGAAGACTCTGTTACTGAAGTAGGTGTTAAGTTAGTTACATTGTCATTAGCATCAGTTAGAGTTATAACTGGTGTTATTATTTTTGAACCTTCTTTATTTGTTAAAGCTTGACCTTCAATAGTAATTGTTACCGCTTCACCGTTAGATATTTTAAAAGTACTCATATCGTTAAGTTGAGGAGCAATAATGCTTGATGGTGATAGAGAGTTTGCTCTAAAAATACCGCCATGACAACCTTTACAGTCATCTGGATCACTTCCAACATGCCCATAGTAAGGTAACTCTTGTCCAATCTTTATAACGCCATCTCCGTTTGAATCAGCTTGAATACTGTGTATAGATTTTATACCATGACAATTTTCACAACGACGAATAGCCCAATCTGTACCTGCTCTGTCATGACAAAGTGTACAATCAAGATCAGAAATCCCTTCTTGTCCAATACCTGTGCTATGATGATTTTCTGCATTTGTTTTTACTGAAATTCCAGATTGTTCACCTGCATTATGACAATATGTACAAGCTCCCATACCACCAATACCTTTACCACCGCTAGTTCGAGGTGTTACCATTGTTGGTGTTCTACCAAGTGGTATATAGTGACCATCATTTGGATTGTCTACTCTTGCACCATGACAGTGTTTACAATTTAAGTCTTGTGCTTTTTCAGTCAAGTGATGAACTGAGGCACCTGTTACTTGGATATGACAATTTAGACAATCTTTAAAGTTATCTGATAATTTATTAGTTCCACTAGCTTCATCCCATTCAAGTTTATGACATGATAAACAAGTGTAAGGTTCACCTGGTGTACCAAACGGAGCTTGAGTACGCTCTCCCATAATCATCCCTTGAACAACTCTATTATGGTGACGATCTGCAAGTACTCCATCTTTAACAGTTGGTGGTGTAAAAGTCCAACCAATTTCAGCTCTCTGTTCATCTGTTAAAGTATCAGACTTGTGACAATAAGCACAATTTAATTTTTTCAGATTGTTAAATACAGAATCTGGTATACCAATATTCTGATTTACTGGAGGTGCTGGAACCGCTGCCCAACTGAGGGTAAAACTAGTTAACAACAATAGTAATACCATTTTCATATTTCTAAACATAATATTTGCTCCTTTATTTTGTTTAGTCGCCTTTTGGCGTTTCGTGTTTAGAGTTGTTAGTAGACAACTCACCTAAATTTCCCTATGCATTTAACCAAAAGAGAACTTGCATTATGTGGTTTATAAATAGAGATTATCTTTACAATCTTAACTTGTAAACCATCTAATGCAAAATACAAATAGTTTGGCTAAATAGAACTTATCTTACAAGAAAGTTCTCGCCCGTATAATAATATATTATATATGGAATAGGACTTAATATTTCGGACTAGATTATAAGATTAATTTATATTTGAAGTTAATTTCTCTCTGCTAAAAGTGTTTATTAAGTTAAGATATTATATTTATTTTTGTAAAAATAATTAAGGATATATTCTAAAAAAGATTATGTTAGTTGTAACTAATAGTAACTTTATCTTTTTTTTAGTGCTACAAATAGTAACTTTCAATAATAAAACAATATTTGCTCTGTATAATTTCGGGATAACTATTTTAAGGAGAATTAATTGAGTTTAATCAATGATTATAAAACACATACAAAAGAGAGAGCAGAACTTGGAGTTTTGCCATTAGCATTAACAACTGAACAAGTGGCCCAGTTGGTAGAACTTTTAAAAGCTTCTCCAATTGTAGAACAAGATTATGCATTAGATTTGTTTGAAAATAAAATCCCTGCTGGTGTTGATGACGCAGCATATGTAAAAGCAGCATTTTTAAATGATATAGTTCAAGGGAATGTCTCTTGTGATGCTATTACTCCTGTAAAGGCGTGTGAAATTTTAGGAAAGATGTTGGGTGGATTTAATGTAAAACCGCTTATAGAAGCACTTAAAATTGATAGAGAAGTTGCTGAATGTGCAACGACTCAACTTAAAAACACACTTTTGGTTTATGATTCATTCAATGATATAAAAGAGCTTATGGATGAGGGTAATGCAAAAGCAAAAGAGATTATAGAAGCTTGGGCAGATGCAGTCTGGTTTACAAATAAAAATCCATTACCAAAAGAGATAACTGTTACTGTTTATAAAATCCCAGGAGAGACAAACACAGATGATCTCTCACCTGCAAGTGAAGCATTTACAAGAGCAGATATTCCTCTTCACGCAAACTCGTTTTTGATAAATCGTATGGATAATCCTCTTGATACTATGAAAAAACTTAAAGAAAAAGGTCATCCTCTAGCTTATGTTGGTGATGTTGTAGGAACAGGAAGTTCAAGAAAATCGGGTATTAATTCACTTCAATGGCATATGGGTGTAGATATAGATGGTATTCCAAACAAAAGAACAGGTGGAGTTGTTATAGGAAATATTATTGCTCCAATCTTCTTTAATACAGCAGAAGATAGTGGATGTCTACCTATCGAAGCTCCAGTTGAAAATCTTGAAACTGGTGATGTTATCACAATAAAGCCATTTGAAGGTGTAATTGAAAAAGATGGTAAAGTAGTAAGCGAATTTAAAATTAATCCAAATACACTTCCAGATGAGATGCAAGCAGGAGGAAGAATTCCTCTAATTATCGGTAAAGGGTTAACGGCAAAGGCAAGAGAAGCTTTAGGTCTTGGACAAAGTGATGCATTTTTAGTACCAGATCAGCCAACTGATAATGGAAAAGGTTATACTTTAGCTCAAAAGATGGTAGGTAAAGCTTGTGGAGTTGAGGGTGTAAAACCTGGTGTCTATTGTGAAGCGGTTGCAACAACTGTTGGTAGTCAAGATACAACAGGTCCAATGACTAGAGATGAGATAAAAGAGTTAGCAGCTCTTAACTTTGGAGCTGATATGGTTATGCAATCTTTTTGCCATACAGCAGCTTATCCAAAACCAGCAGATATAAAACTTCAACATACACTGCCTGATTTTTGGACGAGCAGAAAGGGTTTTATTCTTCGTCCAGGGGATGGTGTTATCCACTCATGGTTAAATAGACTTTGTCTTCCTGATACTGTAGGAACTGGAGCTGATTCACATACAAGATTTCCAATAGGTATCTCATTTCCAGCAGGAAGTGGGCTTGTTGCATTTGCAGGGGTTACAGGTATGATGCCTCTAACTATGCCAGAATCCGTACTTGTAAAATTTAGCGGAGAGTTACAACCGGGTATTACTCTAAGAGATTTGGTAAATGCCATTCCTCATCAAGCTATAAAAGATGGTTTACTTACAGTTGAGAAGAAGGGTAAGAAAAATATCTTTGCAGGTAGAATTTTAGAGATTGAAGGTCTTGAAGATTTAAAATGTGAGCAAGCATTTGAACTTAGTGATGCTTCAGCTGAAAGATCTGCAGCTGCTTGTACAGTTAAGTTAAACAAAGAGCCAGTTGCTGAGTATTTAGAGTCAAATATTGTATTAATAGAAGAGTTAATTGCACAAGGTTATGAGGATGCAAAGACACTTCAAAGAAGAGCTGATAAGATGAAAGATTGGTTAGCAAACCAAAAGCTTTTAGAAGCAGATAGTGATGCTGAGTATGCAGCGGTTATAAATATAGATTTAAATGAAATTACTGAACCAATTTTAGCTTGTCCAAATGATCCAGATGATGTTAAAACATTGACAGAAATTAGAGAAGCAGGTTTGAGAATTGAGATTGATGAAGTATTTGTAGGAAGTTGTATGACAAATATCGGACTCTTTCGAGCTTGTGCTGAAGTTTTACGAGGGGAGGGTGCTGTTCCTACAAAATTATGGATTTGTCCTCCAACAAAAATGGATGAAAAAACTCTTCAAGAAGAGGGGTATTACTCAGTATTTGGAGCAGCAGGAGCTAGAACTGAAATTCCTGGTTGTTCACTTTGTATGGGTAATCAAGCGGCTGTTGCAAAAGATGCATGGGTATTTTCAACTTCAACTAGAAACTTTGATAATCGTCTTGGTAAAGGGAGTCAAGTTTATCTTGGGTCTGCTGAACTTGCTGCTGTTACGGCACTTAAAGGTCGCCTTCCAACAAAAGAGGAGTATTTAGAGATAGTACCAAACAAAATCAAGCCAGAGATGGCTGATGAAGTTTATAAATACTTAAATTTCCACAAAGTGAGCAAAGAAGAACTTATAGCAATGGTTCAATAGAAAGGTTTTATACCCTGTATCTTGCAGGGTATAAAGTATTGATATCATGATCAAAAAAATATATAAATTTATAACATCTCTTATCCTCTTATCTTTTTTAGCTTCATCAGTTTTGTATCTGTATATTCAAAACTATCTAAATAAAACAATCACAACCCAAAATGTACTTTTTATCCCTAAAGGTTCAACGAAATCAGTTTTAAATTACCTTGATAAAAATGGTATTAAGATGGGTTTTCTTGATTATTATCTTGTAAAGTTGTATGGTTTTCCTCAAGCTGGATGGATAGATATTGGTAAATCTACTCTAACAAGGGCTGAGTTTTATCAAGCGTTAACTCACTCAAAGGCAGCTCTTAAAAATATAATACTAATTCCAGGTGAAACAAAAGAGCTTTTTTTTGATGAAGTTGCTTTAGAGCTTGACTTAAATAGTACGAAACTTTTAGCAATTTATGAAAAAAATGCTCCATATCCTGATGGTGTATTGATAGCTGAAACTTATAGTGTTCCAAAAGGCATAGATGAAGAGGAGTTGATTAAATATTTGCTATCTCACTCACTTGATGAACATAAAAAATTATCCTATGAGTTTTTAAGTAGTTATGATGAAAAAACATGGTTTGAAAAATATATCACAATAGCTTCTATTATAACAAAAGAGGCGGCTGATGTTGGTGAATTTGGACTTGTTTCTGCTGTTATATATAATAGGCTTAAAATTGGCATGCCTTTGCAGATGGATGGCACACTTAATTATAAGAGAAATTCACACACAAAAGTTACTCCAAAGATGATAAGAGAAGATGTGTCACCATTTAACACATATAAAAATAGTGGATTACCTCCACATCCCATATGTTCAGTAACTGTAGAGTCGATAAAAGCTGCTTTTAACCCATCGGATGTGAATTATCTCTACTTTATGAAAAATAGAAGTGGTAAACATGACTTTACTCACTCTTATAAAATGCATCTAAAAAATATAAAAAGTGTGAAGAAATGAAACACTTGAGTTTTTATGTAGTTACAATTTGTAACACTCGTATAAAATTATGGAATTATAAACAAAATCATAGTTAATATTACGGCTACACATTTTAATAGAGGAAATTATATGTCAACAATAATATGGACTAAAATCGATGAGGCACCAGCACTAGCAACTTATTCACTTTTACCAATTGTAAATGCTTTTACAAAAGTAGCAGGGGTAGATGTAGAGCTAAGAGATATTTCATTGGCGGGTAGAGTATTGTCAACTTTCTCAGAGTATTTAACAGATGAGCAAAAAATTGATAATGAGTTAGAATATCTTGGAACAGTTGTTCAAAAAGCAGATGGAAATATTATAAAACTTCCAAATATTTCAGCTTCAGTTCCACAACTTCAAGATTGTATCGCTGAGTTACAAGCTCAAGGTTATGCTCTCCCTGCTTTTCCAGAAGATCCACAAACAGATGAAGAGAAAGCTATCAAAGAAAAGTACTCTACTTGTCTAGGTTCTGCTGTTAACCCAGTTTTAAGAGAAGGTAACTCAGACAGAAGAGCGGCAGTTGCTGTTAAAAACTTTGCTAAGAAAAATCCACATAAATTAAGAGCATTTGAAAATCCATCAAAAGCATATGTTTCACATATGGAAGGTAATGGAGATTTCTTTTCAAATGAGCAATCAGTTATAAAAGATGGGGCAGGTAGTGTTACAATTGAGTTAAATGGTAAATGCTTAAAAGAACTTACTGATATTCAAGATAAAGAGATTTTAGATACTACATTTATGTCAAAAACAGCATTAAGAGCATTTTTGCAAAAAACATTAGATGAAGCAAAAGCAAATGATGTTTTATGGTCACTTCACTTAAAAGCTACAATGATGAAAGTTTCAGATCCTATCATGTTTGGTCATGCGGTTGAAGTTTACTTTAAAGATGTATTTTCAAAGTATGGTGATGAGTTTGAAGCTCTTGGTTATAACTCAAATATGGGTCTTGGAGATTTATATAAAAAGTTAGAAAACTCTTCTAAAAAAGATGAAATTATTGCTGCAATCGAAGCTACATATGCGACTCAACCTCCAATGGCTATGGTTGATTCAGACAAAGGTATCACAAATTTACATGCTTCAAATGATATCATTATAGATGCATCTATGCCTGTTGTTATAAGAGACGGTGGAAAGATGTGGAATGCTGATGGAAAAACTCAAGAGTGTGTTGCTGTAATTCCAGATAGTACATATGCAATGTTTCATCAAGCAATGGTAGATGATTGTGTTGCAAATGGTCAATACGATGTAACAACAATGGGTTCAGTAGCAAATGTTGGTCTTATGGCTCAAAAAGCTGAAGAGTATGGTTCACATCCAACAACTTTTGAGATAGCAGAAGCTGGTGTTGTTGAAGTAAAAGATGAAAATGGCAATGTGCTTACAAGCCACAATGTTGAAGTAGGTGATATTTGGAGATTGGCAAGAACTAAAGATATTCCTATTCAAGATTGGATTAGACTTGCAGTTGAGAGAGGAAGACTTACAGGGAGTCCAGTTGTATTTTGGTTAAATGAAAAAAGAGCACATGATGCAAACATTATCAAAAAGATAGAAGAGTATTTACCTAGTCATGACACTAGCGGTATAGAAATTTTAACTATGAATGTTACAGATGCAACTAATTACTCAAATAAGAGAATTAGAGAAGGAAAAGATACAATTGCAGCAACTGGAAATGTTTTAAGAGATCACTTAACTGATATGTACCCAATCTTAGAGCTTGGAACGAGTGCTAAAATGCTCTCTATTGTTCCATTGATTGCGGGTGGTGGATTGTTTGAAACAGGTGCTGGTGGATCTGCTCCTAAGCATGTTGATCAATTCTTGGAAGAGGGACACTTAAGATGGGATTCATTGGGTGAGTTTTTAGCTCTTGCTGAATCTTTGAGATTTATTGCTCAAAAGAACCCTTCAGCAGATCTTGAAGCTGTAACTGCTGCTCTTGATATTGCTAATCAAGCTTATCTTGATAACAATAAAGCTCCTTCAAGAAAATGTGGTGAGCCTGACAACAAAGCAAGTCACTTCTATCTTGCACAATATTGGGCAGATGCATTGGCAAGTCAGAGTGTGGATAAAGTATTAGCTGAAAAATTTGCTCCAGTTGCTGCAGCTCTAAAAGATAATGAAGCAAAAATTATTGAAGAGTTATTGGCAGTTGAAGGTAAAGCACAAGATATTGGCGGATACTTTCATCCAAATGATGAAAAAGCTGAAAAGGCAATGAGACCAAGTGCAACTTTAAACTCAATTATAGATGCAGTGTAATTAAAATTTATATGGTGGTTCAAACCACCATATACAATCAAAATATAGTTGAAGTTTAAAAAAAGTTTTATCTATGTTTTGTAAAAGACGGAGTATTATGTGAAAAAAAACAAGGGTAAAAAAGTCACTATCATAGGAACTGGTAATGTTGGTTCAACAATTGCGTTTATATTAGCAATGAATGGTGCTTGTCATGAAGTGATTTTGCGTGGAAGAGATGTTGACAAAGCTATGGGCAAAGCGTTGGATATGTCTCAAGCTACAAATGCAGGAAGACAACACACAGTGGTAAAAGCAGCTAAAAAACCAGAAGATATTGCTGATAGTGATATTGTTGTTATTACAGCTGGAGTACCTAGGACTCCTGGAATGAGCCGTGATGATCTTTTGGTTAAGAATGCTGAAATTGTAAGAACCTATTCTATCGAAATTAAAAAGTATGCTCCAGATGCAATTATTATTGTAGTAGCTAATCCTCTTGATGTTATGACTTATGTAGCACTTAAAGTGAGTGGTTTTTCAAGAGAGAGAGTTCTTGGAATGGCTGGAATTTTAGATAGTGCTAGAATGGCGCATTTTATATACGAAGCATTAGGGTATGGTTCAGGACAAATTCGAGCTACTGTTATGGGAGGACATGGCGATACAATGGTACCTCTTTCAAAGTTTACAACAATTGCTGGTGTTCCTATTGAAGATTTGTTAGATACAGAACAAATTGGTGATATTGTTAGAAAGACAAAAAATGGTGGAGCTGAGATTGTTGGATTATTAAAAACTGGATCAGCATATTATGCCCCAGCAAAGTCAACAGCTGTTATGGTTGAAGCAATTTTAAAAGATACAAAGCAGATTCATTCGTGTGCTGTATATCTTCAAGGTGAATTTGGACATTCTGAAATTGTTGGTGGTATTCCAGTGATGATGGGAGCGGGTGGAGTTGAAAAGATTATTGAGATGGGATTAAAACCTATTCAAAGAGAACAGTTTGCAAAGTCTGTAAAGTCTGTTAGAGATATGGTTGATAAACTGTATGAATTGAAATTTTTTGAGGAGGAAGAGAAGTAGATGGAAGTGAGAATAGAGAAAGATACAATGGGTGATATGGAAGTTCCAAAAGATGCCTATTGGGCAGCTCAAACACAAAGAAGTATCAAAAATTTTGCAATTGGTGAAGAGACAATGCCATATGAAATTACAAGAGGTTTTTCATATTTAAAAAAAGCAGTTGCACTTGTTAATAAAGATCTTGGAAAAATTGATGGAAAAATTGCAGATGCAATAGCTAGTGCAGCTGATGATATGTTAGAGGGTAAGCTAGATGGAAATTATCCATTGGTTGTATGGCAAACAGGTTCAGGTACTCAATCAAACATGAATAACAATGAAGTTTTAGCAAATCGTGCTACTGAAATTTTAGGTGGTGATTTTAGAGTTGAAAAACTAGTGCATCCAAACGATGATGTAAACAAATCTCAAAGCTCAAATGATACTTATCCTACAGCTCTTCATGTTGCATCTATTATAGCAGTTGAAGAAAATCTGCTTCCAGCGGTTTTAAAACTTCAAAAAACTCTTGAAGAGAAATCAAAAAAGTTTGAAAATATTGTAAAAATAGGTAGAACACATCTTCAAGATGCAACACCTTTAACTCTAGGTCAAGAGATAAGTGGCTGGGTTGAGATGCTTAAAAAATCACATAAAATGATTGTTGATTCTTTAGAATCAGTAAGAGAACTTGCTCTTGGTGGTACAGCGGTCGGAACTGGATTAAATGCTCATCCAGAACTAGGTGAGAGAGTGGCAAAAAAACTAAGTGAATTAACAGGTCATGATTTTATAACTGCACCAAATAAATTTCATGCTCTTACTTCTCATGACGCTTTAGTCTTTACTCACGGTGCTATAAAAGCACTATCGGCTGATATGATGAAAATAGCAAATGATGTAAGATGGTTAGCTTCAGGACCAAGGTGTGGAATTGGTGAAATCTCTATTCCTGAAAATGAGCCTGGAAGTTCCATCATGCCTGGAAAAGTAAATCCAACTCAAAGTGAAGCAGTTACAATGGTTACTTGCCAAGTTATGGGAAATGATGTAGCTATTGGGATTGCAGCGAGTCAAGGAAATTTTGAGTTAAATGTTTTCAAGCCTGTAATTGCTTATAATTTTTTACAATCAGTTAGACTTATGACCGACTCTATAGTCTCATTTAATGATAATGCATGTGTTGGAATTGAGCCTAATATTGAAAATATTGACCATTTTTTGCATAATTCATTAATGTTAGTAACAGCTTTAAATCCTCATATTGGGTATGAAAACGCGGCAAAGATCGCTAAAACAGCTCATAAAAATGGAACTACTTTGAAGGAAGAGACGGTTAATTTAGGATTTTTAACAGAAGAAGAGTTTGACAAATATGTTAAGCCCGAAGATATGATTGCCCCTAAAGCATAAAATTAGTAAAATAAGTTAAGGAGAAATATATGAACATACATGAGTATCAAGCTAAACAGATTTTTGCTAAGTATGGTGTGCCAACACCAAAAGGTAAAATCGCATTTTCTGTTGATGAAGCAGTAGAGAATGCTAAAGAACTTGGCGGTCCTATTTGGGTTGTCAAAGCACAAATCCATGCAGGTGGACGAGGATTAGGTGGTGGTGTTAAACTTGCTAAAAGTTTAGATGAAGTTAAACAATTTTCTGAAGAAATTTTAGGTATGACTTTAGTAACTCATCAAACAGGACCTGAGGGTAAATTGGTTCAAAAAATATATATTGAAGATGGTGCTGATATCAAAGATGAATTATATCTTGGTGTTGTACTAGATCGAGCTCGTGAGATGCCTATAATCATGGCTTCTACTGAAGGTGGAATGGCGATAGAAGATGTTGCAGAGGCTACTCCTGAAAAAATTATCAAAGTAGCAGTTGACCCAACAATAGGCTTTCAAGGTTTTCACGGAAGAGAGTTAGTTTTTGCTCTTGGTATTACTGATAAAGCAGAGCAAGGTAAATTTATAAAATTAGCATCTGCTCTTTATAAACTTTATATGGAAAATGATGCAGAGATGATTGAGATTAATCCGCTTATCAAAACGGGAGAGGGTGATTTTATAGCACTTGATGGAAAGATGGCGTTTGATGATTCTGCTCTTGGAAGACATAAAGATATAGAAGCTATGAGAGACAGATCAGAAGAGGATGCAGATGAGATGGAAGCTAGTCAATATGGGCTATCTTATGTTGCACTTGATGGTGAGATAGGCTGTATGGTAAATGGTGCTGGACTTGCAATGGGTACTATGGATACTATCAACTATATGGGAGGAACTCCTGCAAACTTTTTAGATGTTGGCGGAAGTGCAAATGCTGAAACTGTCGCTAAAGGATTTGAGATAATCTTAAAAAATCCAAATGTAAAAGCTATTTTTGTAAATATCTTTGGTGGAATTGTAAGATGTGATAGAATTGCAAATGGTATTTTGGAAGCCACAAAATTGACTGATGTGCATGTACCAGTAATTGTTAGGCTTGATGGTACAAATGCACCAGAGGCTGCAGAGATTTTAAAAAATGCAAATATAGCAAATGTTATTGCTGCTGATGATTTAGCTGATGGTGCAGCTAAAGCTGTAGCTGCGGCAAAAGGAGAGTAGGTATGAGTATTTTAGTAAACAGAGATACAAAAGTTATAGTTCAAGGTTTTACTGGGAAAGAGGGGACATTTCACGCAGAGCAATGTATCGATTATGGTACTAATATAGTTGGCGGAGTTACACCAAATAAAGGTGGACAAGAGCATTTAGGCAGACCTGTATTTAATACTGTTAAAGATGCAGTGAGTGCAACTAGTGCTACGGTTTCTATGATTTTTGTACCACCTGCTTTTGTAGCAGACGCTGTTATGGAAGCTGCAGAGGCTGGAATTACTCTAGCTGTTATTATCACTGAAGGTGCACCTGTTAGAGATATGCAAGCGGCTAAAGCTTGTGCAACAAAGCACGGTATGATGACTATTGGACCTAACTGTCCTGGTATTATCACAGCAGATGAGTGTAAGATTGGAATTATGCCTGGTATGATTTTCAAAAAAGGAAATGTTGGATTAATTTCAAAATCTGGTACTTTGACTTATGAAGGTGCAAATCAAGTAGTTAGAGAAGGTTTTGGAATCACTACCGCTGTTGGTATTGGTGGTGATCCTATCATTGGTTTATCTTACAAGCAACTTTTACAGATGTTTGAAGATGATAGTGATACTGAGGCAATTGTGATGATTGGTGAAATTGGTGGAGATCTTGAAATTCAAGCAGCCGCTTTTATAAAAGAGAATATTACTAAACCAGTAGTTGCTTTTATAGCTGGTCAGACTGCACCTCCTGGAAAAAGGATGGGGCATGCAGGGGCGATTGTAAGTGGCGGTGCAGGTACTGCAAAAGAGAAAATGGAAGCATTAGAAGCGGCAGGCGTAAAAGTTGTTGTAAGTCCGGCAGAGATTGGTAAAGCAGTCTCTGAAGTGTTAAAATAGAGATATAAATAAGTTAATAAAATTTAAGGAGAATAAATGGGAACCTTTCACACAGAAAATCCTGGCGATCAACCTGTCTGGATAAATACAAACAACTGTAAGGCATGTGATATTTGTGTATCTGTATGTCCTGCAGGTGTACTTGCTATGGTATATGCGGATTCATCAACATTGGGTGCGATGATATCAATCGAGCATCCCGAATCTTGCATAGGTTGCAATGATTGTGAACTTAACTGTCCAGATTTTGCTATTTTTGTAGCAGATAAAAAAGAGTTTAAAGCAGCAGGTTTTAGTTTTGCAAAACTAACTGATGAAGCAAAAGCAAGACAAGCAGCAATAGTTGCAAATAATTATATGTCACTAGAGGGAGCTTAATAATGGCAACAAGAGAGATAATATCAACTGGTAATGAGCTAGCAGCAATTGCTGGTGTGGATGCTGGATGTATGTTTTTTGGTGGGTATCCACTAACACCATCGAGTGAGATAATGCATGAGATTTCAGATCTTTTACCGACGGTTGGTGGAACATGTATTCAGATGGAAGATGAGATAGGTGCAATTTGTGCAGTAATTGGTGCAGGTATGTCAGGTGTTAGAACAATGACAGGTACTTCAGGTCCTGGTATGAGTTTAAAAGCAGAAAACTTAGGTTTAGCACAAATGGCTGAAGTTCCTTTAGTTTGTGTAAATGTTATGAGAGGTGGTCCATCAACTGGTCTTCCAACAAGGGTTTCTCAAGGTGATATTCTTCAATCTAAAAATCCAAGTCACGGAGATTATAAATCGATTACATTATGTGCTGGTAGCTTGGCAGAATGTTATACAGAAGTTGTAAGAGCATTTAATATTGCAGATAGATTTATGCAACCGGTAATTGTTTTACTTGATGAAACTATTGGTCACATGCATGGAAAAGCAATGCTTCCAACACTTGAAGAAGTGAAAAATGGAATCGTTCCTAGAAAAACATTTGATGGTCCTGCGGAAGAGTATTTTCCTTATGAATGTGAACCTACTGAACCTGCAGTTTTAAATCCAATGTTTAAAGGTTATAGATACCACTTTACTGGTCTTCACCACGATAGAAAAGGTTTCCCAACTGAAGAGATTGAAACTTGTAGAAAATTGATTCAAAGACTTGAGGATAAGGTTGAAGCTCACAAAGCGGAGATAGAGTCTTATGAAGAGTTTATGATGGATGATGCTGAAGTTATGATTATAGCTTATGGTTCTGTATCATTGGCAGCAAAAGAATCTATTAGACATTTAAGAAAAGATGGTATTAAAGCTGGTCTGTTTAGACCAATTACAATTTGGCCAAGTCCTGCTGAAAAGATAAAAGAATATACAGATAAGATTGAAAAAGTTTTGGTAGTTGAATTAAATATCGGTCAATACCATAGTGAAATCCAAAGAGCTGCATCAAGACTTGATATTGAGGGTCTTTTTAAAGTTAATGGAAGACCAATCTCTCCTTATGAGATTGTAACAAAAGTGAAGGAGCTATAAAATGGCATTTAATTATGAAAAATATTTAAGACTTGAAAAGATGCCAACGCTTTGGTGTTGGGGTTGTGGTGACGGTGTTATCCTTAAATCTTTTGTAAGAGCAGTTGAAAAGATGGGTTGGAGTCAAGATGATGTATGTGTAGTTTCTGGAATAGGTTGTTCTGGTAGATTCTCATCATATGTTGATTTTAATACGGTTCATACTACTCACGGAAGAACTGTAGCATATGCTACTGGTATTAAGTTAGCAAATCCTGATAAACATGTTATATGTGTCGCAGGTGATGGTGATGCATTAGCAATCGGTGGTAATCATACTATACATGCTTGTAGAAGAAATATTGATATAACTATGATTGTTATAAATAACTTTATATATGGCTTAACAAATTCACAAACATCTCCTACTACACCAAAAGGTATGTGGACTGTAACGCAAAAAGCTGGTAATATTGATCCAACTTTTGATACTTGTGATTTGGCAATTGCTTCTGGTGCTTCATTTGTGGCAAGAGAGACTATGCTTGACCCTAAAAAGTTAGAGAAAATGCTTATTAAAGCTTTTGAGCATAAAGGTTTTTCAATGGCTGAAGTACTTTCGAATTGTCATATTAACTTAGGTCGTAAGAATAAAATGGTATCTGCTATGGATAATCTTGAGTGGATTGACAATATTACAGTATCTAAAAAGAAATATGATGAGCTGAGTGAAAAAGAGAAGGTAAACTTATTACCAACAGGGATTTTGCATCAAGATGCAGAAGCTGATGAATATTGTGCAATGAATAATGAAATTATAAAAGTACATCAAGGTAAAAGAAATAAAATAACTCAAGATGATTTTGAGAAAAAAATATAAGGAGACACAATGGCACGAACATTAATGAGATTTACAGGCGTTGGTGGACAAGGTGTTCTTCTTGCTGGTGAAATTTTTGCAGCTGCAAAAATTAAAACTGGTGGTTATGGACTAAAAACTGCAACTTATACTTCACAAGTTAGAGGTGGACCTACGGTTGTTGATATTACTTTGGATGATGAAGAAATCTATTATCCTTATGCAAATGATGGTGAAATTAACTTTATGCTTTCAGTTGCACAAGTGAGTTATGACTCATTTAAAAGCGGTGTTATGGAAGGTGGAACAATTGTTGTTGATCCAAATCTAATTACACCGACGGATGAAGATAGAAAAAAATGGAATATCCATGAGATTCCAATTATCTCTATTGCCAAGGAAGAGGTAGGAAATGTAATTACTCAATCAGTTGTTGCACTTGCAATTGCCAATACTATGGTAGATGCAATTGATAAAGATACTCTTATTGAAACAATGCTTTCAAAAGTACCACCTAAAGTACATGAAGCAAATAAAGTAGCATATTCTCTTGGTGAAAAATACGCCAAAGAAGCTATGGCATAGAAACTTTTTAGGAAGTGTTGCTTTAGCCTCACCTAATGGTGAGACTAAAGTTATCATTCCCTTAATTGTCCCAACCGTGCATTTTTTGTGCACTTAATATTTTGTAGTTTTTGAATGTATCAGCAATTGGATTTACAGCTACATAATTTTTTTCTATCAATGTCTCTTCAAGTTCTCTCAAATCATGGTTGTTATTTAGAAAGAATAGAACTTTTCCTCCATTTTTATTTATAGCATAAAGCTTTTTATAAAAAATATCTATTTTTTCAATTTTTTCTAAATCGATGGATACAAAGACAAAATCATAAACCCTTGATTGTCGGTTGTACCTATTTTTATTATAATAAAATTTGTGTATTCTTAACTCTGTATTATCAGCTATCTTTTCAAAGTCTTTACAATCTGGAATCATTAAGTCAAGTATATATCCTTGTGATTGACAAAGTTTGTTTAACTCCTCTGCAAATATATCACAATTATTAGTAAGATAATAGATGTCTTGCAATGGATGATTTTTAGGAATAATTGATAGTAACTCTTGTACCTCTTCTTTTATAAAGTTTTTCATTTTTTGCCTTAATTATATATTGTTATATTATAACATTACAAAATGAGACTTTGTCGAAAACTTTCTTATCTTTCACGGTAATGCAGAACTAAGCCCAAAAGAAGTATTTTAGTAGAAAAGGTCAAAAAATGGGGAGCGTTAGAGATTATAATGCACCCCAAAAGTCAAACCAATAAAACCAGTATTTATATTCCAAAATGTTAAAATATAAATAGGAAAGAAGGGATAAAAAATGAGTACAAAAAGAAAAACATACAGTGCAGAGTTCAAAGCTAAACTGGTTTTAGAAGTTTTAGAGGGTGAAAAAACCATTAATGAGATAGCAAGTTCATATGAGATAATTCCAAAAAACCTGATTAATTGGAAAAGGCAGATTCGACTCATAAGCGAATACCCTTAACCAAAACTATAGCATCTAAACCTGTAAGTTCCATAAAAGCCTCATAAGGAGTTGCATAATCAAGACACTTTCTAGGTCTTGAATTCAACCT
>Ga0256834_1000718_pt1 | contig 23533 bp, 23 predicted proteins | sample 4281140metaG_FD_190536 | JGI IMG/M metagenome (GOLD analysis project Ga0256834, IMG submission 190536) | Hydrothermal vent microbial communities from East Pacific Rise, Pacific Ocean - 4281-140 | ecosystem: Environmental > Aquatic > Marine > Hydrothermal vents | place: Pacific Ocean: East...
CAGAGATGCAGGAACAAAACTATTATCACCAGTTTGCACAAGAACATATACATCATATGCGCCTGATGCTGTCATTGAATTAAAAGCATCTGTAGCACCACCAAACATCTGATCGCCAATTGCTTTCACAACGTCCACTGTAGTTACTCCTGAAGTATCAGCCATCATATTCACCCCTTAAAATTATAATTCACCCGCGCCATTCGCGCTGTTTTTTCTTATTATGCAATATATCATATCATAAAAGCAAATAAATTCTCACAAAAACTCGACAAAATACATATTTCAAACTATACCCTAGATATCTTAATAAAATTTAAAGCACGAGTAAAATCATGGCACAGCGCACTTTATATCAAAAAATCTGGGATGATCATGTTATTGAAAGCCAAGATGAAGGCACTTGCCTGATCTATATTGACCGCCACTTGGTTCACGAAGTTACATCGCCGCAAGCATTTGAGGGGCTTCGCGCAGCGGGGCGCACAGTGCATAAGCGAGCCAATACTCTGGCGGTGCTGGATCACAACGTGCCTACAACTGATCGCTCTGCTCCTATCGAAGAGGGCGACAGCAAGACACAGATTGAGGCTTTGCGTAAAAACTGCAAGGAATTTGGCATTACTCTGTTTGATTTAAACGACAAGCGTCAAGGCGTTGTCCATATTATCGGCCCTGAGCAAGGCTTTTCCCTACCAGGGATGACGATAGTTTGCGGCGATAGCCACACCTCTACTCACGGCGCGTTCGGCTCGCTGGCATTTGGTATTGGCACATCCGAGGTTGAACATGTGCTAGCCACACAAACACTAATCCAAAAGCCTTCCAAGAATATGCGCATCACAGTTAATGGCGATCTCTCAAACGGCGTTAGCGCGAAGGACATGATCTTGCATATTATCGGCGAGATTGGCACTGCGGGCGGCACTGGATATGTCATTGAATATGCTGGGCAAGCTGTGCGTAATCTTTCCATGGACGGGCGCATGACGCTTTGTAATATGGCGATTGAAGCTGGCGCGCGCTCTGGGCTTGTTGCGCCTGATGACACAACGTTTGAGTACGTAAAAGGCCGCGCTATGTCCCCCGAAGGCACGCAATTAGAGCAAGCCATTACCTACTGGAAGACATTATTTTCTGATGCAGATGCCGTATTTGATAAGGAAATAACCATAGAGGCAAGCGATATCGCCCCTACCCTAACATGGGGAACTTCGCCCGAAGATGTCGTACCTATAACAGAATGTGTGCCCTATCCGTCCGATTTCAGCGATCCTGCCAAGCAAGAATCTGTGAAAAGAATGCTTGATTATATGGGCTTGGAATCAGGCACTAAAATGCAAGATATCGCCGTGGACGTAGTATTTATCGGCTCTTGCACTAATGGCCGTATAGAAGATTTACGCGCCGTCGCTGAAATAGCCAAAGGCAAGAAAGTTGCCGATAACGTTGAGGCCATGATCGTACCAGGCTCTGGCCTTGTAAAAGCACAAGCCGAAGCGGAAGGCCTAGCCGATATATTAATAGATGCTGGCTTTGACTGGCGCGAGGCAGGATGCTCTATGTGCCTTGGCATGAACCCTGATCAGCTTAAGCCAAAGCAACGCTGCGCTTCTACATCTAACCGTAACTTCGAAGGCAGGCAAGGCCGCGGCGGACGCACGCATCTTGTATCTCCCGCTATGGCAGCTGCGGCAGCAATAACAGGAAAGCTAAGTGATGTCAGAGAGCTATAGTTACCACAATGTCATGCTGAATTTATTTCAGCATCCATTTTAGATCCTGAAACAAGTTCAGGATGACTGAAGGTTAAATAATGATAAATATGAATAAATATTCAAATAATTTCGACTTTGCAAGCGATGAGACATGTCAAAATATTTTCAAGCCCTTCATCGAAAGCGAGATGAGCGAGCTTAAATCCTACGACGATAAACGCCCCGAGGGTATCACCTATATTTTCCACGAACATGCACAGCGCGTAGCCAATAATATGCGTAGCACTTGCCTCCATATGGGACTTAGTGAAATTGTGGCTAATAATATGTATTGGGCTATATTACCCCACGATATCGGCAAGAAAAACCTACCGCTTGATGTTTGGGACAAGGAAGAAAAACCTAGCGGCAATCTAAAGAAATTCCGCCGCACTCATACTTTGCTCGGTGCGCAAATTGTGCAGGAATATTTCCCAGATATAGACCACCCATTCAAAGATTTGATGATTGATATCATGGCTAATCATCACGAGCAAATGGATGGCGGCGGCACTCATAACATAGAGCCAGAGCAGCTTTCCATGCCTGTACGTCTCGCCGCAATTGTCGAAGCTTATGATGGTTGGCGGATATGGCGACCGCATTATGAGGATCGTGATATATCAATTCCCGCCGTCATAAAACGCATGCGCGAGGAAAAAGGCGCTGATATTTTTGACATGGATTTATTTGAATCCTTTGCAGAAATGAAAATGATGGAATATGATGCGGGACTATAAAAGCCGCCCCGTCATTGCGAGCGAAGCGCGGCAATCCAAGAGAGAGTAAATGAAACAACCTGCTATCTATATTATTACAAACAAAAAATATGGTACGCTTTATACTAGCGTAACATCAAACTTAATTCAAAGGATATACCAACATAAAAACAAAATAACGCCAGGTTTTGCTGCAAAATATAATTGCACCAGACTTGTCTATTATGAGATTTACGATGATATAGGCGATGCTATTGCAAGAGAAAAACAAATCAAATCTGGATCACGGAAGAAAAAAATGTCATTAATTGACAACATTAACCCAAATTGGAATGATTTATATAAACATATAACACAATAAATAGATTGCCGCGGAGCTACGCTCCTCGCAATGACAAGGACGGAAAACCATGCAACCATTCACCAAATTAAATGCCCGCGCTATTCCGCTGGATATGATTAATATTGACACGGATATTATAGTGCCGAAGCAATTCCTTAAGACGGTTAAGCGCACAGGGCTTGGGGTTAATGCGTTTTACAATCTGCGCTATGACGAGAGCGGCAATGAAAACCCTGATTTTGTGGTGAATAAGCCAGAATATAGCGGCGCGGAGATACTTATCACGGGCGAGAATTTCGGCTGTGGTTCTAGCCGTGAGCATGCTCCATGGGCGATATTGGATATGGGAATCCGCTGTATTATATCGCCAAGTTTTGCCGATATTTTCTTCAGTAATAGCTTTAAAAACGGAATCTTGCCGATTGAGCTCCCGCAAGAGCAAGTTAATGAATTAATGCTGGAGGCCAAGGAAAACCCTGACGCATCCATAGAAATTGACTTGGAAAAACAAACCATTACTCGCGGAAATAAATTCTCATATAGCTTTGAAATTGACCCCTTTAGAAAACATTGCCTGCTTAACGGCCTTGATGATATTGGCCTGACATTGCAGAAAAAACCTGCTATCACCAAATTCGAACAACAAAATAAACCTTGGATATAACTAATGACACACACGTACAGCATTCAAATTCTTGCAGGAGACGGCATCGGCCCCGAAATTATGGCAGAGGTCAAAAAGCTTATTGGCTGGATTAATAGCAATACCGAAATCAATATAAATACCCGCGATGGACTTATTGGCGGCGCGTCCATTGATACGTACGGCAATCCTTTAGATGATACAACGCTCGCGCAATGCCGCAAAGCCGATGCCATAATGCTTGGCGCGGTTGGTGGGCCTAAATGGAATGATGTTGAGTATAATTTGCGCCCTGAAGCGGGGCTTCTCAAACTTCGTAAAGAACTGGAATTATTCGCTAATCTGCGCCCTGCCCTTGTGTTTGATGCGCTTATTGATGCCTCGACATTAAAGCCTGAAATCGTGCGCGGCCTTGATATTTTAATCGTGCGCGAGCTAACTGGCGGCGTATATTTCGGTGAGCCACGCGGCATTGAGGATTTAGGCAATGGCCAGCGTCGCGGCGTAAATACACAAGTTTATGAAACATATGAGATAGAGCGCGTCGCCCGCGTTGCCTTTGAGCTTGCCCGTAAACGCGGTAACAAAGTACATTCTTGCGAAAAAGCCAATGTTATGGAATCGGGTAAACTCTGGCGTGAAGATGTTACATCTCTTCATGCTAAAGAATTTAGTGATGTAGAGTTAGAACATATGTACGCAGATAACTGCGCCATGCAACTATTGCGAAATCCATCACAATTTGATGTTATTGTTACCGATAATCTATTTGGTGATATCATCTCTGATGAAGCGGCAATGCTTACGGGATCACTAGGAATGCTGCCCTCCGCCTCACTAGGTCATGTCGGGTCAGTGGCTCTGTATGAACCAGTTCACGGAAGCGCACCCGATATAGCAGGTCAAGGAAAAGCTAACCCGCTAGCCACTATCCTAAGCTTTTCCATGTGCTTAAGATATTCACTAAATCAAGGTGAAATCGCCGATAAAATAGAAGCTGCGGTAAAAGGCGTACTTAACTCAGGCACACGTACACCCGATATAATGGCGGATAAGTGTAATCAAGTATCGACATCCGAAATGGGAGATGCCATAATCGCTGCACTCGATACATAAAAGGATAATCAGACATGATAGCAAGCCTAATCATCGCGCTTCATTTGTTGGGAGTTATTTCTGTACAAAGCGCAATATCATCGCTTTATATCGCGGGGGCGCTGCTCATTGTTGCCGAGCTTGGCATTATCTCCTTCGGGCTTATCGCCTTTAACGGTGTAATTGCCATATACGCCGCCTATGCCCTGCAAGTTGGGAGCGACTTAATATTCGGTGTTCCTGTAGGCATTCCAACATTATTCGGCATAGCTTTTATTGAGTTTTTTGTAATTGGTTTAGTTGTTTTTGTTCATTTATGGCTTCGAAAGCAAAAAGCTATTACTGGAAAACAAGCGATGCTAGGAGCAGAAGTTACTATCATTGAATGGAAAGACACTAACGGCTTTGTAAATTTTGAAGGTGAGATTTGGAAAGCTAAATCCAAAGATAAAATGGAATTAAATAAAGATGAAAAAGTAACAATAGAATCTATAAATAAATTAGAATTAATAATAACAGCTTAGGAGACTCAAACCATGCCATTTTTTGTACCAATTATAGTTTTTCTGGTAATTATACTTATTGCATCAGTACGCATTATCCAAGAATATGAACGCGGTGTTATCTATACACTTGGTCGCTATACCAGTAACCGTGGCCCAGGCGTACAGCTAATAATACCAGGCATTCAGCGTGTTTTAATCGTTGATATGCGTATCCGCACCGAAGATGTCCCTTCACAAGATGTTATCTCTAAAGATAATATCTCGGTTAGGGTGAATGCTGTGCTTTATTATCGCGTTGTTGATCCGGGTTTGGCTGTTAACAAAGTTGAGGACTTTATCATGGCAACAAGCCAGCTAGCGCAAACTACGCTGCGATCTGTCCTTGGAAAACATGAATTAGATGAAATGCTGTCCAAACGTGATCAGCTTAATAAAGATATTCAAGCTATTTTAGATCACCAAACTGAGGGATGGGGTATTAAAGTTACCAACGTCGAAATTAAAAATGTAGATATTGACCCAACAATGGTGCGCGCAATTGCCAAGCAAGCCGAAGCAGAGCGCGAACGCCGAGCGAAGATAATTAATGCCGAAGGAGAGCTTCAAGCCGCTGAAAAGCTTGATCTAGCCGCTGAAATACTAGCCAAACGCCCTGAGACTATGCAGCTGCGTTATCTTGGGACAATGGCAGAGTTCACCAATTCTAAAGGCAACACAATAATTCTTCCGCTGCCAATGGATATTATGGGCGGAATAAAAGACATCGCCAAAGCCGCTGGTAAGAAATAGCGCGCACAAAAAAAAGAGGCTGAACAAACCCAGCCTCTTTTCGTAAGTTATAATTAGTGTAAGACTTATAATTGTATGCGTATAGCCAAAGCACAACCAATCGCGCTACGATTCTCAATATAAGCGCCCGCAGCATCAGAACAAGCAGTAGCAGAACCTGAGGATATAACGCCGCCTCTAATTGCTACACCATCATCCATCTTACGATCAATTCGACCAGCTTGAAGCGGTGATAAAGCGATAGCATTACCTGTCGCGCCAGAAGCAACAAGGCCAAGCCATATGCCTGATCTTGCTGTACCTGCGGTGGCATTACCCAAAGCCGCACCAACCTGCGTTCCCGGAACTATTTGGGTTCCTGGAATATTCATTTGCAAGTAAGTATCCGCAACCGCAGTAACATCAGCGCCAGTCAATAGATCTGCACCACCTAGATGTCTGAAGAAATTAGCGGCCTCAGCATCCGGAGTAGCAACCAACGGAACTGTTTCCAATGAAGCATTACCGTTACCATCAAAACATGGAGCAACACACCCTGGAACGCGCGCAACTGCATTATTCATATCACCTGGCATTGCCGAATAAATATCACGGAATGTCGATGCCGCAGCGTCAACACCTTTAATATTTGCAATTGTTGAAGTAACTTGCGCGTTGGCAATCATTTCCTGACCTTTCAGGATACCACCAATCAACAAACCAATAATTACCATCACAATGGCAAGCTCAACAAGTGTAAAGCCCTTTTCATCACGTATGGATTTTTGAGTACTTATATTCATATTATTTTTCTCCTCATAAGAATTTTTAAAAAACATGTAGTTAAATAGAGATTGTTTAAAAAATATGCTGGACAGCATGAAACGAATCATACACGCATTTTTCATTATATAACAGCCCTAATATAACAAGAATGACTAATTTTCCTTAAAAAACTCTTAAGTTTTGAAGAAATTATCAAAAATATATGTAATTTTAATAAATATTTTTACAAATGGGATTTTGCACTGCCTCTTGCTTGCTTAAAATGCGCGTACAGATATAGCTCTTCGTTGCATTAACTTCATTGGGGTGCATCTTGTCGCTACTGGATTTTAATATTTCCAAAAAAAGAGCATAAGCGGCCTCTTTCTCGCCTTTTGCGTTCAAAATAAACGCAGGCATATGACGCGCCCATCCAGGAATATCATCATTTTCAACATTAGATAATATATTTGCCATTTCCAAAGCCTTGTCAATATCCTTCATCTCAAAGCGCGCAAGAAAAACGCCATGAGCCAGCCAACGCCATTTTTCACCATAGGGACGCTTACCAATATCAACCAAATAATCCAAAACAGGCGATAAGACTTCCGGTGTTTGCACACTGCCAAAATAATAAGATGCTAAATACGGAATAAAATTTGAGACAGGATCAAGACGGTCTTGTAAGTAAAACCACTGCGCTAAAGTTTCGTAATTATAATCCTCCAAAGCAGTAACACGCCCGCCAGTATCACCTAAATTTTGAAGCATTAACGAATTTATCCGATAAGAAAAACTACTATCTCCCAACCCGTAAAGGCTAGCATATTTTTCATTTGGCGGCGGTGGCACATTTGTCCAACGTGCATCGATGTCACGAACAGAAAACCAGAATAAAATATTAAGCAGCAGCGCAAAAGCCAATAATATCTTAATTAACTTATCTTGATGAGGCACAGATATAGACATAACCATAAATGACACCCTCCTTCTAAAATTGTCTTCGAACAAAATCCAGCGAAGTTGCAAACAGCACAAGCAAAGAAAATACAAAGCCTTGCGCAAATATATGCCAGATGCCAATGCCGCCATCCACCCCATATATAAGCCATGAGGTCTGCCCCATAAGATCAAGGCGCGGCGTAATAACCGAGACAAGCTGCAACGCCATAGAGTAAATGCCACTGCTTTCAACCAAATTAGAATCAACAATGCCTAGCAATTGCCCCATCATACGTGCCAATACATAAAAGCCCAATGTTACGAGTGATGCGCTTGCAGAGCTTGAAATATACATTGCAAAAAACAGCGCAACATTAACCATGATTATATTTTCAATAATAATACTCACACTCCATAGAACATGACCACTACCGAATAAATGTGGCGCAACGCAGTAAACAGCAAGCCCAACGGCAATACCCATAACAATGGCAAGAAAAGAAAATGCCGCGCCGTAGGAAAACACAATATTTAACCTGCTAACTGGTCTTGATAAGAGAAATTCTATATCCTTACCATCAAAAGAGCGGCGCAGAAAAAATACAACAAAAAGAACAAGGCCAAGCACTGATACAACGCGCAATCCCGCCGCAGTAAAAACCATAACGAACTGATCTTTTTCAATAATAGCCGCGCTGCCAAGGAATATCGCCAAAGCACTACCAAGTAATATAAGCACTAGCAAAGACAAGACAAGCTTATCCCGAAGAGCTGCTATTAATACATATTTAATCAGAGGTATCGACATTATAAATCAAGAGGTCTTCTGTCACCAGAAAACATTTTGTACAAATCACGATCCGTATCATGAATAGTTTCATCTGGAGATTCTATGATTGTTGCTTTCAGGAAAATAACAAGCTCGGTCTTGGAAATAAGGTCATCTTGTGAGCGGAAAGCTGCGCCAAGCAAGGGAATTTCACTTAAAATAGGAACGCCCTCTTGTGTATTAATAACCCGATCTTGCAACAATCCACCCATAACAATGGCTTGGCCAGAGTTAACCTTAACAACTGTATCAATTTCTTGCACATTAACCTCTGGTATATCAGAGAAGATGCCCGTATCTCCTGCAACAAAGGCAATTCCTGGATCAGGCTTTGTGCCAGTAATTCGGGTAATCGTCGGACGCAAGAACATTGAGATGGTTCTATCATCCAAATTTATTGATGGCTGCACATTAATCAGCACACCCTCAGGAACAGTATTAATATTAGTTTCGATTTCCACGGTAACATCACCAGTATCATCATCAACCTGCCTGTTTAAATCTATCTCGAACCAAACTTTATTAGTCGCAACGTTCAAAACAGCCGATTGATTATTAAGAACAGTCAAGCGCGGACTAGCCAAAGCTCTTACAGTTCCAAAGCCAGCAATAGCTTCAATAAAAACAGCAACATCACTGCCTAAATACCCAAGACCCAAGTTAGAAACCGTCGCAATCGAGCCACCCGGAGTTGTAATAGCCCCAATCACAGCATCTGTTCCCTCAACAAAGCGTGCAACGCCTTCTGTTGTAAGGGCTTGCCACTCTATACCGTTAACATATTCATCAAACAAGCTTACCTCAAAGATTTTTGCCTCGACAAGAACCTGTGATGTAACCGAGCGACGCAAGATATGCAAATACGCCTCAACGGCTTTATGCCCTTGCTCGGAAGCATAAACATTAATCAATCCTGCTTGCTTATTTATAGTATAGCTAGACGAGGAAGCATTGCTCTCATCCTCGATATTAATATCGGTATCAACGGGAAGAGATTCAACATTCAACACCACTTCGGGAGGTTTTACCTGCACACCACCATCACCATTATTTTGCGGAGAAATAGCCACAATATCAGGATTTTGCGCCGTAGCTGTAATTTTAGGATCACGTTGTGTTTTCAATCCACCTGTTGTCGTCCCTGTTAGGATTTGTTCCAAATTAAGCTCTAACTCCCCCCAGAAGTCAGACGTACTCTCTGATGCGGAAGAAAAAGACGAACCTGTATCCGCGCCATCACCTGAAACAACAGATACACTTGTGTTGACCGAGCTATCATTTGAGCGGATAAAACTAAGATAGCTTATTTTATATGTTTTGTTGTAAGGAGTATCCACCTCAACGCGGAGGAAACCATCTTCGAATTTATAGCGAAGCCCTGCCATTTTAGAAATACGCTCTATCACAACATCAAACGGTTTATTACGTGCGGTAAAAATAATTGACCCACGAATAGAAGGATCTAATTCAAGATCATAGCCGACCTGCTCGGCCAACTCATACAAAACATCCCTTAACGGCACTGTTTGATTAATAGAAAGGGAAACTAGCGGCACTGATTTGATATTTTTAGCTGAAAGAGCAACATATGGCTGTAGATCGGGAATAGATGATAACGAAGCTTTGCTCTCACCTTTGTTTTCAATTGTAGGAGCTCTCTCGGACATACCATCTCTGAAGTCTTGAAACTCCATATTAGCAGCGCGATCTGTCTTTGTGTAATTAGCCGCCAAATCACATGACGAAATAATCATAACACTACATATTACAAACGAAAATTTTATAAATCGACTAAAGGGCAACATGATTTAAGACTACTCCAAATTTTAAATAAAAAACAAAAGGAAGAATCGACAAGAAAATGTCAAAGAATGATTCTACTAGCCATTATAAGAACATAAATATACGAAAGCTATAATTTCTTTATCAAAAAAACCAAATAAGAACTGTGTATAAACCTAAATTTAATCTGTAAGTGAAATTTTAGAAGTGTCAACACCAACAAAAGAGTTGCGTCCTCCACGTTCACGAGAGCTTGTAATTAGCTTGGCTTGTTGAACTTTTATCTTCATATCAGAAGGTCTATCAGAATTACTAATAGCACTATCTTCAGAAATCAGCCCACTAACAAATAAATTCATCAATGATTGATCAAATGTAGACATTCCAATTGAGTTATTTTGCTCCATAACACTGTGTATTTTACCAATTTCACCCTTCACAATCAAATCACGGACAAGCCCCTGATTAATCATAACTTCAATGGCGGGAACTAGCCCACCCTTTATACTTGGTAGCAATCTTTGAGATATAATACCTTTTAAATTCATAGATAAATTAAGACGAATTTGATTATGAGAATCTTCAGGAAATAAATTAACTATGCGCTCAATTGCTTGGTAAGAGTTATTTGTATGAATAGTAGCCAAACATAAATGCCCCGTCTCAGCAATAGCCAAAGCCTGCTCCATAACCTCTCTATCACGAATTTCACCAACAAGAATAACATCAGGGCGTTGACGCAACGAATTTTTCATCGCCGTGGCAAAGCTTTCAGTATCAACGCCAATCTCACGCTGAGTTACAACGCACCCCTTATGCTCATGGAAAAACTCAATAGGATCTTCAATCGTAATAATATGGCCAGAGCTATTTTGATTCCTCTTATCAATCATCGCCGCCAAAGTAGTAGATTTACCCGACCCAGTCATACCCGTAACAAGGATAAGACCGCGCTTTTCCATGGCCATACTTCCGAGAATATCAGGCAATTTCAAAGCATCAAAACTAGGTATCTCGGAAACAATGCGCCTTATAACAAGTGCAGGAAACTGTCTTTGGCGCAAAACATTAACACGAAATCTACCATGCTCAGCCATATCAAGGGCAGTATTAAGTTCCATATGAGTATCAAAATCACGACGCTGACGCGCAGTTAACATAGAGTTTAATATATCATTGATATCATCGGGCGTAAGATTTTTACCCGACAAACTGATAAGATCGTTATCCCCACGCAACGTTGGCGGAAACCCTACAGTTAGATAGAGATCACTCGCTTCATGCTCATTCATAGCACTAAGATATGTTAAAATTAGTGGTGCGTTCAAAATGAATACCCTTCGCCATCTTTTTTAGGTTTAGAAACCTTGCTACTACCATCGCCCATATTTATATCATAAGCATCCTCTTCCGAAGGCATTCTACCGCCGCCCAAAGATGTATCTGCATAATCCTCATCTCTATCTTCAGATTCATCCGATGTTTTCATTACCGCGCGACGTGCTTCATCTTTATCTATTAAGCCAGCTTCGAGAAGATCTTTTATATTATCTTCCATCGTAATCATGCCATAGCGCGAACCTGTTTGCATCATAGAATACATCTGCGGCACTTGGTTTTCACGAATAAGATTACGAACCGCGTTTGTTCCAACCAATATCTCGAAAGCACCAATACGCCCGCCGCCTTCTTTTTTAAGTAATGTTTGCGCAATAACGCCTTGAATAGAGCTGGAAAGCATCGCGCGAACCATCTCTTTATCACCACTAGGGAATACATCAATAATACGATCAATTGTTTTAGATGCAGAGTTAGAGTGCAATGTTCCAAAAACAAGGTGCCCAGTTTCCGCCGCCGTAAGTGCAAGCGAAATTGTTTCATGATCTCGCATCTCACCAACAAGAATGACATCAGGATCTTCACGAAGAGCACTTTTCAAAGCGCGCGCAAAGCTTTTCGTATCTTGACCAACCTCACGATGATTAATAAGTGATTTTTTTGAATTGTGAAAAAACTCAACGGGATCTTCAATCGTTAAAACATGCTTACCTTGAGTTAAATTAATATAATTAATCATCGAAGCAAGCGTAGTTGACTTACCACTACCCGTTGGCCCTGTCACAAGGACAAGCCCCTTCTCCAATTCTGCAAAACGGCGCATAACTGGCGGAAGCCCAAGCTCTTCCATCGTTGGAATAACAGTGGGAATAGTTCTAAACACTGCCGCTGCGCCAAGTCGCGTTGTAAATCCGTTCACACGAAAACGCGCCTTTTCACCCAAAGCTATGGCAAAATCAAGCTCCATATTATTCTCATATTCAGATCGCTGCTCCTCGGTCATCACAGAATAAAGCATTGTTCTTATATCATCACTATCAAGAGCGTCCGCTTTCACACGCTTCATTTTACCATTAACCCGTATAATGGGTGGATTACCTGAACTTAAGTGCAGATCAGATGCGTCATTTTGCATTGTAAAAGCAAGAAGTTGCGTCAAGTCCAAAGCTATGCTCCCTTTTGTAAATTAAGTGTGACTAATAAGTTTTACCGAAATAAGATGAACAGGAAGTAAATATCCTCGCTCCATCATACATATATTCTACTTTATTTTCATGCAAAAAAAGTACCTTTAAATAATAATAACAGATAAAGTGCCATAATAAGAGCAGGGCCGAAGGGGAAAACCTCTTTTTTTGTGATTATTCGCCAGCAAAGCGCAAATAAAATTGCCAGCACTCCCGATATAATAAAGAAATAAGACAGCATTGCCGCGCCAAGCCATAAGCCAGCGACACCAAAAAACTTCACATCACCAAAGCCAAGTGCATCTTTTTTCAAAATCTTTGTAAATAAAATGCCCAGCATCCATGTTACAAATGCAAAAATAAATGCCCCGCCGACATGATCTAAAAAATAATTGCCAAACAATCTTTCGCTATAAATAGCATTATATAATAAACGCGCCGCGCCAATAACAAACAATATAAAAGTAAGCTGGTTGGGCAGTATCATATGCTCAATATCAATTAGAAATAATGAGATCAAAATCGGCACGGCGGCTATGATAAAAAATGTTTCCGCGCTAAAGCCAAAAATAAAATAAGCCCCTAAACACAAAGCAACACTTATTAGCTCGATAATTGGGTATTTACATGAAATCTGGCATGAGCAATGCCTGCATTTACCTTTAAATAAGCACCACGAAACAACAGGAATTAAATCAACAACGCCTAACGTCGCCTTACATGAGAGGCAAGAGGAACGCTCCGCGCCCCATGAGATTTTTCTTGGCACACGATGGATAAGCGCAGTTGAAAAGCTTCCCAACACCAAGCCTAAAATGATAATAATAAAAAGCTCAATAACATACATATCAGACAAAAAGCCTAGCGAATCTGTGCCAGCCTCTCATAAACGACATCACGAGGAATTGATCGTCCTGCGCCATGAATAGTATCAATCTCTAAAGCTTGTTCATAATAAGACGCAGCTTTTTTTGTATCGCCTGATCTATCAGAAATAACGGCCATATTAAAGATATGATTGGCATTATCAGGGTCCATGCTTGCCGCCATTCCTAAATAGCTCAAAGCAGTGCGCGCATCCCCCGATTTAGCGTAAGCAACGGCAATTTGCGCAGTTAAGCCGATATTATTTTTATTCGCATCATATAGATTTAACAAGCGTCTAAGCGCAATCGCAGGATATCGCGTTCCCAAAAGCCCCAACATATTAACCTTAATATCAATATTATCAGGCTCTATCTCGGATAGCTCCTCATATGTTTTCATCGCATCGTCAAAGCGCGTAAGTTTTTGAAGCGCCACCGCGCGCCCCATCAATATACGCGGGTCTTTTTTATTAACCTCATAAAGAGCATCAAACATCAATAATGCAGAATCAAAACGCCCCAAAGCCATCGCCCGCTCTGCCGAAACAAGGCGCGCATCCTTATGATCGGCTTCATGAGTTTTCCTTACAATCACATATTTTGACGCTGGCTGAGTGGATGGGTCAAGAAGTATTGGCCCTTCGCGTGCCATCTCGCCTTGAGGAACAATGTCATTAGCGTCAAAGAAGCTACCTTCACTTATATCCACATTTGCATCAGAAGAAGAAACTTCACCGTCATCGCCCTCCTCCTCCAAGAGGATTTTTGCATCAATATCAGCATCGAAAGTATTAAGCTCTCCGACATCAGGGATTGGCACACTGCCCCCATCAGCATCAATAACTAACGGAGCTGCATCTTGTTGTGCCATTGCATATGATGGAAAAAGCACCAAAGACAAGGATATAACAACAAACAAATAACGAGAATATAACAACACAGGCATATAAAAATCTTTCAGTAAAAGGCATGGACATGCGAAAGAATAAGCGGCGAATCAATAACGCCAAAGAACACATGAAAAATGTTATCACACAATATTTGCTTATTCAATGAAATCTAAAAAAGCTTGCTCAAGGTTATCTACATTTACTTTATTTTTTAAATCCTGAGGTGATCCAACATACATAATACGTGCATTATGCAGCACAGCAACGCGATCACATATTTCATCCATATCAGCCAATATATGCGAGCTTAAGAAGATGGTGCGATCCTCATGCTTCATATCATTAATCATTTTCTTAACCATAGAGCGCGCAAATGGGTCAAGCCCACTCATCGGTTCATCCAAGATAAAAAGTGAACAGCCAGTAAGCATCGTACTCATCAACCCTAGTTTTTGGCGCATACCCTTGGAATAAGTATTCATGCGATGATATAACACATCACTATCCAAAGCCAAGCTACGCGCCGTTTTTATCATTTCATTTTCATCAAATTTCCTGCCATAAAGCTGTAAAGAAAAGCGCAGAAACTCCATTCCGCTTAGAAACCATGGTGGCTCAAACTTTTCTGGCAAATATGATAATTTCGCCTTACTTGCCTTGCTTGCTTTATCGCGCCCAAAAATAGAAATAGAGCCGCTATCTTGCTCTCTTAAGCCTAAAATAGTTTTGATTATAGTTGTTTTGCCCGCTCCATTAAGCCCCATAAGACCAAAAATCTCACCCGACTTAACCTCAAGATTAACATCTTTAATGACGTTCTTCCCTGAATATTCAATGGAAAGATTTTCAATAACAAGTGGAGAGTTGCTCATAAGTAATTACCCTGGAAGGAAAATTTTGGCGTCCATATTAAACCGTTGATGGGTGCGCATACGAATTGGAAAAACCTGCTTGGTATAATCATCAAGCCACTTAATCTCTATATAATCCTTAAATACACGAAGATCTAAAACTTCTTTAGGAACCGCGCTTGGCGTTACCCGACTGCCGTTAAGCCAAATAACCCAGTCATCTTCTCTATTAAATAAAATACCACCCAAACTAAGATCACGCGGCCCAATATCAGGTTGAAATTCATCACCTTTTTCAATAGCATCCAGCTCTGCCTGCGTGGGAGCACGAACAACACCGCGCGAAGATTTTGCATCCATTATCGATTTATACTGCCAATAAGTAAAAAATAATGACGGCATTTTTTCTACTGAAAATTCAGCTTTTATCTTATCGGAGGCGGCCTCTTTTGCGAAAACAGGCTTCAAAGAGATAACTCCAAAGAAAAGGAGCAATATGCATAATATATTAATTTTAAATTTCGTAATCATCATATTACTTTCACTAAAACTTCTTCCCTGGTATTACTTGGGATGTAGGAATAACAGTGCGCCACGACATCTTTAAGCTAGCCTTAACAAGCGCAGGATTTGCCCCCGCCGCAATTGCCCGCAAAACAGGCGAGCTAACATCACGCATACGCTGGATATTAATACTATCAAAAGATAAATGCCCCGGAAATGTCTTGAGCGCGATATCCATATATCTATATACAGAAGCATCATCAAAAGCATTAATCTCAACCTCAACAGGGCTCATCAAAACACTATGGTTCGCCTTTTTAGCCTCGGGATAATTAAGAATAACTCCAGATTTAAGACTAACAACCGCCGATATAACTTTTGATTCCTCTTGAATATAACTAAACAACTCCTTCGCATCACTTCTAGCCTGCGTAGAAAAGAAACCATCATCTTTTAAGGCATTAAAGCTATCGCGCTGTCTATCTAGCTGTTCAAACTCAATTTGCATACGATCAATATCTGCGCTAACCACGTTTGTTTGCATTCTTAAATTTCTTAGCTGCCGCTCGTCTTTTACACTTTGCGGAATCATATATAAATAAACACCAACACCAAGAATAATGTTAATACTAATAAGAATAAAAAGGATGATTAAGCGTTTAAACCCGATTACTTGTATCATTTTTCTGGCCCCTCAATGCTGATCTCTGCAACATAATCTTGCATAGATTGCGCGCTTTTAGCATCGCCTGTTTCAACAACAATCTCTTCGCTATATTCATAATCTTCAAGCAATTTGGTAATGCTAACCATATGATCTGGCAACGATTTTTGCAATCGCCCTTGAAGCATTTCAATCTCTCTATTGCCTTTTTCTGCATTTGTTGTGCTAGGAAAGCTCATCTGCATATCAGCAAAGAATAATGGTGTTTTTGAATTACTATTCATAATTTTTTGAGCAAAATTCTTTTGTCCTCTCTTAACATCAATACGGTCAATGCGCATATCCCGTCCCAAAGCCAAACCAACATTATAAAGCAAATGAAGCGCATCTATCTGCTTTTCCTCAAACGCGTCATTCAATGCCAAAGAACTTTGAATAAGCTGTATATCATAACCCAAAGACTCTTTACGCTTAATCTCCTTAGAATAGCGCAAATCAAGCTGCATTTTACGCTGCTTAACTTCTTTTATTGATGAATTTATCTCCAAATTTTGCTGTACATAATCAAACATTTGATAAGCTTGAAATGTGCCGCAAAATAAAAGGACAATAGATGCAAACGCAGCAAGCTGCCTAGGCTTGGAAACACTTTCGATCTGCTTTGCCTTCATTGGTAAAATGAAGCTGGTCTTGCGCCCTACCCATGCCATATGCAACGCATCCGCATGATAACTTGTATCTTGCACGCCGATAGGCAACTTCAAAAGCTTTGCCGCATCCTCAATTGTAACAGAATAAAAATTACAAGGAGTAGTCATCAACTCATCGACAATATCGCCAGTGCCTGACTCTGATAATAAAATGATATTAAGCCCATCAGAGGGATCAAAACCAAAACGTGAAAGATAGCTCATCGTAGCTTGGAATTCTTGATGGACATCTTTCGCCCAAGCAAGCGGATCGTCATCATTTTCTACAATCGGAGTCATTCGCGTTAAAGCAAGCTCACCATTGCGAATTACAATTTGACGCAAACCACCATTTTTATGCTGCCCCATAAATATGGTCCACTGCGCCTTTTCATTATTACCCACCGATAACTTATCCGCCAATTTTTTAATCATATCGGAGGATTCAACAGGAAGCAGGCAAAACCCGACAATAGCCGCCAAAGAACGGCGCGTTGCCGCCATTGTTTTGGCAAAGGCTTCTGTTGCAGGAACGGCTGCAAAAATATAAATACTACCCGCCATAGAACTACTAGTTTTAGCAACCTTCTCCTTCAACGGCAAAGCGGCTCTAATTGGATAATTAGGGAAAGCTACATGTAACTTTCTCTTCACTACATTTTGCTTATCCATTGCACTAACGCGCGGAATTTTTTCTTTGCGATAATGCTGCTCTACCATATCATTGATAATAAGAACGGGCTTACCACCGCAATCCTTTGATATAATAATAGCAACATCTTCTTCAAAATTTTCTACAGACCAAGGCACAGTATCCATAAGCCTAACGCCCTTGGCACTAGTACTGTATATAAACAATGCCTCATCACAAATCATGAGAACTGTTCTAGATGGTGTAAAAAGAGAAAAAGACATATAAAAAACACTCAAAAATTAAAATTCTACCATAGTACCCAAATTCATATAAATAGGCCCAAGCGACCCTGCGGCGATCCATATAATTACACCAGCCAGTATAATTGTTAATATTGGCTGGATCATCTCAATTAATGCATCGATAGCCTCATCGACATCCTTGGTATAAAATTCAGACACCTGATTAAGCACCTCGGAGAGCTTACCAGATTCTTCACCTATTTTAACCATACGAATAACCATACTTGGGAACTCACCCGAAGCATTTAGCGCATCAGACAAGGGGCTACCTGATTGAACATAGTACTCAACCCCCTCCATAGCGTCTATCAAGACAAGGTTAGACACCGTTTCTCGTGAAGATTTCAGTCCGCTAATAACATCTATTCCACTTGCAAATAAAGATGCAAAAGTCTGTGAGTAACGTGCAATAGTTATCTTTCTTATGATATTTCCAGCCAATGGCATCTTCAAATACAGCGAATCAATTTTATAAGCAATCGTATTAGAAGACTTTCTTGCGATAATAAAGCCCATAATTAGCATTAAGGGAAAAACTATAACAATCAAAGTTCCGTATATCGGTATGCCTAGTAGATAAAATTGCGGCTGAACGAAGAAATTAGATGTAGCAATAAGAGCAATCGAAAACCACGGCAATTCAATATCAAGGTATTTTAAAAATCCAACGATCTGCGGCACAACAATACTCATCATAAATATAACAACGCCAAGAACAACTACAGCTGTAATTGTAGGGCCACGAGTAGCCTTTTTGATTTTGGATTGCATAGCATCAACCCATTTCAGATAAAATTCTAATTGCTTGTATGCCGCAGTTAAATCGCCTGTTTCCTCTCCTGATTTAATAAGAGAGACATATAATGCTTTAAAAACTTTAGGATGCTTTTCCATAGCCTCAGACAATGAGAAACCATCACGTACATCGCGGTGAATTTCACTTATCATATCGCGGAACTGATCGCTTTCTGCGCCATCACGTATATCCGAAAGCGCATCTAATAGCGGAACACCCGCATCTTGCATTTGCTTCATATGTATGAAGAACTGGATAAGATCGCGAATTTTGACCTTTGTTCGGGAAAGCCCTGCAAAAGCTTTTCTCTTATTACTTAAACATGAGCATTGAACAAGCTCCAGCCCAGCCGTTTGAAGCTGATTATATAAATCGACTTCATTAACAGCAGAGATATTCCCGCGGACAGGTCGGCCTCTAACATTCACAGCTCTATATTTATAACGTTCGATAACAGTTATTCCTTCAGAAAAATTTTATGCCAAGTAGAGATTACACTCTTAGATCAACAACTTTCGCCAGCGCATCCAAATCAGTAACACCATCAAGCACCTTTAGAATGCCATCGTCCTTCATACTTTTGAAGCCCTTTTTTAGTGCAAGAGCTTTTAATTCAGCTTTTGATTCATTTCTGGCTATAACTTCGTTGAGTTCTTCATCAAAAAGAAGTATTTCTACAACGGCCACACGCCCCTTATAACCGCAGCCACCACAAGCCATACACTCGCCCTGCCCTGTTTTGTATATATTAGGAGCGTTTGGTACATCAATTCCAAGAATTTTGCACTCTTGAGCGCTAGGGCTATGTTCAACTTTACAGCTACTGCACAGCCTACGCGCAAGACGCTGCGCAAACACAGCCGTAATCGCACCAGCAAGCATTCCAGGCTTCATTCCTAAATCAAGTAAACGCGGAATTGCACCAAACGAATCATTAGTATGCAAAGACGTATAAACCTGATGGCCTGTCATAGCCGCCTTCAATGCCATTTCCGCCGTGGTTTTATCACGAACCTCACCAATAAAGATGATATCAGGGTCTTGACGAAGCAGTGCCTTAATACCATCGGCAAATTCCAAAACGCCTTCACGCACGTGCGTTTGTCTAATCATAGGCAATGAATACTCAACAGGGTCTTCCAATGTTTGGATATTAACCTCAACATCATTAATTTCATTCAGCATTGAATAAAGTGAAGTTGTCTTACCGCTACCGGTTGGACCCGTAACAATGATAATCCCTTCTGGCTTTGAGTTAGCACTGGCAATCTTAGCCATATTCTCTTCACTAAAACCAAGATCGGATAGCGGCATAATGCTTGAGCTTTTGTCCAAAACCCGCAGCACAATATTTTCTCCATGCACAGTTGGCAGCGAGGAAACACGGAAATCAGCTTCACGACCACCAACATTCATACTAAAGCGGCCATCTTGCGGACTTAATTTATCAGCAATATTCATCTCTGACATGATTTTTATACGTTGAGAAATCCCGTTCCAATGCTGCTTATGTAATATCTGTGCAGTATATAAAACACCATCCAAACGATAGCGCAAACGAACAAAGTTATCCTCTGGCTCAAAGTGTAAATCGGAGACCCCCAACTTAACAGCATCAAAAACAAGCGCATTAACAAGGCGCACAATAGGATGAGAAAAAGCCTCGCTCTCATCTAAAGAGGCTACGTCTTTTTGCTCTTTACCCTCCTCCAACTCATCCAATATACCTTTAATAGAGCTGGCATAGCCATATGCTGCGTCAATTGCCTCGGCCAAAATTGCCGAAGTTGTTACCATCTGCTTGATTTGAAGGTTTTTAGGCAAGTAACGACGAAGAGTATCAAGCGCAACCACATCATAAGGATCAGACATCGCAACATGCACTTCATCATCTTTTAATAATATCGGCAGCACCTGATGCTGCACCGCCATAGCTTTTTTAAGCAACGCTAATGCCTCGCCATCAACAATAGTATTGCGCGGATCAAAAACACCAAACCCTGAGGTTTCAGCCAAAAATGCACTTAAAACACCTTCATCAATAAAGCCTAAATCAACAAGAATCTCACCAAGCATTTTGCCTGATATCTTCTTTTCCTGTAGAGCGACATTAAGCTGATCTTCCGTGATAAGCCCCATGGAAACCATGCGCTCCCCCATACGGCCTTTATTACCAGCGCCCTGAGAATCTTGCCCCTCTGCATCAGCATCCGTGATTTGCAAATTATGGGAAAACGCTTGCAACGCCGTGCCTACATTCGGCTCAGCGACAGCGACATCATCAATAATTTCAACATCAACCTCTTTTTCCACGCTTATGTCAACGATATCAGTATTGCATTCCTCTATATTTGTTAGTTCAATATCTTCCATATCTAATAGACCAAACCTTTACTATGAATATCCAATAAAAAATACGCAGAAAACTAGAGAGTAATTCTTCAACTGTTTTATCAGGAAATAGTTAACTTTTATATAAGGAATAAGAAAAAAGCGCATAACATCACATTACGCGCCTTTCTTGTAAATTAACAGTCGAATTTAAGCTGCTACTGTTACCTTTTTCACATTCTCACGTGGCCATGATGAGAATTCCATAATGCTTTCATCAACACCACATATAGTTGTGCATAAACGCGCAGAAATAAGGTATGGATCAGCATTTGCACCTGGACGGCGATCTTCAAAATAACCATATCCTTTTTGCGCTACAAGTTGCGGAATACGGATTGAACATCCGCGATCAGCAGTACCAGCCCTAAACGTATCAATATCACATGTTTCATGAGCGCCAGTTAAGCGGCGATCCAAAGCATGGCCATAAAGTTTGATATGCTCTTGATGCTTACCTGATAATGCCTTAACCGCAGCGTCAATTGCCGCTTTACCTTTTTCCTTATCACGAGTATCTTTTGTCGAGAAGTTAGTGTGCATCCCCGCGCCATTCCAATCACCTGTAATAGGCTTGTTATGGGTAGATATTGTAACACCATAATCCTCGGCAATACGGTATAACAACCAACGCGCAAGCCACATATCATCAGATACTCTCAACGCACCGTTATCTTCTTCTTCAGAACCACGGAAACCAATTTGGAATTCCCATTGCCCTGGCATAACTTCTGCATTAATGCCATAGAATAAAAGCCCGACACTTAGACAGGCTTCTGCGTGGTCTTCGGCAATATCACGGCCAAATACTTCATCCGCGCCAACGCCGCAATAATATGGGCCTTGAGGACCAGGGAATCCACCTTTTTCAGGCCAACCAAGAGGCTGTCTTCCTTTGAACATTGTGTATTCCTGCTCAAACCCGCACCATGGTTCTTGAGAAAGCGCACCAGCATCAAGTACAGCGCGTAATTGTGCGCGTGAATTTGATTCGTGAGCACTGCCGTCTGGATTGTAAACTTCACATAAAACAAGAAAATTACCTTCGCCGCGAATAGGGTCTGTTACAAGCTTTACAGGTTTTAAAATACAATCTGAATCTTCACCCTCAGCTTGCCCTGTTGATGAGCCGTCAAAGCTCCATTCAGGGAAATCTTCGATAGACGGATTAGATCCAAAATTAACCACCCGCGCTTTTGATCGCAAATGACGTGTTGGGGTATTACCATCAAGCCAAATATATTCAGCCATAGTAAAATTAGACATTTAAGTTCTCCATTGTTCAAAATCATGATTTTCAAAATTATAATTAATGCATTGCACAACCATTATCGAGAATCAATAGATTTCATAAAACAAAATGAAGCCCCCCACCGCAAGCATCAAGAAAGCCACCTCGTCATTGCGAGCATAGTAAGAGTAATATTAGGGGCAGAACCTATTAAATTCATAACGTTCTGTTGCCCATTAATGGCGCAGATACGCGGCAAGCAAGCGCAAACGGGGTTTGCCCCGATAAGCTTGCTTGCCGCGTAGATGTGGTATTAATGGGCAACCCCTTTTGGGGCGCGGCATATTTTTGATTCTACGCCTTCAAAGTGCTTGACCGTAGCTACGGCTATGCCCTGCGCACTTTTCAAGCGTATTATCTAAAGGCTCAGGACCTATTAAACCTGTTGATAGAATAATGCCATAGATACCTTGCATAGAAATCATTATGAGGTATATAAGAATCTTAAGAACTATGAGAAAAGTAATCGTTCTAGGTCTGTTTGGGACGATGGGCGTGATAAGGAAAAATTTTAATGAGCAAAAAGTTAGATGATAATCAGTTATTGTTGTTAAAGAAGTTATTTAATGCTGAAGACATCACTAGGATGTTTTATCCTAGCGATAACTCAATAGCTATTGAGTTTGTTTGTGGTGCTAGGTTGTATATTGATGGGGAAATTGAGTTTTCTTTAGAGGCTGGTACAGATTTAGGGCAGTCTATTATAGAATCCCTTAACGAATAATATTTCATTTTTTTACTAGGCTCAGGACCTATTAATTTTAAGGATTCCCTTGTGGCGTAAAATATGATTCACTGGTGATGAAAGAGAGCCTCACTATGAACGATTTATTCTATTTAAAACAAGAACAATTGGGAGTGTTCTAGGAACTGTGTAATTTGATTTAAATCTATCTTCTGCTTATTAATAATTTTCTTTGTAGCGCGCCCCAAACGCTGGCGGAGAAGAAAATTATTAATAAGCAGGGGGTGACATAAAAT
>Ga0256834_1000719_pt1 | contig 23528 bp, 24 predicted proteins | sample 4281140metaG_FD_190536 | JGI IMG/M metagenome (GOLD analysis project Ga0256834, IMG submission 190536) | Hydrothermal vent microbial communities from East Pacific Rise, Pacific Ocean - 4281-140 | ecosystem: Environmental > Aquatic > Marine > Hydrothermal vents | place: Pacific Ocean: East...
ATGGTGCAGTTTCTCGATTAACTGCTAAAATTGCCTTCTCAACATCTGATTGATTCAATTGCGAAATGCCTGCTTTTGGTTTTTTTGTGCCAGTTAAAAAGTCAAATAATCCCATTATTTTTCTCCTTTTTCATCACTCGCTTCAATATCACGCTTAACTTTATCACTACGCAACAAAGCATCAATTCTGCTCGCCTCATCAAAACTATCATCTTCAAAAAATCTTAAACTAGGCGCATATTTAAGATTTAATTTTGGAATAATCCGACCACGAATAAATTTTTGATGAGAATTAAGCGCTTTAACAATCTCTTTGGCATTCTGCCCACCCAAAGGCACAATATAGGCATTGGCTAATTTAAGATCAGGTGACATACGAACTTCAGGAACTGTAATAACCGCCCGCTCAATCACAGGATCAATAATTTCATCACGAGCCAATAATGCCGCCAAAGCATGACGCACTAATTCGCCAACCCGCAACATTCTCTGAGAAGGAGCTTTATTCATTGGTTTAATCCAATCCTAAAGAGAGCGCTCAATTTGCTCAACCCGGAAACATTCAATAACATCTCCCGCCCGCATATCTTGATAATTCAAAAATGCCATACCACATTCTTGACCCACTTTAACGTCCTTAACTTCGTCCTTAAAGCGTTTCAAGGTTGAAAGTTCGCCCTCATGAATTACTACATTATCACGAAGAAGGCGCACGCCCGAGCCACGCTCAACTACACCCTCAGTAATACGACAACCAGCAACTTTACCAACTTTAGTAATGTTAAACACTTCCAAAATTTCAGCATAACCAATAAATGTTTCACGGCGCTCAGGCGAAAGAAGCCCAGACATTGCACCCTTAACATCATCAATTAGATTATAAATAATATTATAATAGCGAATTTCTATGCCATCACGCTCTGCCGCCTCACGAGCCTGTTTATTTGCTCTAACATTAAACGCCACAATGATAGCGTTTGAAGCTTGCGCCAATGTCACATCACTTTCAGTAATACCACCAACGCCAGACAATAATATCTGCGCTGAAACTTCGTCAGTTCCAAGTTTATCTAACGAAGCAATAATTGCCTCAACTGAACCCTGCACATCGCCCTTAATAATAAGCGGGAAGCGAGAAATTTCAGAAGTCTTAAGCTGATCCATCATCTGTTCAAGTGATGTCACACCACCCACCGCAGATTTTTCACGCACGCTACGTTTACGATATTCAGTAATCTCACGAGCTTTAGCTTCATTCTCAACAACCGAGAAACGATCACCAGCTTTTGGAACACCCGTAAAGCCTAAAATCTCAACAGGAGAAGAAGGGCCAGCCGTTTTCACTTGGTTGCCTTGATCATCAAGCAAAGCACGAACTCTAGCCCATTCATGCCCTGCAACCACCACATCAGAAACTTTGATTGAGCCACGTTGCACCAAAACAGTTGCAACCGAACCACGACCCTTATCAAGTTTTGCCTCAATCACAATGCCCTGAGCAACACCATTTGGATTAGCTTTAAGCTCTAAAATTTCAGCTTGCAGTTGAATTGCTTCCAATAATTTATCTAAATTTGTATGTTTAAGCGCTGAAACTTCAACGTCCAAAACTTCACCACCCATTGATTCAACAAACACCTCATGTTGCAATAATTCGGTGCGAACTTTGTTAACATCAGCACCGGGTTTGTCGATTTTGTTAATCGCAACAATGATTGGCACATCAGCCGCTTTTGCGTGTTTAATTGATTCAATTGTTTGCGGCATCACACTATCATCAGCCGCAACCACCAAAATCGCAATATCCGTCGCCTGCGCCCCACGAGAGCGCATAGCAGTAAAAGCTTCGTGTCCAGGAGTATCAAGAAACGTAATTTTCTGCCCATCTTTTTCTACCTGATAAGCACCAATATGTTGAGTAATACCACCCGCTTCGCCCGAGACAACATTAGCTTCACGAATAGCATCAAGCAAAGAGGTTTTACCATGATCCACATGACCCATAATAGTAACAACCGCAGGGCGAGGTAATAAATCTTCTTCTTTTTCATCGGCGATATTTTCAAAAATACCCTCTTCAACATCGCTTTCAGCAACACGTTTTACTGTATGACCAAGCTCTGTTGCAATCAATTCAGCTGTATCAGCGTCAAGAATGTCGTTAATCGTAGCCATCTGCCCTTGTTGCATTAGCAATTTAATAACATCAACCGATCTTTCACTCATGCGATTAGCCAGTTCAGCAACGCTAATTGCTTCAGGTAATATCACTTCACGATGCAATTTAGGTTGCGCAACTTTTGGCTTACCACGCTGTTTTTCACGTCGACGACGCATTGCCGCAAGCGATGGAGATCTGTCTCTATCACCACCATCATTAAGCGCACTAGTTACGGTTAAACGACCACGAGAATTATTACTGGGAACATTTTTCCTTGAAGGAGTAGGTGCAACACGAGATGCTTTTCTTGCTCGCTCCAGCTCATCTTTATTAACAAAAGGCGCTTTACGAGAAGCAGCAGATTTACCGCCCCGTGCTTGTCTTTCTGCCGCCGCTTCAATATCTTCAGGGCTAGAAATAGGTGCGGCTTTAGTTGGCGCAGTTTTTACAGAAGTAACTTTAGCAGAGGTAGCTTTATCTTTTTCAGCCGTAGCAGGTTTTTTAGCCGCTTCAGTTGTGAGTGCTTCTTCTTGCGCTTTAATTGATTTTTCTTCTTCTTCACGCTTTTCTCTACTTGCTCTACGTCGAGCATCGTCTTCAACCCGCTTTTTTTCTTGCTCTTCAAATAAAGCTTGCTCTTGTGCAGCTCTTGAAGCGGATTCTCTTAATACCCTTTCTCGAGCATTAGTTTCGCCCGCAGTAAGACCCGGAGTAGTTTTAGCTTTAATAGTAATAGCAGGGCGATTAGATTTTGCTTTAGCCACAGGCTTAACTGGCGAAGGAGCAGAAGCAGGTTTTGGTGGCATGTTAGGGGTAACGCCAACCCGACGTGAGCGTTTCACCACTACGGTTCGATTTGTATTTGACATAGCAGGCGCACCAAGTGTTGTGCCTTTTAATGATAGAGTTTTTTTCTTGCTAGCAGTAGCAGAATTTTCACTATTTTTATCGTCTTTATCGCTCATTTAGCTTTTTACTTCTCGTTATTATTTATTAATCTGTTACATATTCATTCAACCTAATTGCCCGCTTAAGAGCCGATTTGGCTGCCGCACCATGTATTAATGCAGCATGTATCACATTTTCTTGCCCCAAAGCCAAACCTAATTGCTTTGAAGTTAAATTTTCTATCAAAACTAGGGAATTTTGCGCCAATCTTGCCTTCGCCATTCCCTGCATTTTATTTATCCCATCACTTGCACCATCATTAGCACTTATTAGGGCAATCATTGTTTCATTTTCAATACTTGAGCGAACCTTTGCGCCTCCTAGCGGCAATTGTCCAGCTTTTCGTGCTAAACCTAATGCACCCAATAATCTATCTTCTAGCCTTTTCTGCACTATTTGTGCTAATTCATCGCCTATTTTTACTCTTTGTTTTAAAGCACGAGAGAATATATTTTTCTCAACCGCCTCAATCACTGCCACTTTTGACAAACTAATCCAAACACCTCGCCCCTCAGCCTTTGCATCAATATCTGGCACAAGTTCATTGTCAGGGCTAAGCACAAAACGGATTAATTCATCAGTAGATTTAACCACCCGCTTTAATGCACATTGCCTTAAAATTGTGCCTTTTTTGCTCATATCAAAACCCGCTTTAGCTAGCTTCCTCTTCTATTACTTCTTCTGCGTTGAGCGCATCAAATTCTTCTTGAGTTATCCAGCCAACTTTTAAGCGAGCTTGCATAATCATGTCTTCTGCTTCTTGGCGTGAAACTTCAAAACCACTAAAAGTGCCATCAAATCTTTTCACTTCATCTTCTTTTCGCTCGACCCAGCCAACAAGATCATCTGCCGCACAACCAGCAAAATCTTCCATTGTTTTAATCTCTTCTTTGCCAAGCGCCACTAACATTGAAACAGTTAAACCAGTAATTTCAAACAAAACATCTTCAACTCCAAGCGCCAATCGCTCTTCATTAAGTGCAGCTTCTTTAGCATTTAGATATTCTGTAGCGCGATTTTGAATTTCACCCGCCGTATCCATATCCAAACCTTGAATAGATGCAATTTCTTCCAATTCAATAAACGCCAAATCTTCAACTGAAGTAAAGCCTTCTGAGGCTAGCAATTGTGCCAAAATTTCATCAACATCAAGTGCTTTAATAAATAATTCTGATCTCTCATTAAATTCTTTTGTGCGTCTTTCGCTTTCTTCCGCTTCAGTTAAAATATCAATATCCCAACCAACTAATTGCGAAGCAAGGCGAACATTCTGCCCACGCCGACCAATCGCCAATGAAAGCTGATCATCTGATGCTACAACTTCAATTTTCTCTGCCTGCTCATCAAGCACAATTCTTGTCACTTCTGCAGGCTGTAATGCTGCAACCACAAGGTCTGCAATATTATCAGTCCACGGAATAATATCAATTTTCTCATCTTGCAATTCAGCAACAACTGCTTGCACTCGTGAGCCGCGCATACCAACACAAGCACCAACTGGATCAATCGAAGTATCAGTTGAAGTTACCGCAATTTTTGCACGAGACCCCGGATCACGAGCAATCGATCGAATGCTAATAATTCCATCATAAATTTCAGGAACTTCTTGCATGAATAATTTAGCCATAAATTGTGGATGCGTGCGTGAGAGAAAAATTTGCGGCCCACGTTGCTCACGCCTAACATCATAAATATAAGCTCGCACCCGATCACCATAGCGAAATGTTTCACGAGGAATTAATTCATCACGACGAATGATTGCTTCGCCCCGACCAAGATCAACAACCACATTGCCATATTCAACCCGCTTAACTGTGCCGTTTACAATCTCACCAATACGCTCAATATATTCAGAATACATACGCTCACGCTCAGCATCACGAACTTTTTGCACAATTACTTGTTTGGCAGATTGCGCCGCAATACGTCCAAATTCAATCGGTGGCAAAGGCTCTGAAATATACTGACCAACTTCCGCATCACTTGCTTTTTCTTTTGCATGCTCCAAAGAAATTTGCCTTGCTGGCTCTTCAACCTCTTCAACAATTTCAAGCAAACGCCAAAGCGATAATTCACCAGTTTTAGGATTAATTTCAGCCTTAACCTCAGTTTCAGCACCATAACGAGAGCGGGCAGCTTTTTGAATAGCATCTTGCATTGCATCAAGTACAATCGCTTTATCAATCGATTTTTCTCGTGCCACCGCTTCGGCAATTTGCAATAACTCAAGTCTATTAGCTGAAACAGACATTATTTAGTCTCCTTTGGTGTCTCATCAATGATTTCAACATCATCAATATTCATATTATTTTTTTCTTGCTGATTTTTTGCCTCTTCAAGCAATTTATCAGTCATCATTAATTTAGCATCTGCAATCAGCGCCAAATCTAATTTATAATTTGGATCTGTTTGGGGCAACGCATCACGCAATTTAATTGTAACACTAGTTTCATCAGAGGTAACAATATCACCCCTAAAACGCCTACGACCATTTAACATATCTAATAATTCAATCCGTGCTTCATGCCCAATCCAGCGAGCAAAATCTCTTGCCCTAACTAAAGGGCGATCAATTCCCGCTGAAGAAACCTCTAAATGATAAGCTTTATCAAGTGGGTCTTCTGCATCAAGTGCAGGATTAATTTCACGGCTTAATTTTTGACAATCAGAAATTGAAAAACCACCCTCACTATCTTCTGCCATAATTTGTAGCGTGCAACCATTATCGGGCAAGATTTTTACCCTTACGATATCAAAACCCATATCGGCGGCAATAGGTTCAATTATTGCAACAATACGAGCCTCAACTCCAGTTTCACGAATATAGCGTTTTTCACTCAATTTAATATACCTAAATTTATTCAATAAAAAAGAGCGGTGCTGGGTAGCGCCACTCTAAGGTTATTTTCCAAAGATTTGAAAATCATATAACTGTTATTTTAGATTTTTTCAAGCTTTATATTCAAAGCTAAAATAATAACTAATATTACGCCCCTGTTTTCTTGCCTTTTTTTCATAACGAGTTGCCTGCCAGCCATCATAAGGCTGATGCCAAGAGTTAGGCGTTTGAACATTCCAGCAAAATTTATCATGACGCAAAATATGTGCCAAAGTCCAATTTGCATAATCTTCAATATCGGTGGCAAAGTGAAACAAACCATCAGGTTTTAATACTTCCCCCATGGCATCAAGCGTAGCTAGCGAAACAAATCGCCTCTTATTATGGCGCATTTTTGGCCAAGGATCAGGATAAAGCAAATATATTTCATCAATAGAATTAGGTACAAGTGCCGCCAATAATTTTATTGCATCATCACTATAAAGACGAATATTTTCAATATTATTTTTATCAATTTTATCTAATAATTTGCCAATTCCACCTGAAAAAACCTCACAGCCAATATAAGCAATATCAGGATTTTCAAGCGCTTTACGAGCAATATGCTCGCCCCCACCATAACCAATTTCTAAAATGACTTTTTTAGGGTTTTTTATATTTGGAAATAGCGCTTTAGGCTCAAGCGCCCCATCATCAGCAATTGCTATTTCAAGCTTTGGCAATATTTCATTATATAAAACCCTCTGCCCACCGCCCAGATGTTTACCTGAGCGGCGACCAAAAAACGCACGAGCCTCGCCCGCTTTATTTAATATTGGTTTTTTCAAAAGCTATTTAACCGCTTGTTTTAACTCTTTAATCAAGTCAATTTTTTCCCAAGAAAAAGTGCCACCACGCCCCGGTTTACGTCCAAAATGCCCATAAGCCGCAGTCTTAGCATATATGGGTTTATTTAGATCAAGATGAGTGCGAATGCCAGATGGCGATAAATCCATCACCTTATATATAGCTTTTTCTAACACTGGCTCAGAAACTTTGCCCGTTCCATGCGTATCAACCAAAATTGAAAGCGGCTCAGCCACCCCAATCGCATAAGAAAGCTGAATAGTGCAACGATCTGCTAATTTTGCCGCAATAATATTTTTAGCCAAATATCTTGCTGCATAAGCCGCACTTCTATCAACCTTTGTCGTGTCTTTGCCAGAAAAAGCACCGCCACCATGCGGCGCAGCCCCACCATAAGTATCAACAATAATTTTACGCCCCGTAACCCCCGCATCACCAACTGGCCCACCAATGGTAAACTTACCAGTTGGGTTAACATGCCAAACACAATCATTAGCAATCGGCAAACCCTCAAGCGCTTCTATAATATAAGGTTCAACCACTTGGCGAACCTTTTTACTATCCCAACTTGCATCTAAATGCTGAGTTGAAAGCACAATTTGCGTAACTTCTTTTGGTTTATCATTCTCATAGCGAACCGTAATTTGCGATTTAGCATCAGGACCCAATTTTGCCACATCACCCTCACCACTTTTACGAGCTTTAGCTAATAGTTCCAACATTTTATGCGAATAATAAATTGGTGCAGGCATTAAAGCAGGTGTTTCATTGCAAGCATAACCAAACATAATGCCCTGATCACCAGCACCCTCTGAGCCTTGTTTATCAGCGGCACTATCTACACCCTGACCAATATCCACTGACTGAAAATGTATCAACACATCAATCTTTGCCGTTTTCCAATGAAAACCTTCTTGCTCATATCCAATGTCTTTTATTGCACGGCGAGCAGCTGTGCGAAATTTTGCAGGATTAATAATATCTTTACCCTGCTTATTTTTTTTAATTAATGTAGCTGGAACACGAACTTCACCTGCAAGAACTACACGATCAGTAGTAACTAATGTTTCACAAGCTACTCTAATTTGAGAGGCATCTGTGCCAGTTTTTTTTGCCTCTTTATAAATCATGTCAACAATTTCATCGCTAATGCGATCACAAACCTTATCTGGGTGTCCCTCAGATACTGACTCAGATGTAAAAAAATGTTCCGCTCTCATTGTTATAGTCTCCGCTAAAATATTAAAGTTATCGCCAAAAGTTATCACCTTGTAACAACTATTTTCTATTAAAGCAAAAGGATATAAAGAAATCTTTATATTATAAGTTTTTTATTCTTCTATTTCGTATTTTTTGAAAAACTAAACCCAAAAACACTATAAAAAGCACCAAGAATAGTGGGTTATTTTTATATTTAGTAAAAAATGTTCCCGCCAGAGGTCTTGGTGGTGAAATATCTAATATTCCCGCTTCACCTATATTTATTTGCGCTCTTACCCTGCCTAGCGGATCAATAAGCGCAGTTATTCCTGTGTTTGCTACTCGAACAAGTGAGCGACCTTCTTCAATCGCCCGAATTTTTACATGATGAAAATGTTGTTCCAAACCAATTGATCCATCAAACCAGCCATCATTAGTTAGATTAAGAATAAAATCAGCATTTTTAATATCCTTGCCCAAAGAGGCAGAAAAAATAGCCTCATAACAAATAAGCGGTAAAAATGGCGCAATGGAATTTGCACTCATTACTGAGCGAGTTTTACCAGCCTTCCAGCCATCATTACCCGGTACAAATTGCTTTAATCCAAATTTTTTAAAGATATTTTCAAACGGTAAATATTCACCAAATGGCACAAGATGGATTTTATCATAAGAATCCACCACCTCTCCTGATGAGTTAAACATCATAATCGAATTATAAGCCACCCGCTCACCATTCGCTAAAATCTCATCACGTGGCGCACCCGTTATTAAATATTTTCCAAGCGGCAGCATTCGCCCAATTTGTGCAACATATTGTGGCTTTTGCGAAAGATAAGAAGGAATAGCCGCCTCTGGCCAAATCACATAAGTAATGCCATTAAGCCCCGCATCACTTGCATTAAGCTTAGTTTTTGATAAAGAAATCAAACGCTCCATAATCATATCACTTGCGCCTGCTTGCCATTTTTGCGCCTGTTTTATATTGGGTTGCACAAGTCGCAATTTAATATCTTCTCTTTCAATAATTTTAACACTATCAAGCCGATACTGCCCATAAGCCATTTGCACAACTATAATAACAATGATTGTAAAAAACGGAATTAACCTACGAGTTAACGCCCTGTTATCTGCAGGCCAAATCAATGCAGGCATAAAAGCAATTAAAGCCGTGATTGCGCTTAATCCATAAATTCCAATAACCGATGTAATCTGCGCCATCATGTCATTTGCGCTTAGCGCATAACCAAGCAAATCAAACGGAAAACCACTAAATAAATGCCCACGTAAAATTTCTGCAGTCGTTAAAAAAAATGCCAAAGCCAATATTCGCCAAGCACTATCAGACCAAAAATAAAATGCTAACGAGCTAGCAAAGCCCCAAAACATTGCCAAAACAGCACTTAACGCCAAAACAGCAAATGGCATTAAAATTAACAGCCAACCGCCATCAACAAAAAATGCTGCCCCCAACCAATGTAAAGCTACTAGAAAATATCCAAGCCCAAATGAAAGGCCAATGCTAAAAGCTGGACCAAAAATCCGCCCCAAACCAGTTTTTTCCTCCGCCCCATCAAGCGCCCACACCCAAATTGGAAAAGCAAGAAAAATAAGCGGCAAGAAAAATAACGGCGGCATAGATAAACCAGCCACTGCTCCAGCAATTAAAAGCAACAAAAACCTTCGCCAGCCAAACGAAAGCATAGTGGTTTGCGCCAACCAATTCATTATTTAGCTTTTCCTTTTTGTGCTTTTTTAGATCTTATTGGCGCTTTCTTTTTAACTTGAATACAAACTTTTTTAATTCTGCGAGGATCTGCTTGTAAAATCTCAAACTCAAACCCCTTAAATTTAGTAATCACCTCACCAACCACAGGCACTCTATCAATTAGGTCAAAAATTAAACCGCCAAGCGTATCAGTATCCTTCACATAAGAATCAATATTAAAATCATCACCCAATATTTGTTTTAATTCTTCAAGCTCAGCCCGTGCATCAGCAATATAAACATTTTCAGATTTTTTAATTACCAATTCATCATCATCATCATCATGCTCATCTTCAATTTCACCAACCAAAGTTTCAAGCAAATCTTCAATCGTAACCAAACCATCAATGCCGCCATATTCATCAACCACCATAGCCATATGAACTCTGGTTGCTTGCATTTTTTGTAATAAATCACCAACCGACATTGAGGGTGGAACAAATAATAATTTCCTTACCATACCCTTATTGCCAATATTTTGTTTTAACACTGACGATAACAGCTTAATTGAATTTCCATTTCCATTTTCGCTAAATTTAGTTAGGTGCAAAAGCGCATCTTTAATATGAATAAAACCCAGCATATTATCTAAATTATCATCATATACAGGAAGACGAGAATGCGCCGCTGTGCGAAATAAAGCAATTAAAGAAGCAATAGTTTCACTCTCCTCCACCGCTTCAATATCAGCTCGAGGCACCATTACATCTTCAATCCGCTTATCGCTAAGCTTTAAAACATTTTGTAAAATTTGGCGCTCATTATCCGCAAAATTTGCTCCATTACCGCTTTTATCTTGTAGAGCAATGGCTAAATCTTCTCTTGAGAAAGATTGTGAATTAGAAAAAACCGATATTAATTTTCTCCATAAAGATATTTTCGAGGGTTTTTGCATTTTATATTTTTGCACTTTTTAAGCGCAATTTAAACTCCATAATTATTCATAAGGATTAGCGATTCTTAAACTGTTTAAAATTTTAACCTCTAAAGTTTCCATTTCAAGTGCTTGTTTTTCATTTACATGATCATATCCCAGTAAATGCAAAAAGCCATGCACAATTAGGTGTGTAAAATGGTTTTCAAAACTTATATTTTGCTCTTTTGCTTCTTTTTCAAGTGTTTGATAGGCTAAAGAAATATCACCCATCAACCCCAAAACATCACTATTTGATGCCAAAAGAGGAAAAGAAAGCACATTGGTAGTTTTATCAATTTTACGATATTGCTGGTTTAATTCTCGTTGTTTTTTATTATTAGTAAGCAAAATTGAAACTTCACTTTTCCCAGTGACATTCACTCCCAGCATTTTAATAGTTTGCAAAACTGCCACTTCAGCAATTTTTTCAAACTCGCTTGACCAACCGCCCCCATCAATTACGATTTCTACTTCGATAGAAAATTCACTCAAGACTTATTTTCCCCTTCAGCATTATCTTTAGCATTATAGGCTTTAACAATCCGCCCAACTAATTCATGGCGCACCACATCTTTTTCGCTAAAACGAGTGACATTCACCCCTTGCACATTTTTTACAATATCAAGCGCCTCAAGTAGCCCAGATTTTACACCACGAGGTAAATCGATTTGCGAAGGGTCGCCCGTAACAATCATTTTTGAATTTTCACCAAGCCGAGTTAAAAACATTTTCATTTGCATACGAGTAGTATTTTGTGCTTCGTCTAAAATAATCAAAGCATTTGATAGTGTGCGCCCCCGCATAAATGCCAAAGGTGCAATTTCAATAATGCCATTATTAATTGCCCTTTCAATAAAATCAGGCTCCATCATGTCATAAAGCGCATCATAAAGCGGGCGTAAATATGGATCAACTTTCTCTTTGAGGTCTCCGGGTAAAAAACCCAAATTCTCCCCCGCTTCCACCGCAGGGCGAGATAAAATAATTCTATCAATTTCTTTTCTCTCAAGCAGTTTCACACCCTGCGCCACCCCAAGATAAGTCTTACCCGTGCCAGCAGGTCCAATGCCAAACACCAATTCATTTTTATCAAAGGCGTTGATATAATTATTTTGCATTGGTGTGCGCGCTTTAATAATAGTCTTTCGCATTTTTATTTGCGCCAATTTTATATTATCTTGCAAATCTGACGAATTTGATTGCCTAGCTTGCTGTTTTGCCATTCTAATAATTCCCTCAATATCATGCCTATCAACATGATTACTTTGTTCTATCAAAGCATAAAGGCTTTCTAAAGCCAAACGAGCCATTTTTATATTGTTGATATTTCCAAGCAAAATTATATGATTACCACGAGTGATAATTTCAATGTTAAATTGTTTTTCAAACAAGAATAGATTTTCATCAAACTCACCGCAAAGGCTAGCAAATAATCTATTGTCATCAAAAACAAGTTCTAACTTATCTTTAATATTTTGCTCACTCAAAGCAATTCACCTTTAAGCGAATTTTTATCGCCCGAAATAATTTTCACTTTTTGAATGCTTCCGATTAGGTTTTGGGGCGCATTAAGATGCACCGCTTGCAAATAAGGCGAGCGCCCGCCAACTTGCCCCGCAATTCTACCCTTTTTATCAATCAAAACATCAATCGTCTTGCCAATAGTCGCAACATTAAAATCAGTTTGTTGTTGGTTTAATAATTCCTGCAAACGATATAATCGCTCAAGCCGAACTTTATCTGGCACTTGCTGCTCCATTAAAGCTCCGGGAGTGCCGGGGCGGGGAGAATATTTGAATGAATAGGCAGAGGAATATTTAACCACTCGAATAATATCCAAAGTGTCCTCAAAATCCTTCTCGCTCTCAAACGGAAAACCAACAATAAAATCACCCGAAATAGCAATATCAGGACGCACAGTGCGAATTTTTTCTATCAATTCAATATATTGTTGTGCGCTATGCTGACGATTCATTTTTGTAAGAATTTTATCCGATCCAGATTGCACAGGTAAATGCAAATAGGGCATTAATTCAGGCAAATCTTTGTGCGCTGCAATTAAATCATCATTCATATCATTTGGGTGCGAGGTAGTATATCGAAGCCGCTCTAAACCCTCAATTTCAGCTAGATTATATAAAAGCTCCGCCAGAGTTTTTGATCGCTCATTATCACCCGCTCCATGATAGGCATTTACATTTTGTCCAAGTAAAGTGATTTCTTTCACCCCACCCTCAACCAAAGTTTTTGCCTCGTTTACGATTTGCAAAATTGAGCGAGATTGCTCGACCCCACGAGTATAAGGTACAACGCAAAATGAGCAAAATTTATCGCACCCCTCTTGCACCGTAAGAAAAGCGGTTAGCCCACGTTTAATGGTTACAGCTTTTTGCGCTTTTGGCAAATGCTCAAATTTATCTTCTTCAGGGAAATCAATATCAATCACCCGAGAATTTTTTGCCCTCTCAACTAATTGCGGCAAGCGGTGATAACTTTGCGGCCCAAAAATTAAATCTACCGCAGGTTGCCGCCGCATAATCTCTTCACCCTGCGCCTGCGCCACACAGCCCGCAACCCCAATTAAAGTCTCCAAGCCCTGCTCTTTGCGCCTAAGCCTAGTTTCTTTAATCCGCCCCAATTCTGAATATACTTTCTCCGCCGCTTTTTCACGAATATGACAAGTATTGAGCAAAATTAAATCTGCTTTTTCAATGTCATCGCTGACCTCAAACCCATGCAAAATAAGCGCATCAATCATTTTATTGCTGTCATAAACATTCATCTGACAGCCAAAAGTTTTTATAAAAAGTTTTTTCATTTAACTAGATTCTTCATCTCGATTAAGCGCAACAATATCTTTTCTTACCTGTATTTCGCATTGCTTAGTAATCATTTTTCTATCATCATTAGCTTTAGGAATAATCGGCTCACCAAATTTTACACTTACCTCAATAATATTTGAATTTAATATTTGTGAAATATTTTCACCCATAGAGGCAGATTTATCCCAAGCAAGTTTTGATCTTTCAATCCGAGAAACTGGCAAACCTTGCACCTTAGTATAAGCAATGGTTAGTGGTTGCAGTATCATTTTTTTTGCACCAGATTTTTTACCCGCCTCTCTCATCACCCCAAAAATTGAGCCAACAAGCGCCGAACGAAACGCTCTGATATGCGTACCAGAACCAGTCCCCCCTTCAGCAAATAAAACTAACGCACCACCACCTTCAAGCCGTTTTGCCATTTCCTCACTAGTTCGTTTAGTATCCGTTCTTTTTGTGCGAGCAACAAAAATGGTTTTTTGTAAAGAAGCTAAAAAACCAACCAAAGGCCAATTTTTAATTTCACTTTTTGCAATAAAGCTAATTTTTGCAACCGATCCAATCGCAATAATATCACGCCATGAGATGTGATTAGCCACCAATAGGGTTGGATATTTTTTCTCCGCCTTGCCATACACTTTTACTTTGATGCCAAAAAATATTGCCAAAAACTTATAGAATAAGCGTGGCATAATATTCCAAAAAGGAAGATTAAGACGAGTTAGAATAAATTGCGTTGGTATTAAAATAATAAAATAAGGCATCAACACAAAGACTAAAAATATTAAACGCAATATCACTTTTTCTTTTTACCTTTTAATGGCACACCATATAATTCAAGCCGATGATCTACTAACTTATAACCAAGTCGTTTGGCAATCACTTCTTGTATTGCTTCAATTTCTTCATTACGAAATTCAATCACTTTACCGCTTTTAACATCAATTAAATGATCGTGATGAGTATCAGGAATTAACTCAAATCTAGCTCTACCATCTTTGAAATCATGTTTAGTAACCAATCCCGCCTCTTCAAACAAATTAAGCGTTCGATAGACAGTTGAGAGTGATATTTTTTTATCAATTTTTACTGAGCGTTGATATAATTCCTCAACATCTGGGTGATCATGTGCATTCTCAATTATCTGGGCAATAATTTTTCGCTGATCGGTCATGCGCATACCAGAGGCGGCGCATTGTTGTTCTAGCGTTTTAATATAATTTTCGCCCATTTTGAGACCCAAAAGTTAATTTCTGAGTTATCAATTAGTCCAGTGTAAGCGCCATGACAAGAGCATTTGCCTTTTCGCCCTGAGCTTTTTCATAATATGCTTGCCTATTACCTATTATTTCAAAGCCAAATTTATTATATAATTTCAGCGCTGATAGATTTTCTTCTTCAACTTCAAGAAATATTTTTTGTGCAGGTGATGTGAATAAATCCGCAAACATCGCCTTCATCAAACTTGAGGCAACACCTTTAGAGCGTTTTTTTTCATCAACCACAATGCTTAATAATTCAGCTTCATCAGCAACTTTTCTTATAATAACAAAACCGGCAATTTTTTGATTTTTGTCAAGAGAAATAAAAACAGGGGTGCGAGAAGGATTATTTATAAAAGCAGCAAACTCATCTATACTCCAGCCACGATAAAATGCCCCAGCATGTAATTTTGCTAAAGCATACGCATGTTTATCTGATGCTAATTCAACATGTAATGTTTGAGGCACAAATAATGACCTTAACTCATCGAGCAACTTACTAAACCCTAATTTCTATTAAACCTTTTGTCTGAACTTTTGCATCCGCCTTACGAATATAACATGGCAGGGGTAAATAATTCTTTGCTTTTATATTTAAGGCAAATTTTGCTATTAATTTAATATCAATTTCAGGGTCACTAAAAATTCTAATTTCTGCCGCCTCTAGCTGATCTTTTGCCTGCTCAAAATTCTGCACTCGTGCAACACCTGCTGGCTCATTAGCGCCCTTAAACTCCTGCACATAAGCCTCACCTCGCCTTGCATCAATCATTATTGCAAAATCTTTAGTGGTTTTTCCTAATGATAAAGCCAGTAAATTGCTTATTCCAACCACCTCAATATCAAGCGCCAAAGCCAAAGATCGCGCCACTGAAATTCCAACCCGTAGACCAGTAAAAGATCCCGGACCAACGGTTACTGCAATGCGGGTTAACTGATTATAACTAATATCATTTTTAGCCAAAAGAGTTTTAATACGATCAAAAATTATCTCGGCATGCCCCCTAGCGATATCTTGAGTGAACACATCAATTTCATCACCAATAAGCAAGGCAAGTTGCAGCTTCGCCCCACTAGTATCAATCGCTAATAATATCGGATTTTTCATAAAGTTAAATCTGCTGAACTTCTTCAACATCTGGCACAAAATGCCGCAATAGGTTTTCAATGCCGTTTTTTAATGTAGCGGTTGAAGAGGGACAGCCCGAACAAGCCCCCTGCATTTTCAAATATACTATACCATCACGAAAACCCTTAAAGATAATATCTCCGCCGTCCATCGCAACCGCAGGGCGCACACGTGAAGCAAGTAATTCTTTAATCACCTCAACAGTTTCGCTATCTTCTTTGTCAAAAAACTCTTCATCATCTTCACATACATCATCAGCACTACCACCTTCAAGAACGGGCAGACCAGACATAAAGTGATCCATAATTGCACCCAAAACCATTGGCTTAACGCTAGCCCAATCGGCATCATCTTTTGTTACTGAAATAAAATCAGATCCTAAAAACACACCGCTAATTCCTTCAATTTCAAACAGCGCACTTACTAAGGGAGATTTTTTCGCACTTTCTTCATTGCGAAAATCTAATGGCTCACCATTAATCACCTCAGTTCCGGGTAAAAACTTAAGTGTAGCAGGGTTTGGTGTTGCTTGGGTTTGAATAAACATATTTCTTTATTGCCTGTTTTTATAAAAAATCAAAATCATATATAAGTGATTTAACATAAAGCTGCAATTTTTTCATCACTTAAACCACCGGGTATAATTGTTACTGGAATTGGCAAGGCATTTGCTCCCCTTGAAGCAAAAGCCGAGACCAATGGACCGGGCCCTTCAGCAGAAGTGCCAGATGCAAGCACCAAGATAGCAATATCCTTATCTTCTTCAATCAATTTCTCAACTTCTTTAGCTTTTTGCCCTTCACGCACCAAGCTTTCAACCTCAATATCCCCAATCGCTGCAATTCTATCACGCCGCTTTTCAATCAACGCCTCAGCCTCCGCCAAAGCCTCCATTCGCATCACTTCACCAACTCCAAGCCAATGCTGAAACTGATCTGGTTCAATAATTGCTAACAAAACAACCGTACCGCCTGTTCTTTTCACTCTATGAGCGGCAAAAGTAACCGCCCGATCACACTCAGAGGTATCATCAAGCACCACTAAAAATTTTCGCTCATAGCTAATCGAACAAGCCTCTTCATTCGCCATAATTTCACCTCACCAAATTTAAGCTATATCGCTGTTTTATGTTATTGTGCATAACAAAGCTAAATAGTCAAAAATAAAACAATAAAAACAGGGCGCAAATTTTACGCCCCGCTTATAATTTTGTGCGAAATTTCACAAAAACCAAATAATATCCTAAGGCTTCATTTTCATGCCCATAGAACCAACAGGTAACATTATATCTACACTACCTGCTTTTTCAAAAGTGAGAGTAACTTTCACCATCTCACCTTCAACAAAAGGCTGCTTTACTTTCATAAACATAATATGTAAACCACCTGGTTTGAGCATGACAGTTTCACCAGCAGGAATGAGAACACCCTCTTTCATCTCACTCATTTTCATCACATCACCGTCCATCAACATTTCATGTATCTGAACCAAATCTGCTACATCTGATGAAGCCGAAACCAACCGGTCTGACTCAGCGCCATTATTCGTGATTGTAACAAAACCACCACCAGATTTTGCTGAAGGTGGCATTGCACGAGTATAAGAGCCACTAAGCACAATATCCCCTATTGTAACATCTGCACCAAGTTTCATTTCCATTTTTTTACCATGACTGTCGGCAAACACAGGTGAGGCAACAAGAGTTAATGCTGTTAAAGCGCCAGCAATACGCATAATATTTTTGATCATTTTGATCTCCATTAAAAAAGTTTGAATCTATAAATTTAACATTCAAACCTTCAATGGTGGCGCACGGGCATATTCTTTATTATCATTAACTTGATTCGGCGCTAACCTAACCTGCTTAAAATCACCTCTAATCATTATAGTGGCAACTTTTAGTATAATTAAACTAGAAGATTTAGGAGTGATGATACTTGCACTGAGCCGACAAGCATCACAGCGCCAAGAAGAAGAATGCTCACTATTTGGCGTTTGCCCACAAAAACTAAGCTGATTTACACCTATAGCCGATAGATAAACATCACCAATCCCTGCATTTCCTGCATTGGCTGGCTGATAGGCAAAAGACAAAAAGATGATAGCCAACACCCCAAAAGCGGCGGCAATTTCATTGATTACTCTTCTTGTTAAACTCATATCTACTCTATCCATAACCCTCTTTTATCAGATAGTATAAAAATACAACATTGTTCTATATCAAATTTTGTCAAAATAATTGGACTCTTTATCATTCTTAGTCTATAGGCGGCGTGACGATAATTCCGTCCAAACAAGACCGGGTGAAAAAAACAGCTAAATTTTGGCTTTTTGGTAAACACTCCTATGAAAAAATAAATGGATTAAAAAAATGAATATAATTGAACAGCTCAATAAAGAGCAAGCAGATGCACTTAGTGCAAAAAGAGAAATTCCAGAATTCTCAGCTGGTGACACTGTTAAAGTGTGGGTGAAAGTTCGTGAGGGAACTCGCGAACGTCTTCAGGCATATGAAGGCGTTGTAATTGCCCGTCAAGGCGCAGGCCTAATGGAAAGCTTTGTTGTAAGAAAAATTTCTTATGGCGAGGGAGTCGAGCGGGTTTTCCCAATCTACTCACCAAACATTGATAAGATTGAAGTTCTGCGTCGTGGTAAAGTAAGACGTGCGAAACTTTATTATCTACGTGATCGTCGTGGTAAATCTGCCCGTATTTTTGAAGCAACAAATGTTCGCACTAAGCGCATTCGTGATGGTGAGCGAGAATTGGCAGCTAAAGCAAAAGCTGCTCGTGAAAAAGAGCGTGAAGATGCAGCAATTGCACTCGCAGCAAAAAGAGAAGCAGAAGAAGCCGCAGCAGCAAAAGCAAAAGCCGCTGAGGTAGCTGCTAGCGAAGAAACAAAAAGCGAATAAGCTTTGATGTTGATAAGAATTTTAAGAACCCGGCTTTTAGGTCGGGTTTTTTATTGAAAAATATTCCAAGGCCTCTGGGTTAGCCAACGCTCCAATATTTTTCACTTTGCGCCCATGCAAAACATCACGCACCGCAATTTCAGAAATTTTTCCTGAACGAGTAACTGGAATATCCACAACCGCAATAATGTTTTTAGGAACATGGCGCGGTGAAGCACCGTTACGAATCACCTGTTTTATTTTTTTTATTAAATTTTCATCTAAAATTACATCAGGCTTTAATTTCACAAATAACCAAACCTCAACATCACCCTCAACCTCTTTACCCACCGCAACCGATTCAACAATTTCATCAATCTTTGTTACCTGCCGATATATTTCCGCCGTACCAATCCTTACCCCACCCGGATTTAGTGTAGCATCCGAGCGCCCTAAAATCACATAAGCTCCATTCTCATTTTTTATCGCCCAATCACCCTGCGCCCAGATATTTTCAAACTTAGAAAAATAAGCCTTCTTATATCGCTTATTTCCCTCATCATTATAAAAAGACAAAGGCATAGATGGGTGCGCATTTTTACATACCAATTCCCCCGCTTCATCAATGATAGAATTTCCACTCTCATCAAACACATCAACATCAAGCCCAAGCATTGCCCCCTGAATTAGACCACGCTGAACAGGTTTCACAGGCGAGCCACCAACAAAACAGGCGCAAATATCTGTGCCACCCGAGATTGAAGCAAGATGTACATTGCCAATATTTTGATAAACATAATCAAAACTAGGCGGAGTAAGCGGCGATCCAGTTGAAAATATTGTACGTAAATTTGATAAATCTAAAGAGTTTTTAGGAGTTAAGCCCTCTTTTAAGCAAGCATCAATATATCTTGCAGAAGTGCCAAAATGTGTGATTTTTTCTTGTTCAATAATCTGATATAGCCGCATTGGGTTTGGATAAAAAGGCGAGCCATCAAACAATATTAATGTTACCCCGCTTGCTAATGCTGAGAGTTGCCAATTCCACATCATCCACCCGCAAGTAGTGAAGTATAATAATCTATCACCTGCCCCAATATTACCATGCAATCTTTGCTCTTTTTTATGATTAAGCAATAATCCACCTGCCCGATGAATTAGACATTTTGGCTTTCCCGTTGTGCCAGATGAAAATAAAATCACCAATGGCTGATCAAATGGCAAAAGCACAGGGTTAAATTTTTCCCCAACAAAAGGTTTTATCCAATCATCAAATTTTTCTACTCCATCGCCGTTAGGTAAAATTTCACTGCCATTAGCAAAATCAAATATCAGTGTTTTTTCTATTGAGGGGATTTGCTCAATCACCCGTGTGATTTTTTCACCCAAATTAAACCGCTTGCCATTATAATAATAACCATTAGGCGCAAATAATATCCTAGTGCCAATCTGCCCTAAGCGATCCACAATCGCCTCTATTCCAAAATCAGGCGAGCAAGAAGACCAAATCGCACCAAAAGAAGCAGCAGCCAAATGCGCAATAATCGCCTCTTTACAATTTGGCACAATTCCAGCAACCACATCACCTTTTTTTACCATACTCGCCTTGAGTGCCGCTGCTACCTGCGCTATTTGTTGGCGCAATTGAGCAAAATTCATCTCTTCTTTATTACCCATTTCATCATAAGTAATCAGCGCAATATCTTGGTCTTTTCCCTGCAAAAGATTTTCAGCATAATTTAATTTTGCTTTTGGAAAAAATTTCGAATCTATTAAATGTGATTTTTGCTCTAAAACCACATCGCCCTTAAACCCCTTTATTTCTAAGAAATCCCAAAGGAAACTCCAAAATTCTTTTGGTTTTTTGATTGAAAATCCTTGCAAGCCCTCAAAGTTATTTTCTAATCCGCACATTTTTGAAAAAACTGCCATAGCGGTGATTTTACTAGTTTTTGGCTGCCAAAGAATTTTTTCTTCTTGTTTTTTCATTCTCATTCCAACATTCTGTAATTAATTGATTTCAATCATTACATAAATTCTTTTTTTATGCGAGTATGATAGAAATGGCGATCAAAGGGAATGAAATGACACAAGAGACTGTTTCAAAAACAAAAACAATAATTAGTAAAACTAGCAACTCTATATCATCTGAACAAAATTCAGAACCTGATAATATAATTGAGCAGCCAGCAGTTAGTTTATCTCATTCACATGACCCAGAAGCAATCAGACGTGCATTTGAAACAGGTGAATATCCCTATAAAACAAAACTCAAGCGCAAAGAATATGAAAAACAAAAAGCTCAATTACAAGTTGAATTACTTAAAGTTCAAGAGTGGGTGAAAGAAACAGGCGAAAAAGTTGTCATCATATTTGAAGGTCGAGATGGCGCAGGTAAGGGCGGCACAATTAAACGCTTTATGGAACACCTTAACCCGCGTGGTGCATCAGTAATCGCACTTGAAAAACCCTCTGATCGAGAACGCACTCAATGGTATTTTCAACGCTATCTGACTCACCTCCCCTCAGCCGGCGAAATCGTATTATTTGATCGCTCTTGGTATAATCGAGCAGGCGTTGAAAGAGTGATGGGTTTTTGCGATGCCAATGAATATCTAGAATTTATGCGTGAATGTCCAGACTTAGAGCGAATGTTAGTTCGCTCAGGCATTCGACTATTCAAATATTGGTTTTCAGTTACTCAAGAAGAGCAATTAAGAAGATTCAAATCACGAGAAACCGCCCCCCTCAAGCAATGGAAACTTTCCCCAATTGATCGCCAATCTTTAGGCAAATGGGACGATTATACCGAAGCCAAAGAATCAATGTTTTTTTACACTGATACCGCAGACGCTCCTTGGACAATTGTAAAATCTGATGATAAAAAACGCGCCCGCATAAATTGTATGCAGCATTTTTTATCAAACCTTCCCTATCCTAATAAAGATTTTGATGTTGTAACGGGTCCCGATCCACTTATTATTGGATCTTCAAACGATGTGATTGGTAGAAGCGATCATATATTGGGGGCAACTCTTCACCCCAAAGCCCGCCATAATAAAAGCAAATAATTTGGCATATGCTGCATAGGATTAAGAATGCACGATAATAAGGGTAAAATGGCAATCACTGCGCCAACCCACCTCCTTAAAGGCAAAATTCGCCTACCTGGATCAAAGTCAATCACCAATCGGGCTTTACTTATTGCAAGTTTAGCTAATGGTCATTCTGTTTTATCTGGTGCATTAAAAAGCGATGATACAATAGTTATGGCAAATGCTTTGCGCCTTATGGGCGTAAAGATTGATGAGTTAGAACAAGCAATAATCAATATATATGCCAATGCCAAGCTGCTTGAGCCTAAACAAACACTATTTTTAGGCAATGCAGGCACAGCAACCCGCTTTCTTACTGCTGCGGCAGGTTTAGTGAATGGCAAAACTATTATTGATGGCGATGAGGACATGCGAAAACGCCCAATTGAGCCATTAGTTAAAAGCCTAAATTCCATCGGCATTAAATGTTTTGCTACCAATGGCTGCCCACCAGTAACAATCCAATCAAATGGCAAAATAGGCGGCAAGAATATTGAAATTGATGCCTCATTATCAAGCCAATATGTAAGCGCACTTTTAATCATCGCCCCAATGTTAAATCATGAGTTTACCATTTCATTTGGTGCCAAACAAAAAATTGGCGGTCGAGGATATATCGATCTTACCCTTGCTATCATGCGAGAATTTGGTGCGATAGTTGATGAGGTTGAGCCAAATAAATGGGTAGTGCAAGCAACAGGTTATAAAGCAATAAATTATGAGATTGCACCAGATTTTTCTTCTTGCACTTATCATTGGGCAATCAAAGCACTAATGAATGCAGAGTTAGAATTATACCCACTAACAGGATTAGAGAACCAACCCGATGCCAAAGCACAAGAATTTATCAAACAATTCCCAAACATGCCAGCAATAATTAATGGCGAGCAAATGCAAGACGCAATTCCAACCCTTGCGGTGCTTGCAGCATTTAACAATCAAACAATAAGATTTACAGGAATTGCAAATCTTAGAGTAAAAGAATGCGATAGAATTGCCGCATTAAATAACGGCTTAAACGCAATTTCAAAAGGGCTAGCAAAAGAAGATGGCGATGATTTAATTGTATTTGGCAATCCAAACCTTATTTCGCCAAATCAGCCTGTTTTAATAAACACTTATAACGATCATAGAATCGCAATGAGTTTTGCCCTAGCAGGATTAAAATTAGAAAATATCCTGATCGATAATCCAAATTGCGTTGCAAAAACCTATGCTAAATTTTGGGACGATTTAGCTAATATTGGGGTTAAACTAGATTTAGTTGACTAACACCACCCCATCTAAACCACCTAAACCCACAAAGCCCAATTCTCACTCCCCAAACTCACACCCCCAACCCCAAACTCACTCCCCAAACTCACTCCCCAAACTCACACCCCCAACTCCAAACTCACATTCCAACCAAAACTCACATTCCAACCAAAACTCACACCCCAACCCAAATGACCCACAAAACTCACCAATAACCACCGTACCGTACGTTACGGTACGGCAAAAAAGCTTATTTTGTCGCCCTCCCAATATATTTTTAAACTAAAAAACGTGGACTTCACCTCAAACCATTTGACCTCATGTCCATTCAAAGCTATCAAACCAACTGGTCTGACTCACTAATTATTGGAATTTTACATGAATATTATCACTGAAAA
>Ga0256834_1000720_pt1 | contig 23522 bp, 25 predicted proteins | sample 4281140metaG_FD_190536 | JGI IMG/M metagenome (GOLD analysis project Ga0256834, IMG submission 190536) | Hydrothermal vent microbial communities from East Pacific Rise, Pacific Ocean - 4281-140 | ecosystem: Environmental > Aquatic > Marine > Hydrothermal vents | place: Pacific Ocean: East...
CTCTATTATATTTTTATATGGTTATAGACCGTTAATCAACGGCTTTAAGCCCTTCAGGTTCCATCCCAAGAGCCTCGGCATAACGCGCTAACATGGCTGGTTTTAGCTTGGCAAAAACAGCTGGTTTTAAGTGACGACGAACGCGCCATTTAGCCATGCCCGTTGTCTGTGACAGTAGAGTCAAATCCATCCGTTTGTCATACATATGAAACTCCAGCGGTGAGCTCTCCCCAGCGCTACAACGCTGTTTAGCCTGCTTTGTCTGTAACTTCAAAGCATCAACCGCCATCGTAGTGACGATCTCCTCAGCCTCCCAACCATCAGAAGGAACCATTGTATAGTTCCCCTGCTCATCCAGTGCGTAGACGGCCTTTCTCGCACCATCAAGGATGACATTTTTATCCTGTGGCACATCAGCTTTTTTCATCGTTAAACCACCGTTAGCTGCATAAATGAGGCGGAGAAACGACCACTCTCAGGAATAAAACAGAGTAGTTTCTCTCCCGGCTTGAGCTGGCCGCTGTGGAATAGCTCATCCAGCATAATGTAGATAGAGGCAGCACCGGTATTACCTTTGGTGACAAGGTTGGTAAACCAGCGCTCCTCTGGAATAGGCAGCCCTGCTCGGGCCAGCCCTTCAGCCAATGGTTTTTTAAAGTAGCAAGATGAGATGTGTGGCAGAAAATAGTCAAAATCATCGGCTTTAAGATCAAACTTTGGCACTAACTCCTCAAGAGGTTTTTCAACGGTATAGCGGATGATATTGTTATTCAGCAGCTTAACATCCTGTTTTGGACTCAAAATGGAGTTCTGCTGCACCTCATCAGATGAGTAGTTTAACCAACTATTGAGAGAACCATCCGCCTGTTTTTCAGCACCTGCGTACATACAGGTCTCAATCTCATTGGCGTAGGAGAAGCACTTAAGCCAATCAATTCGCAACGAGATTCCTTCAGAATTTGGCTTACTCTGTAGTAACGCCGCCCCTGCTCCATCTGACAACATCCAGCGCAAAAAATCTTTATGGAATGCCAATATCGGCTGCTGCTCCAACTCCTCAACCCTATGTTCTGCTTCAAGCTCAAAATGGCGGGCACGCAATATATGAGAGGCAGTCTCTGAACCTGTTGCAACCGCTGAGTGGTACTCATCTGCCCGCACACCAAGATAGGCAAACTTAAGCGCTGTCATACCAGCAAGACAGATACCTGAGGTGGCAATAACCTCACAATCTTTGATATCTAGTTCACCGTGCACCATCAGACCATGGTTAGGCATTAATTGGTCGGGAGTGGTGCTACCTGTCGCTAGGCACTCAATTTGATCAATTGAAAAATTCTCTGATACCAACCCTTGTATTGCTTCAGCGGTGAGTTGTGCATTGGTATGAGTGATCTCCCCACTCTCTTTGTCAAGAGCGTAGTAACGCGCCTTAATACCATTGTTCCGCAACACGATACGTCGCGCACGAGAGGGCTTCCCACCCACCATGCCAAGCACTTGCTCAATCTCATCATTGGTAACGGCTTCATTGGGTAAAGCGACTGAAAAGTTGGTAATAAAAACATCATTCATAAGGTTAGCTAAACTCTTCCATTCTGGATCGACCAGAGCCTGAGGGGTGTTCAAATTGTTTTTTTTGTTGCGCTAACTTATTAGCAAGTAGTGGCTGAAACAGCTTTTTTAGCACAAGAGTGATGGGCACCACAGTAAGAATCAAAGTAATTAGAAAAAAGACATAGAGCAGCAGTATAGGCCGACGCCTCAACTGACCTGGTCTGCCAACTGCACGAAGAAGCCGTCCCCAAATCAGAAAACTGCGATGACCTGCCATCTCACTCGCAATTAAGCCGGTATCCACAGTCGCTGCCTGCAATCCATGCAATAGACTCGCTCCTCTCTTCTCTAGATTTTGACCAAGCGCAGCAGACAATGCACGACCAAATCGCCGACAGTTGTCAATATCCTTTTGAGCAACACCCGCTGCTGGAAACCCCCAGAACGCTTCTCGCCGCCCTGTTAGTAACCAACGTGGTGTGGTGATAAATGTTGCTAAGTTGGAGCCAGCATCGGTCAGCACAATATTATCACAATGATTGGCCCCTATTTCCTCTAATAATTTACCCATTTTACGATGGGCATTCAGCCACATGTTACGGCAGGCAATAAGGGTTACCACTGGTCTATTTTTGAGTAAAGCCCGTCCAACATCACTCTTTAAAAAACCAACAATGGGCTGAGCGGGTGATAAAAACCACACCTGGTAGGCCACAATCACCAGATCAAAGGTTTCATCACCGTTGAGAATAACAGGGTGCATCTCCGTCGGTTCCAGATAGACCGATTCAGGAAAAACATCAAAAAACTGAAAAAAGGTCCAGGGAAAAGGGTAGGCTTTCTTAGGCGCAATATATTCGAGATGCAGTTCAACATCATCAGCCTCTAGCAGAGGCTGAATAGTCGATTTAACAGCAGCATTAAGCTGCCCCGTCTGTGAATAGGTAACAACCAGCACTTTTTTCATCGGTTAAAGCCTTTCATCCGGTAGGCGATAACGGCAAGCACAAGCATCACAGCAGCAAACAGCAATAATGTAGCCATCTCATTAAGAATATCGCTTACGCCACCTGCCCGAACCAACACATCGAGATACCCCTCAAGCGCCCAAGCCATCGGTGAAAACTCTGTAATCTGCTGCATAAAATCAGGCATGGTAAATTTTGGCACCATAATACCACCCAACGCACCCAGGATAATATTACTCACGCCTCCGATAGTAGTGGCCTGATCCGTGGTGCGGACTAAAACAGCAATCAGCAACGCATAACCAATAGCAGCCATACTGGTGGCACAGGTCATCAACCAAAGCCCAAGTAGTGATGGCCCCAGCTGCAAGGCATCACCTCCGAGCTGAGGCACAAGGTAGATGCCAACAAGAATCATCGCCGCCGCCTGCACCTGATTGACCAGAAAAAATGGGATCAATTTACCCAACAAAATTGAGAAGCCTGAGACCTGCATCGTTGAAAGTCGGCTTAATGTACCCGCCTCCCGCTCTTTGATCAAAATAGTCGATATTGGAATGACAACAAAAAACATCGAAAAAACGAGCCAAGCAGGTACACTTAACTGCACTGACGTAGGACGTATTTTATGTGCTGTTGCTGGATACTCAACAGCCACCATTGAGGCACTATAATTGCGCTCTTTCTCTGCTAGGCTTCCCCCTTCAGGCGATCCCAGCGACATACCATTTAATCGCATGATGATCTTTATTTTTTGCCGTGATAGCACCTCAAAGAGCTGCCCCTGAAACCCTTGGTCCGCAATCGGATTGATGCTTGGGTTGATTAGCAGTGTCAGAGGTGGGGATGCTGGCACACTTTTATATTCAACTTGTGCCCTCTCAAACCCTTCTCTAATCACTACTGCAAAATCAAGCTCTCCCAACCTCAGTTGCTGTTCAATCTCAGTAATATTCAGGTTGTGACTATCTTGATAGTAATAGCCTGATGCTTTCAATTGCTCACTCAAGTCTTGGGTCAACTTCTTCTGCTCAAGATCAACGATAGTGAAGGAGATATTTTGCAAGGTGCTAGGGGTAAAGGCATCCTTAAGCGCCAGAGACATGATTAAAATAAAGATCGCAGGCATCACAAATAGCACCATCAGGCCGTGAATATCGCGGCTCATGGCTCTAAACTCTTTACCTACAATGGCTGCTAATACTGACATCCCTACTCTCTTAGCGAACGCTTAGTCAGTGATAGAAAAAGTTCTTCTAGATTTTGATAACCATAACGAACCTGTTCAACCTTAATCTGCTGCTCAACACAGAGTTGTAGTAACTGAGTCAAACTCGACTCAGACACACCATCCAAAATTTGCAGATTATTGTTTAAATCAATCGAAGGGAAACCCTCTTCAAGTGCCGTCCGTTGTATCACTGTTAGCTGATCCAGAGCCAGTCTAACTGTGGCCATTGTTTGGTGCTGTTCAAGCAGGCTCTCCAACTGTCCGGCCAAAAGGATGCAGCCTCGATCCATAATGGCGACGTTCTTACATAGAAGTTCCACCTCCTCCATGTAGTGAGAGGTGTAGATGATGGTTTTCCCGCCCTCTGCCAGCTGCTTGATTGTTTCCAAAATAAAGGCACGTGATTGGGGGTCAACCCCAACAGTCGGTTCATCTAACAGTAAATAATCAGGATCATTAAGCAGCCCAATTGCCAGATTGAGACGACGCCGAATACCACCAGAACAGTGGCCAGCGACCTTTTTCAGGCTTAACTCAAGACCTGTAACAGCAATAGCATTTGCAATAGAAGCTTTTGCACTGTTACCTTTTAACCCCTGAACATGAGTGAAAAAATTTAAGTTCTCCTGCACCGTCAACATTGGATAGAAAGCGTACTCTTGAGGCACAATAGAGAGCTTACTGCGCCACCCAGCCTCCTCAACGCCATCAATGGAGATTGCGCCCTGCTGTAACGGGAGTGTGCCGCATATCAATGAGATGAGTGTTGTTTTACCTGCACCATTTGGCCCTAAGAGACCAAATACCTCACCCGGTGCAATATCGAGATCAACATGTATCAGTGCCGACTCATTCGCATGTTTGTATTGATATGAAACCGCAGCAATGGATAGCAAGTTAGTTCCTAAATTAGAGCATTAATAACAGTAATCACGATTCGTTTGTCGGCATTTTACCCATCGACTCTAGTGCTTGCTCGATCCTCTCTTTAACCACTTCAGAGAGACCATTGGCATTGCGCTGCTCTTCAGCAAGATCGTTGATCTGTACGGGGGGCAGATAACGCACAATCATCCTGTTATTTGCACGACAAAAACTGATCCAGCTCTGCCCCTTACCTAAAAACAGTGGACGACAGTAGATCGCTACGGGCTGAATCGCAACTCCACTCTTCACCGCCACATGGAAAGCCGTTTTGTGAAATTTATGCATCGACTGCGCACTACTGGAGCGAGTTCCCTCAGGAAAGAAGACCACATGATGCCCCTCTTCTAATCGTTCACAACATGAGGCAACAATCCGTTTACAGGCACTAGATGTACCGTCCATCCCCTCAATATAACCCGCCACCCGCACAAAAGATGAGAGGACGGGGTTTTTTAGAGAGGCCGCTTTATAGAGGCAGATGGCGTTTGGAAAATCACGCAGAAAGACAATAAAATCAAGCAAACTAGGGTGATTAGCGACCACGATAGAGACCTCTTCAGCAGGCTTCCCCTCCGTGCAGAAATCAACCAAATCAAGAAAATTTAACGTCTTAAGGTAGCAGACAACTTGTTTGTGGGCTGCATATAGCGCGTGACGCCGTTGTGTCGCACGCCCCTCACCACTACCTAAAATGCGCGGCATCCGCCACTTACTGAGCCATAACACCTGCATGGAAAACTGCATGAAACAGTAGGCCGTCAAAGCGACTCGTATCGGCAAGTTTATAATTGTTCTTGTGATCGACATTCAGCGTTAAGTAGCTTAGGTAAAGTTAGTTATTGTAACGGGTGTCGAATCAGCTGTAACCTGCCAGGATGAGCAACAAGAAAATAATCTTCGTAAACCCACCTTATGAGCAGATCGCTCCAGGTTTGGAATATGTCAAAAGAATCACCAGCCGCTTCCCGTCATTAGGACTTTTATATTTAGCCGCTGAAGTTCGGCAGCATGGCTACCAGCCAAGCATCATAGAGAGCGATATATTTAACCTTGATGTCACCACCATCGTTGAAAAAATTATTACCGAACAACCTGCCTACCTTGGCATCACCCTATTTACCGTAGGTGTCTGCAATGCAGCAGCCATTGCCCGTGAGATCAAACAGCAAGCGCCCGCCATTAAAATCATCGTTGGTGGCCCCCATATTTCATCCATGGGAACGGAGACAATGCAGCACTTTCCTGAGTTTGATCTGGCTGTTATAGGCGAAGGCGAAAGAGTATTAACAGAGTTACTCAACACTCTGGAGCAACGGGGTAATCTCAGCAAGGTCACAGGTATTATCTACCGTGATGGCCCTTTTACCCGTCAAACTGAAGTCCGCACAATTAATAGAGATCTTGATGAATTAGCCATGCCAGGATGGGATCTTCTCACCAATTTCCCCAAAGCCTATCGACCGGCTATCTATGACTTTCCTCGTGGCCCTGTCGCCTCTATTGCCGCCTCACGCGGTTGCCCATTTCACTGCAAATTTTGTGATACCTCCACCTTTGGCGCTCGTGTGCGTTACTACTCACCCGCCAAAGTGTTTGAGATAATAAAGCACCTACACGACCAATATGGTGTGCGCCATATTATGTTTGTGGATGATCTATTTCTTGCTAGCCAAAAACGTGCAACTGAACTCTGTCATCTACTATTAGAGAGCAGCCTGAAGATCACCTGGAGCTGTACCGCCCGTGTCGATACTGTAAGCCTAGAGACCTTAAAACTGATGAAAAAGGCAGGCTGTTGGGAGATCAGCTTTGGCCTTGAGAGCGGCTCCAATGAGATATTGCAAAAGATGGATAAAGCGACGGAGATAGAGATATCTGAGCAGGCGGTAAAGTGGACAGCGGAGGCAGGCATCCACGTCAAAGGGCTATTTATGCTCGGTTACCCGGGTGAAAATGAAGAGACCATTCAGCAGACAAAAGATTTTGTACAGCGCATTCCGATGACCATTATGAACCTCTCAAAATTCACCCCCTATCCTGGCTCCCCAATCTACCAAGATATTTATGGCACCAATATTCGAGAAGATTGTTGGGACAAGATGAACGGTATGAATTTTTTATGGGAGCCAGATGGTTTAAGCAAAGAGCAACTAGAGAAGCACTATCGTGAAATTCTCACTACCTTTTATCAACGCCCTGGCATTGGTCATCACTATATTAAACTGACCTTGGCCAATCCTGAGCATTTGTTGAGGCTGCTCTACTTTGGCATCGGCTTTTTATCCAGTAAACTTAGATTTAAACGCCGGTAGCAAAACGCCATTCAGCTGCACTATCAACTTGCCAGCTATCACTCTTCTAACTCTTTTTGATCCACCACCCATAATGGGGTGTAATGTCCTTTAGAACATATTTCCAATACCAATACTTGTAAGAGACAAACCCATGTGGAAAATTACAGTTATTACTCTCTCTCTCGCTCTATCAACAATAAGCAGCCAAGCTCATGCACGTGATGACCGTCTAACTCTAAGTATTGCTGAGGCTTACAAAAATCTTGATATCACCAACCAAATGGAGGGCATACAGATGTTTTTTGGTGATCAGCCCTACCCTGAAGCAGCCAAGGGCATTGCCATTGTTCGCACTAACAGAAAAACAAACGCCTTCAATAAATCTGACAAGCAGGCATGTGAATGGGTTTTCCTCTCCACACTCTTATCACTTAAAGAGCGTGCTTTCATAGAAGGTGGTAATGCCGTCGTCAACATCAAAAGCAACTACAAAAACCGTGAATTTTCCAGCCCTGATCAATTCCAATGTGGTGTAGGAGCCATTATTGCTGGTGCCGCATTGATCGGGAAAATAGTCAAACTCCCTGATCAGGAAGAGAGCACATCGCCTGCAAAAAAACAGACAGATAAAACTCATCAGAACAAAAATGACTCTGCTAAATGCACCGTACAGCAGATTCTTGGCATGAAAGAGAGTGGTCTAAGTGACAATCAAATTGAAGCAGCCTGTGGTTAAGTTTTGCGAGAGGCTCCGTTGTGTGTAAGATACGCGCCGAGCAAAAGAATCAGCGTTGTATATGGAAGCGTGGCAACTAAACCTGTTTTTTGACTAAAATTGAGGGTGTTTTAAGGATATGTCTAGTTTATCTACAAAGGAGCTCGAAGTGGCTGAACTCATTGTGGATTCATTGAATCTTGAGGATATCGCTGCCACTGATATCGAGCTAAATGAACCTCTCTTTGGTGATGGCTTAGGTCTTGATTCAATTGATGCATTAGAACTCTCTCTTGGAATCAAACAGAAATATGGCATTCAACTACGCGCTGAAGATGAAAATGTAAATAAAATCTTCACCTCACTTGCAACACTCACTCAATATATCCAGCAAAAGAGTTGAGTGATAACCACCAATCACAAGCAGTCATCTCTGCCAATCACGCCTCATTAAGCGGGCACTTCCCTGGCAACCCCGTGGTGCCTGGTGTCGTGATATTAGAGCAGGTTGCTAAAGTGCTGCACGCATGGAAACCAGCATTAATAATATCTGGTTTTCCATCGGTAAAATTCCACCATATTATCCGTCCTGAAGAACTATTTAATATTCATTTATCACAGACAAAAGAGAATCAATACCATTTTAAATGTGACTCTTCAGGCCAACTAATCGCCTCAGGTCAGCTCACCTGCCTGACACCATGAGTAGCGATTGGGCCAATCAGGAGGAGCGTGGTTCACCTTTCGCCTTGCGTCTAATTCTCTGGATTGCAAAGAACCTTGGCCGCAATATTGCGCGCACCATACTCCACCCCATTACACTCTATTTTCTATTAGCAGCCAAAACACAGCGCCAAGCTTCACGAGACTATCTAAGCCGTATCTTAGGTCGTCGCGCCACCCTCTCTGAGGTGGCTCAACACATCCACTGTTTCGCAGCGACCATTCTTGATCGAGTTTTCCTACTGGCAGACCGAAGTGATGTGCTAGAAATTAAACGCAACAAACCCGAAGAGATCTATCAACTCGTTGATAAGGGGCAAGGTTGTCTACTGTTAGGCGCTCACCTTGGCAGCTTTGAGGTGCTACGAGCACCTGCAATTAATGAACGAAAAATGCCTCTGAAAATTTTGATGTATCAAAATCACAGTGAGCAAGTCTCAAATATTTTTACACAGCTAAACCCAGAAATCGCACAATCAATCATCCCACTAGGGGAGACCGACAGCATGCTAAAAGTGGCTGACGCAGTCGCTGAAGGCAATGCTGTCGCACTACTTGGTGATCGAACTATCGGTAATGAAAAGGTCGTTGAATGTGATTTTCTTGGTCAAACCGCCCTTTTCCCCATTGGCCCAATGCTGTTGGCATCGGTACTAAAGGTGCCGGTTATCCTCTTCGTTGGATTGCATATGGGAGGCAATCGTTATGAACTATATTTTGAAAAATTTGCCGATAAAGTAGTCATCGACAGAAAACAGCGTAGTGTTGAGACTCAAAAATGGGTTCAGCGCTACGCAGACCGACTGGAGTTCTATGCAAAAAAAGCACCCAATAACTGGTTTAATTTCTACGACTTTTGGAAAAAAAATGGGTAAGTCACTCCACTTATTGATCCTGCTCATCACCCTGTCACTACTCTCCACACAAGTTGCAGCAAAGTGGGGGAAAAGTGAGCTAATGGCTCTATTAGCCACGGCAAAAAATGGTGAGCAGCGCTACACAGAGACAAAAGAGCTGGCCTTTTTGGATATACCTGTTGTTACACAGGGCAGACTCTCCTTTACACCACCTGATCAAATGGTCAAGCAGGTTGAGTCTCCCAACCCTAGTCGGTATGAGATTGATGGCAACACGATTACCATTAGCAGCCCAGGGGCAGAGAGACATGTTATCAACATGGCGAGTCATCCACAGCTGCACCTCTTTATCAATACTCTAAAAGCGGTACTATCAGGTGATTTGAGATCATTAGAAAAACACTATGCAATTCAATTAACGGGTGATCGAAACCATTGGCAGCTGCAACTCACACCACTAGATAACAGCTTGGCTAAAATGATCAAATCACTCACCATCTCAGGCCAAAAACAGACAATTAAGCAGATGGTTACCGAAGAGAACAGCGGTGATCGAACAACATTAACCTTCCACGGTAATGGATAAAAAACAGCTCTTAGCGCTCTCTATCTGGGCCACCCTAATTGCACTCGCCTTTAGTTGGCTTGCTACAACAGTTCCCATCCGTTCCGACCTGTCACACTTCCTACCCGCAAGCAGCAATCCCATCGAAAAAGTGCTGCAACAAAAGCTACGCGAAGGTGTAGCTTCACGCCTCATTTTAATCGGTATTGATGGCGGTTTACTTCAACAGCGTGTTAACGCCAGTCAACAATTGCGCCAAAGGCTTCTTAAACAGCAACTCTTCAAACAGGTTGAGAATGGCACCATCGACTCATTTCAGGCTGATCCCCTACTATTTAAATACCGCTATCTGTTGAATGAAACAACCACATTTACACCAGAAGCTCTGCAACAGGCGTTTAAAGATAGAATGCAGGAGCTAACCGCCCCTATCTCTTCGCCTTTCAAGAAATATCTACCGCAAGACCCAACATCAGTCTACCCCACGCTACTTAAACAGTGGTTGCCTCCCTCTCAACCCAACACGGTACAAGGCGTTTGGTTTTCTAATAATCAACAGCGTGCGCTATTGATTGCAGAGACCTATGCAAAAGGTATGGAGATGGATCAACAGCAGGAGGCTATTAATATCATCCAGCAAGAGCTAAACAGTATTGATAGCAGTGGTCAACTCAAGCTAAATATCAGTGGCCCTGGGGTATTTGCTGTCCATTCACGTGCATTGATTCAGGGTGAGTCTCAACGTCTTAGCGCCCTCTCATCTATCGCTATTATGCTGATCCTGCTACTGGTATATCGTTCTTGGCGTATCACCATTTTAGCTGCCCTGCCATTGGCAACGGCTATGCTAGCTGGCAGCTGTGTCACCGGCCTAATCTTCGGTGAACTGCATGGTATTACACTCGCCTTTGGCATCACTTTGCTAGGCGTCACTATCGACTACCCTATCCATCTCTTCAGTCACCTAAAAAAGGATGAGACCACCACAAATAGCCTGCGTCAAATATGGCCAACACTCCGCATGGGGGTCATCACCACCTGTATCGGTTATATGGTGATGGCCACGACCGATTTCCGTGGTTTAAATCAATTAGGTGTCTTCACCATTGCAGGACTACTGGCTGGAGCACTCTGCACCCGCTGGCTGTTGCCTCAATTAATGGGGCAAGGATGGCAACTGAATATTGGTAAGAGCAGCATACTCATCCCAGCGTTTAATCTACAAGCAGCTAGCGCATTGCTCATCATCAGTCTCTGCTCACTGCTCTATATCACCACTCAACAAAGCTCCATTTGGCAGGATGATATGTCATCCATGAGTGCCCTACCAAAAAAGCTATTACAACTCGACCAAGAGATGCGGGGACAACTCAATGCACCTGAACTCAGCCATCTAATTATTCTGCACAATTCAAACCTTGAGATCGGCCTACAACAGGCTGAGAAGTTAGAGAGTACTCTGCAAGCACTGGTTAAAATGGAGAGCATCAGTGGCTTTGATATAGCCACAAAATACCTGCCGAGTCAGCAGCGACAGCAGCAGCGACAAGAGAGACTACCCTCTTCTGAAGTTCTAAGTGACAATCTACAGCAGGCGCTACAGGGAGAACAATTTCGTCATGGTCTATTTAGCCCTTTTTTAAGGGATGTAGCAGCAGCAAAAAAACTACCACCACTCGAGTTAGATGGGTTATCAGAGACCCTAGTCGGTCAACCGTTGGCAAACTTATTGAGCCAAGAAGAGGATGAGTGGTTCCTACTCATCCCCCTCTATGGTGTAAAAGATGCACCTCAAATTGCTCACTTGATAGAGCAGACAAACAGCCCGTCAATTCATTATCTTCAACTTGGTGAAGAGGGTAAACAAATGACCATAGGTTTCCGCGAAGAAATTTTTTCTCGGAGCGGCTGGGGAGTGATGGCGATGAGTCTACTATTACTACTTGGGCTAAAGTCACTGCGAGCTACAGTGCTAGTTATGTTACCGGTGTTTATAGCCATCACCTTAACCGTTGCCCTACTGGTGCTATTGGGCCAGAAGCTGACCATATTTCACTTGGTTGCTTTGATGTTGGTAGTCGGTATCGGTATTGATTACAGTCTATTTTTCAGTCGGCAAGAGGTGAGCACAGAGGATAGTAGACGCACATTCCACGCATTAGCCGTCTGTACCCTCTCAACCAGCAGCGTATTTACCATTCTAGCCAGTTCAGCAATCCCCGTGTTGAATGCAATAGGGCTAACCACAGCAATCGGCGTTATAGTTAGCTTTTTAGCTGCAATGGTTCTTTCCAGACGACGAGAATAGTGACGTGGTCAACCAGTGATAATGTCGCTATCGTAACAAAACAGCTCAGGCCGTCAAGGAGGCGCTATTGGGATTACTTCGTCCCATAGCTACCAACGTATCCAGCGCGTTTGTTCATAAGCTAATCCTCTTAAGAAGTTTAGCCTCAGATAAACCCAGGGGGATTCATTCAGGTCTTTTAGCAGTATATTCACCAAATACACCGTACAAAACCTTACGTTCAACCTGCTCAAAACCAGCTGCTTTTAGAGCCTCTAAAATCCCAGCAGGTGGGACACACTGCTCTACAGTGTCCCAGTAATAGGCCATCAGCAGCTGTGCATTTTTATCTTTTGTCCCTATACGGGTAATAAATGGAACCACACGCTTCATATAAAATTTTATAGCGTGGTAACCAATACGCGATGTGGGGGGAGCGATCTCTAACAGAAGGAGTGTACCGCCAGGTTTCAGCACTCTTAGGTATTCGGTAAATGTCTCCATAAGATCAGCCACATGGCGTAATGCAAACCCCATGCTGACGACATCAAATTGCTGCTCTTTTAACGGCAGTTTTTCACCACGCCCCATAACAACACTCTCAACGCCACGATTAACCGCCTCTTGCAGCATACCTTGACTCGGATCGACACCTAGAACACAACCTTCAGGGCCAACAATATCTATTTCATGGCGTGCTAATATACCAGTACCACAACCGATATCTAATACGCTCTGCCCTCTCTTTAGTCCAGCTCGTTCCAGAGCTTCTAGGCGATAATTCTCACCTGTACCAAAGCTCATCACCTTATTGATCCAGTCGTAGTGACCAGCCGTTGAGTCAAACAGCTGCTTGACTTTTTCCTTTCGCCCAGATTCATCATCATAGTACTCGGTCAATACGGGATGAGGAGGTAGTTTGCTCTTTGTGCTAGACATAATTCATTTCTACTCTGGTCTAATTTTCTGTTGATGCGCATTAATACGCGGCAGTTTTTCTTATGATGAAACTCTCTATGCCCACTAAATTATTCAGAGGTCCCTTAGGGCGTAGTGGCGTAGCCATCAATCTCTAATAGCAGATCCTGGCGACAGATGTCTGCTTGTAGGTAGATTCGTGGAATTTCACTATCAAATAGCCTATCAATCTGCCGATCTATTTCCGAAAGATCACCCCTCTCACGCAGGTAAACCTTTATCAAATGAAGTTTCTGCGGCCCCTTCGCCTCTTGAAGCAGCTGTTTGATATTACAGGCACTCTCTTTTAGCTGACCTATTTTGTCATCAACATGATAAGTCTCATGGCCAACAACACTGGCCGTGCCAGAGATGTATAGATCACTTTGATCACTCCACTCTTTCAGCATGGCGCGTGAAAAACTGGGGCTTTTGGGGCCATATTGAGCTGGGTAATAAAAGGCACTAACCTGCCGTGGGTTCTCTACCTGAATGCCTGCTGTTTTACCAGCCAAGAAGTAGACCAGAAAGCCCGCCGAATGGGTGCCAATTGCAGTAGCTGCAGGTAACCGACTTTGAAAGTCATTAAGTTGCGCACAAGCTCGGTGGCGGCCGGCACAGAAGACCTGATAACGCTCTTGTTGGTTCTGCTGTTGATTGATGTTGGGCAAATAGTTCCAGATTCTAATTAGGTTAGAGTAACCTTGCTCTGCGGTTAGGTCGATAAGTGAACGATAGGCCTTCTCGCTGAGTGCTTCCAGATTTGATGAGCTACTCTCATCAAGTATCATATGGCCAAACAACATATCGCCAACCATACAGAAAGAGATACCCCCTTTTTGTTGCCAACTTACAAGATGTTTTGTGCGCCACACTTCGACCCATTCGGGGGTGTTGAGTTGTTCAAGCCCAACAGTAATCTGCGGGCCTCCTGGTTGGCTACTGCTGGCAGAATTAGAAAAACCTATCAGCGCCATCACTGTAGGATCATCAGCTAACATAGCGGCTGATTCGACAGGTAAATAACTAATCTGAAGTGTTTTTTTATTTATTATCGGTTCAGGCGTCAATGTCACAAATAGAGCTATATAATCAGGGATTTTAAGATGGTCGCTATTGGCGAAACATACTATATGATGCTTCGCGGTATAGGAAGCAGGATAATAGAACCCTTTATTACAGCAAAATATTGTCAATATTAGACAAGGAAAGCCCCATAAAAAACCTCACCCCCCGTCTACTGCTAGTGCTTATCCCACTCTACCCTCTAGCACTACATTTTGGCATTTCTGCGGGCTCTGCCACACTGGGCATCCTTATTCTGTGCTTGCTGTTTTTGCTGGGTGGCATGGATTTAATCATCAAGAGTGACCGCAGTGGCTGGCTACTGTTTTTACTGGGGCTTCTGCTTTTAACCTGCCAAGTCAGCTATCCAGCAGCAGCAGAGATGATGCTATTCCTACCACCCATTGCAATAAATTTACTACTCAGTTTTATCTTTGCTAGAACTCTGAGAAAGGGTTCAATGCCATTAATCAGCACCTTTGCCCAGATAGCTCATGGCCACAAATTGGATGCCATCGCTCTACACTACACCCGTACGCTAACTCAAGTGTGGCTTGGCATGTTTGTATCTTTCGCTCTGCTCTCTCTGCTGCTTGCCATCTTTGCCCCGCTAGAGATTTGGTCACTGTTTACCAATTTTATTTTTTATATATTGATGGTATTGCTCTTTTTGATCGAATATCAGGTTAGAATTCGCCATCTTTCACACCTTAAACATCATGGATTTGTCGGCTCTATGCGACTAATAAAAAAACTCAACCTGCACTCCCTATCAAAATAATGAGCCACCACTACCCTCTTTTTCGTCATGCACTGACCGATACAATTATTTGGCACAAAGGTGTAGCGATCTCTGCCGCTGCTTTCCTCTACGATGTGATGCAGCTGGTTGAGAGGCTGCCAGATAGGCCTTACCTCATTAATCTATGTGAAGATCGCTACCACTTTACAGTGGGACTGGCAGCAGCAATGATTAAAGGGCAATGCAATCTACTCCCTCCAAGCCGCGCACCCGATGGCATCAACGGTTTAGCCGATGATTACCTCAATAGCTACTGCCTATTTGAACAACCAATTAGCAATATTGAGTTACCTGCCATTGAACTCAACATTAAAAAAGCCGGTGAGGGGCGTATCAATGATATCCCCTCCATTGATGGCGAACTGCTGGTCTGCATCGCCTTTACTTCAGGCAGTACAGGAAAACCCAAAGCCAACCCAAAATATTGGCATGATCTTATCATCAGCGCTGATAAAGCGATCTCACGCTTTGGTATCACCCCTGACAAAATATCAAGCCTGATCGCAACAGTGCCTCCTCAGCACATGTATGGCCTAGAGACCAGCATATTAATCCCTTGGTGCAGTGGCATTGCAGTAGACTCAGGACGCCCTTTTTTCCCTGCTGATCTATGCTCCGCATTAGCCTCTATTCCTGAACCTAGGCTATTGATTAGCACGCCGCTACATCTACACGCTTGTGTAAAAGCAGATTTAAGTTGGCCTAAACTGGCAACTGTTATCTCTTCAACCGCCCCACTATCCACTGATTTAGCTCAAAAAACTGAAGAAGTACTCTCTACAAAGGTGTTAGAAATTTTTGGTTCAACTGAGTCTGGATCAATCGCTTCTCGGCGAACTACCGCAAACTTAACCTGGCAGCTCTATGATGGAATGAGTCTCTCTCTCACCGAGCATAGAGCTTATATTGATGGCGATCAGTTGAGGCAAACGGTACTATTGGGCGATCAAATTGAACAGGTTGACACTCAACACTTCTCTCTCCTGGGACGAAGCGAAGAGATGATTAATATCGCAGGTAAACGAGCCTCACTGGGTGATTTAAACCATAAATTAAATGCGATCAATGGGGTACAGGATGGTGTCTTTATCATGCTCAACCTCAAAGAGAGTGAGACCACTCGTCTAACTGCTTTTGTTGCCGCACCAACACTCGATAAAGCGACGATAATAGAGCAACTAAAAAATGGCATTGATGCTGTTTTTTTACCACGCCCACTCTATATAGTGGATAATTTACCTAGAAATGAAACAGGGAAATTACCCAAAGCAGCACTACTAAAATTACTTGAAAAACAGAAAAAAACCAAACAATAACATTGAGACATTAGTATGTCAGAACAACAAGTAGATGTATTAATAATAGGGGCTGGACCAGCAGGAGCGAGTGCTGCCTGCCTACTACAACAGGCAGGTTTAGAGACACTCATTATCGAAAAGGAGCAGTTTCCACGCTTTGTTATTGGCGAAAGCCTTTTACCACACTGCATGGATCTGTTAGATGAAGCAGGGCTGCTTGAAGCGGTCAAAAAGAGAAATTACATCATCAAATATGGTGCTGAGTTTTTTCGTGGTAATGAACACTTCACCTTCGATTTCTCCAAGCAATTTACTGAAGGTTGGAAGCACACGTTTGAAGTTCCCCGCGATGATTTTGATCACACCTTAGCGCAAGCTACCGAAGCAAAAGGGATACCTATTCTCTGGCAGCACACTGTTACAGCCGTTAATTTTTCTGAAGATGGCTCATCAAAAACCACAATTATCAATGATTCAGGCGATAGCATTCAGATAAAAGCCCGCTTTATTTTAGATGGCAGCGGTTATGGTCGCGTGCTACCCCGCCTGCTTAATCTTGATGCACCGTCACATCTACCCAACCGAACAGCCCTCTTCACCCATATTGAGGGGGATATCCGTCCCGAAGGGGCGCGGGAGGGCAATATCTGGATCAATATGATGAATGATGAGGAGAATGCCTGGATGTGGATCATCCCTTTCTCCAACGGCACAACATCAGTGGGGGTTGTAGCACGCTCTGAGTTTCTTGATCAGTTCCCCAGCGAACCAAATGAACAGCTAAAGTCGATTATCGATTCCACACCCGCACCGAGAAAACGGCTAACAGAGGCTAAATTTCTCTTCCCCGCCCGTCAAATCGAAGGTTACTCCATCTCTGTTAAACAGCTCTCAGGGCCAGGTTATGCCTTAATGGGCAATGCTACTGAATTCCTTGATCCTGTCTTCTCTTCTGGTGTGACATTAGCCTTAGAGTCCGCCAACCGAGCTGCCAAAACAGTGATCCGTCAGCTTAATGGTAAAGAGCCAAACTGGGATATCGAATACGCTGAACACCTGATGTTGGGTGTCGACACCTTTCGTGCCTTCGTCAATGCTTGGTATGATAGCCGTCTACCAACACTGATTTTCAGCAAAAACAAACCTGCTAACATTGAAAATCAGATCTGTTCGGTACTGGCTGGTTATGTCTGGGACAAAAACAACCCCTGTATTGACCAGCCTGATCGAGTGCTCGATCTTCTCTATAACCACTGTATCGCCTCCACTTAATGCGTTATCTATGTCAATAAGCCCTATTCGTGTCACCGCCTACACCCTAACCAATGCGCTGGGCAGTGGTGTTGAGGCCAGCCGTTCGGCCCTAAAGTCTCATCAAAGTGGCCTACAACCCTGTGATTTTCAGGATGTCGATCTTTCAACCTGGATCGGACGAGTCGAGGCAATTGAGGAGTGTCCTCTTCCCGCTGAACTATCCCGCTTTGAGTGCCGCAACAATCGCCTTGCCCATATCGGACTACAGGTGGATGGCTTCAATCAGCAGGTAAATGAAGCAGTAAACCGTTACGGCGCAGATCGCGTGGGCGTTTTCATGGGCACCAGCACTTCGGGTATTGGCGCGAGTGAAGCGGCCTATCAACAGCGTGGAGAGAGCAACCAATTACCTAAAACATTTCAGCCACACACCACTCATATCATCTATTCGATAACAGATTTTGTGCGTAGCTACCTACAGCTCAAAGGGGTAGCACTCGCCGTTTCAACAGCCTGCTCATCCAGTGCCAAAGTGTTTGCCACCGCCCAGCGTTACCTTCAAGCGGGCCTATGCGATGCTGCCGTTGTCGGTGGTGTTGATACACTCTGCCTAACGACACTCTATGGTTTCAACTCACTCGATTTGGTCTCTGCTGAACGCTGTAGACCTTGGGATGCCACACGCAACGGCATCAATATTGGTGAAGCCGCAGGTTTTGCCTTGCTAGAACGAGAAGATGTCAGCTGCTCAGGGCCACTATTGCTGGGGTATGGTGAGAGTAGTGATGCCTACCACATGTCAACACCCCATCCCGAAGGGTTAGGCGCTGCACAAGCGATGTCTCAAGCACTAACAATGGCCAGCATATCCCACGAGGCTGTGGGTTATATCAATCTGCACGGTACAGCCACCCCCTCAAATGACTCAGCCGAGGATGCCGCAGTCATGCAGGTATTTGGTGATCGAATACCTTGCAGTTCAACCAAAGGTTGGACAGGGCATACCCTCGGTGCCGCGGGTATCATTGAAGCTATCTTTAGCTTAATCTCAATGGAGAGTGGTTTTCTGCCACGCTGCCTCAATACCAAACAGAAAGATAAGACCTTATCAGCCAATGTGTTGTTAGAAAGTAAGCAGCAAAGCATCGATTATGTGATGAGCAACTCTTTTGGTTTTGGCGGAAATAACTGTAGCCTGCTGTTTGGAAGTGACCGATGAAACCTATCTACATAGAGTCGATTGGCATCATTGCCCCTGGCATTGAGAATTGGCAGCAAGCAGAGGCTATTTTAGCCGAGGATGGCTGCTACCAAGTCGCTGATCTCACTCCTCTAAAGCCCAGCATGCTAAAGCCAAATGAGCGCAGACGTACCACGCTGACCATCAAATTAGCACTACAGGTGGTACAAGATGCTCTCTCATCAAGCGATGATTATAGTGATTTAAAGACCATTTTTGTCTCCTCAGATGGCGACATGGATATTGTTAATCGCATCTGCCAAGCACTCACGCTGCCCGACCACCCCGTATCACCCACCTTTTTCCACAACTCAGTACATAATGCTCCCGCTGGCTACTGCTCTATCACAACAGGGTTTCATGCAGCCTCAACCAGCCTATCGGGGCTTAACGGCAGTTTTTCAGTGGGGTTATTAGATGCTGCTGTACAGGCAACCATTGAGCAGCAGCCAGTCTTATTGATCTCATATGACACCCCTTGGCCCGAGCCACTCAAAGCCTTTAAACCTCATCAACAGCCCTTTGGTGTCGCTATGGTGGTTAGAGCAGAGCCGACTAAACACTCATTAGCCAAACTCAATTTATCACTCAATCTCCATGGTGATATTGACCAGATGGACGACAGCAGACTGGAGCAATTGCGGGCAAATACCCCCGCTGCCAGTAGCCTGCCATTGCTACAAAGCATCATACAAAAGCGATCCACCTCTCTACTGCTCCCCTATCTAGTCAATGAGCAGATGAGCGTGGAGATTGAGCCTTGCCACTAACACCCAGCCAACTTATTCCACACTCAGGCAGCATGTGCCTGCTTGAGAAGATCATCAGTTGGGATGAAAAGCAGGTCATCTGCTCGACTCAATCACACCAATTGGAAAACAATCCATTGCGTAGCGATGGAGAGCTAAATGCCATTCATGTTATCGAGTACGGTGCTCAAGCGGTTGCTGTGCATGGTGGTCTGTTGGCATTTAAGCAGGGTAAAACCATTAAACCGGGCTACCTCGCTGCTGTACGACAGATCAAACTCCACCAATCACATTTGGATAGCATCACTTCACCTCTCACCGTTGAGGCAACACAGATGCTCTGCAATGGTGGTAATTTAGTCTATTCTTTTTCAATTACCGCAGATAACCAAGCGGTTGCTGATGGACGTGTAACGGTGATGATACGACCAGAGCCAGAGGAGTCAACGTGAAGAGAGCACTTATTACGGGTGGCAGTGGCGATATCGGTTCAGCTATTTGTCGGCAATTAGCCAATGATAGGTTGCATGTCATCGTGCATGCCAATGGCCATCTGTCACGAGCTAAAACGATTGCCGCTGAAATCAACGCTGCAGGCGGCTCTGCTGAGAGCGTACAGTTTGATGTCACCGATAGTGAGGCGACAGAAAAGGCACTGCTAAAGCTGCTCGACAGTGGGCCAATTCAGGTTGTGGTCAACAATGCGGGGATTCATGACGATGCCCCTATGGTCGGTATGAGCAGTGAGCAGTGGTCGCGAGTCATTGATGTCTCTCTGAACGGTTTTTTTAATGTGACTCAGCCACTGTTAATGCCAATGATGCGCACACGCTGGGGGCGCATTATCAGCCTCTCTTCCATAGCTGGTGTGATGGGAAACCGTGGCCAAGCAAACTACGCTGCGGCTAAATCAGGCCTACATGGTGCTTCACACTCACTTGCAATAGAGATGGCCTCCCGAGGAGTAACCGTCAATGTGGTGGCCCCTGGAATCATCCAAGGCAATATGACGCAAGATAGCTTTGATAAAGCGACCATCAAACAGATGGTACCGATGAAACGCGCTGGAGAGCCTGATGAAGTCGCATCACTTGTCAGCTTCCTTGCCTCAGATAAGGCAGGCTACATCTCATCACAGGTTATATCCATCAATGGGGCAATGTGCTGAATGAATGCCTCAGATATCACCGTTGTCATTCCCGCCTTCAATGAGGCAACCACCATACGACGTATTGTTATAGAGGCGTTAGATCAGGTAGAGCAAGTCGTTGTTGTTGATGATGGCTCCAGCGATGGCACCAGTAGTGTATTAACTGACCTGAATGTCACAGTGCTGAGACACATGCAAAATAGAGGCAAAGCGGCCTCACTACAATATGGTTTTCAGTATGCATTACAACAGGGGTGCAAAGCAGTTATTACCCTGGATGGTGATGGCCAACATGAACCAAAAGAGATTGCCAAACTAATAAAAAAAGCAACAGATAACCCAGGCTATATTGTCATTGCAGCCCGCCTAATCAACCGTGAAGCCACTCCACCATTAAGGCTATTTGGTAACAAATTTGGTGATTTTTGGCTCTCATGGGCCTGCGGTTATCCCATCATCGATTCACAATCCGGCTTCCGGCTCTACCCTACAGCGCTGTTAGAACAGACAAAGTTAGCCGACTCCAAAGAGAGAAGTTTTGTTTTTGAAAGTGAAATATTGATTGAAGCAGCTAAAAAGTGCTTTTATAGTGTGCGTGTTCCAATTGAATCCATCTACCATTCTGGTCGAAGAGCGAGCCACTTCAGGCTCTATCAAGATACACGAAATATCGTTTGGATGATCACATGGCAGTTAATTAAGCGATGGCTCTACCTCCCTGGCCTTCTACAAGCCATTGGGCTACTGCCTGACCCTAGAAATCGCTCATAGCGAATCACCTGTTTTATCTACATTTAGTTAAGGAGAAAATCATGACAAAAGGGTATTCAAAAATATTGACCATGGGCATAGCACTGCTCGCCGCACTGCTTCTTGTCGGCTGTGGAACGGTGCCTGTCTATAACATCAATGATGCACCTGTAGAGGTGGATGCAACAAACTACTCTGCTAAGGATGTGAAAAAAGCGATCATAAAAGCAGGTATGGAACTGGGCTGGAGAATCAAAGAGAAGAAGCCAGGAGAATTGATCGGCAAACTCCATATTCGTAAGCACACGGCAACCGTCAAAATCCCTTATTCTAAGAGTGGCTATAGCATCATCTATACCGAAAGCACAGGACTGAAATATAACGCTGAAAAAGATGAGATTCATAAGAGCTACAACAAATGGGTTAGAAATCTCGACAATAAAATCCAGATAAATCTCTTTTCATTGTAATAGAAGCACACATTGTGGGGCAGGCCCCCCCTGCCCCACACTCTGCTAACGTATGCGTTTTGACCCTGAACAGAGAGATGTTGACTGGGATGGTCTCTGGACCATGTTGCTCTCCTGCACCATTATCCTTCTCACTGCTGCTATCCCCTTTTTTTTTACCACTCTTCACATCTTTCGACTTGCCAAAAAGAGTCCAAATTCAGTCGAGAACTCATCCAGCAGCTGTTTACTCTTTGGCAAAAAACTAATCAATGGCACGGCTGATAATGACTACCGACTACGCTTAGAGAAAGCATTGCAACTCATTCAGAAGCAGCCTAACCGACTAATATTACTATTGGGTGGTACAACCTCACCTAAGACGGTCAGCGAGGCAGCCTACGGACTAACCTACCTACAACAGCATGGTGCGCCTGAAGGGCATAATATTCGACTTGAGGAGCAGTCAAAGAACACTCTCGACAATCTAAAAAATGCACAGAAAGTGCTACAACACGAGCAGATTAGCCAAGTCACCCTCATATCCAACCGATATCACCTCGCCCGCTGCCAATTAGTTGCCAATAGCTTAAAGATCAATCATAAGCTCTGTGCAGCAGAAGAGAGCATCGAGATAAACCTCACCCTGCTACTGAAGCTGCTCATCGAAGGGATCTACATACACTGGTTTATCGTTGGAAAATATTGGGCACGCATCAGTGGAAACAAGAGGATGCTACAGCGTGTCACCTAATCACCACTGGCTGCTAGCTCTGTTCCTTAGCTTGCCCTCAATAACCGCTACAGCAGCACAGCCAAAACCAACCTGGCACCTACTAATGGGGGCTGGCAGCTCACATATCGGCTGGGGGGCAACCTATGAGCATGTCACAACACGCGACCTCATCCTACGCCGTGAAATAGCAGAAAATAGACTTCGAGGTAAAGGGTTATACCAAAGCAGGCGTACCATCTTGATTGAGATACCACTACATATCTTAGTTAAGCCCCATGAGCCACCGATGCTTGGCCTCACAGTCAATAGCAGTTGGACATTTAATTTAAACGGGCAGATACAACCCTACCTGTTTGCAGGTGGTGGGGGTCTCTACACCCAGGCTCAAATACCTGGAACCAGCTCAGAGATTAAAGGCGTCTATCAAGCAGGTGGTGGGTTACATTTTAACCAAGGGGAGGCACAAATTTCACTTGAAGTACGTTACCATCATCTATCCAATGGCAGTGTCAGGCAGCCCAACGATTCACTCAACTCCACTAAGTTCCTAGTAGGCATCAAGCTCCCATTTTTTTGACACTTTCCACATATAATTTTCAGCGATTTGCAGTTATCAATTTGCTATACATTAGGTGTCAAAGTTTCCATATATTATTGATTAATAAAAAATTTTCAGCTCATAAACCATGTGATGCCAATGAGCAGCCTAATAGGGCAATCGGTGGGATTACCCTACTCAATCAGTACCGACTAAAGATCATCCATTTGCCACTATTTTTATTGAAACTCAGCACATCATACCCTTTTGGTGGCAACCCAGGCTCCTGCATACCAGGTGACCGCATTGGCATGCCAGGTGCAGTTAAACCGGTAACAGCCGGCATCTCAATCAGCAACCGTTTGATATCATTTGCTGGCACATGTCCCTCAATTACATAGCCATCAATC
>Ga0256834_1000721_pt1 | contig 23513 bp, 21 predicted proteins | sample 4281140metaG_FD_190536 | JGI IMG/M metagenome (GOLD analysis project Ga0256834, IMG submission 190536) | Hydrothermal vent microbial communities from East Pacific Rise, Pacific Ocean - 4281-140 | ecosystem: Environmental > Aquatic > Marine > Hydrothermal vents | place: Pacific Ocean: East...
AACCCAATCCTTACAGAAAACATTACAGGTCTTGCACGTATGATTAGAGCTTACGCTAACCCTGCAATGGAGAATGTTGCTCTTTGGCATGAGCGTGATATCAGCCACTCTTCAACTGAACGTTTCTGGCTGCCAGATGCTTTTGTTACAAGTGACTTTATGCTTCACCGTATGAATAACGTTATAGCCAACTTAACAGTTTATCCTGAAAATATGATGAAAAATCTCAACCTGACAGGCGGGCTTGTTTTCTCTCAACGTGTGCTGCTTGAGCTTCCACTTCAAGGTGTTAGCCGTGAAGATGCGTACAGAATTGTTCAACGTAATGCTATGAAAGTTTGGGAAGAGATCCAGCAAGGTCGTCCTACTGTAAATGAAAAAGGAGAGTCACTCTACCTGAACCATCTTTTAGCAGATGATGAGCTGAGAAGCAAACTGAGCGAAGAGCAGATTCGTGAATGTTTCAACTACGACTACTATACAAAAAATGTCGATAAAATCTTCGCAAGAGTCTTCAAATAGTGAGGAGTTAGTGAGTTTTTACGAGAGTAAAAACTCCTCCTTTTTACACCCTTATTTTTTTTTATTTTTCTTCAAAATTCACTTCTACATTTAAGAATTTTTTGGATAAAATCTACTTCTTTAATATAGGATTTTTTATATAATTATTTGAAAAATAATTATGTGAACAATTCACAATTTCACGCTAGGAAAATTTATGATTACAGTTATAAAAAGAAATGGTCGAACAGAGCCTCTCGACATTACAAAAATTCAAAAATACACCTCTTCTGCAGTAAAAGGCCTAACAAATGTTAGTCAAAGTGAGTTAGAAGTCGATGCACAAATTCACTTTCGTGACGGCATTACATCCAAAGAGATCCAAGAGACACTTATTAAAACTGCGGTTGACAAGATTGATATTGATGCTCCAAACTGGACTTTTGTCGCATCACGCCTTTTCCTTTTTAATCTCTACCATCAGGTAAACGGTTTTACAGGCTACTGCTCACTCCAAAACTATTTTGAAAGAGGAGAGAAAGAGGGTCGTATTCTTCTCGGTCTTCGTGAGATGTACGATCTTGAAGAGCTTGAAAAGCATATAAAACCAGAACGGGATCTTCAATTCAACTATCTCGGCATTAAAACTCTCTATGATCGTTATCTTATTAAAGACTCCAAAGGTGAGCCTATTGAGTTACCACAACATATGTTTATGGCTATTGCAATGTTCTTGGCACAGCGTGAAGAGAAGCGCCAAGAGTGGGCAATCAAATTTTATGACATGATCTCTAAATTTGAAGTAATGCTTGCAACACCGACACTCTCAAATGCAAGAACACCAAGACACCAGCTTAGCTCTTGTTATATCGGTTCTACTCCTGATAACATTGAAGGTATCTTTGATGCCTACAAAGAGATGGCAATGCTCTCTAAATTTGGTGGAGGAATTGGTTGGGACTGGACACAGGTTCGTTCAATGGGAAGCTTTATTGACGGTCATAAAAATGCAGCAGGCGGAACAATTCCATTTTTAAAAATAACAAATGACATCGCTATTGCAGTCGATCAGCTCGGAACAAGAAAAGGTGCTATTGCAGTCTATCTTGAACCATGGCACATTGATGTCAATGACTTTTTGGATCTGAAGAAAAACTCTGGTGAAGAGCGTCGTCGTGCACACGATCTTTTCCCTGCAATGTGGCTCAATGATCTCTTTATGCAGAGAGTGCAGGAGGATGGCATCTGGACACTCTTTGATCCTTATGATGTACGTGAACTCTCTGAACTTTACGGTGAAGAGTTTAGCAAACGTTATGAAGCGTTAGAACAGGATGAGAGCATTATAAAAGAGAAGATAAAAGCAAAAGATCTTTGGAAAAAGATTTTAACTTCCTACTTTGAAACCGGCTCACCGTTTTTATGTTTTAAAGACAATGCAAACCGATCAAATCCAAACGATCATCAGGGTGTGATCCGCAGTTCAAATCTCTGTACGGAGATCTTTCAAAATACACAACCAAACCACTACAAGATCAAGTTTATCTTTGAAAACGGTGAGAGTGTCAGCTATGAAGAAGATGAAATAGTTAAAGTTGACAGCGGTATTGAAAAACCTGCCAAAAAAGTTACAGCACTTGACTCTCTTGGTGGTATGCCTATTTTTGTTGTTGAGAAAGAGAAGATTGACGGTGCAACTGCCGTATGTAATCTTGCCTCTGTTAATCTCTCCCGTATCAACACAAAAGAGGATATAGATCGTATTGTTCCTATAGCCATACGCTGTTTGGATAACGTTATTGATCTAAACTTCTATCCGGTTGAGAAAGTAAAACGTACAAACATCAGAAGTCGTTCTATTGGTTTGGGTGTTATGGGTGAAGCACAGATGCTTGCAGAGGCAGCCATTGAGTGGGGAAGCCAAGAGCACTTTGATAAAATAGATGAAGTGATGGAAGCTGTTTGTTATAACGCTATTAAAGCATCTTCTGATCTTGCCGTTGAAAAGGGATGCTATCCTGAATTTGAGGGAAGCAAATGGAGCAGAGGGATTTTCCCTCAAGACAGTGCCAATGCAGAGGTCATTAACCTTGTTGACAGAGGTGGTCTCTTTGCCTCAACATACGAGTGGGACGAGCTCCGATCAAAAGTAAAACGTGACGGTATGCGTAATGGTTATCTTATGGCTATTGCACCTACAAGCTCTATCTCAATCCTCACAGGAACAACACAGGCAATTGAGCCGGTATTTAAGAGAAAATGGTTTGAAGAGAACTTATCCGGACTTATTCCGGTTGTTGTACCAAAACTCTCTCCAGAGACATGGAGCTACTATACACCGGCCTACGATCTTAATCAGACACTCCTTATAAAAGCAGCGGCAATTCGTCAAAAATGGATTGATCAAGGACAATCACTCAATATCTTTATCACTCTTGACAAGGCAAGCGGACGTTACTTAAATGAGATCTATATGCTTGCATGGAGACTCGGTCTCAAATCTACCTATTACCTCAGAAGTCAATCTCCTGAAGTAGCCAATGATGTTGAAGACAGAAGTATGGAGTGTGTCGGGTGTCAATAGCATGAAACCACTTCTTGGATCCCAACTCCCTTCATTTCTAAAAAGATTTGACGATTTTAAAGAGGCAGAGATACGTTCATTAGAGATACTCTCGCCGAGTGTGATCTCTATAGAACTTTTAGCACAAGACAAAGCACGTGATTTTGATTGGATAAGCGTACAACTTCTTTTTGAAGATGTACGTGATGCAAATATTCCTCAAAAAGCTACAATAACCTACTTAAATATGGATGATGGCATAAAAATCATCAAAGAGGAAGAACTTTATGCTTTTTGTCTTGGAAATTATACTACAATAAGAGCAGCAAAAGCATCACAGCTTTATATTGTCTGTACAAAGATCAAGCAGAGTGAAGGTGCATTTTAAAATTTAAAGGGGATAGAATGAGTTACAAAGTAAAAGGTGAAATACTAGGCTTTCAAGAGACCAAAGAGGTAGAAATTACAGAGATAGATCCACTCTTTTCAACAATGTATGACACTAATAACAAAAATATCTCTTTTACTTTAGTGAATCCTTTTCTCTTGCGGGACTATAGTGTTGATATTCCGCTCGATATAAAAGAGCAACTCGAAATAGATGAAAACTCAAAACTTGCTCTTTACAATATCTTAATTATTCAAAAACCATTGGAAAAATCCACTGTTAATTTTTTAGCACCTATTATTATCAATCTTGACAAAAAACTTTTAACACAAGTTATTTTAGATCCAAAACAACATCCTGATTATGGAATGGCAGAACGTATAGAATCTTTTAAAGAGGCATAAATGCGTTATCTTGTTACAGATGACTCAAAACTTGCACGCAGAATTTTGAAAAAATCACTCTGTGAATATGTGCAAGAAGAGAACATATATGAAGCATGCAACGGTCTTGAAGCACTCAAAGCTTCCCTTAAAAGCAAAATAGATGTTATCTTCTTAGATTTAACTATGCCTGTTATGGATGGATATAAAACCATACCCCGACTTTTAGATATAAATCCTGATGTAAAAGTTATTGTTGTTTCTGCAGATATACAACAAAAAGCAAAAGAGAAAGTCTATGCACTCGGTGCAACTATGCATGTAGAGAAGCCTATTCAAGCACATAAGATGAGAAAGATTTTAGAGAAGTTATGAAGAATAAATTTCTACTACTGACCGAAGATGAAAAAGATGCTCTTACAGAACTACTCAATATTGCTTATGGTAGAGCAACCGCCGTTGTTGCTGATATGCTTGACGCATTTGCATCACTGAGTATTCCAAATATAAATCTGATGACAACACTCGAACTTATAAAGACCTTTGAAGATCTCAAAAACTCCAGTTACTTCTTTTCAACACAGTCATTTAATGGAGAATTTAACGGTGAGAGTGCTTTTTTCATCAACGAAACAAGTGCACAAAATTTAGCAAAACATTTAGAAGTAGAAAGTAAGGAAGATCTTGATGATGCTATTTTGGAGCTAACAAATATTTTAACCTCCTCTTTAACAATTAAACTTGCACAGGAGATGGATACAGAGGTGAGTTTTTCTCCGCCAAATATTTTCAAAGTTCCCTTAGAGGAGTTAGAAGAACTCTCAACTTTCCAACTTCACTCACAAGTTATTGTTATCGATACAGAACTCAACTTCAAAGAGCAAAAAATTAATGGCAAAATATTTATACTGACAAAAGATGAATCAATACTATGGCTCAAAAAGAAACTTACTGCGATTTTAAACGAACTCTCTTAGAGAGCAAAATTATTGCCGCTATTGATAACGGCATACTCATTTTAGATGCGGAACTAGAGATATATTATTATAATAAATGGCTTGAACTCCATACCCATATCAAAGAAAAAGATACTCTTGGCAAAAAAATAACGGAGCTTTTTGAGGGGATCAATGAAAAAAGACTCAAAAGAAAAATAAAAACATCTCTGATGATGAATACACCAACTTTTTACACAGCAACAACAACCCACTATCTTATTCCAATCAAAATGCAGCAGATTAAAAATCCATATTTTAATTATATGCAACAGGATGTTACTATTGTTCCACTTGATAAAAGAAAAAAACTCGTTGCTCTTATAATTACGGATCAAACAAACATGGCTAACACAAATGCAATTCTCAATAGACATATGGAGAAAATTAATGAGCTTAATGAGAAACTTTTAAAGGAAAAAACACTAACTGAGATCCAACACAAACAACTTCTTGCAAACTCCAGAAGTGCTGCAATGGGTGAGATGATCAGTATGATCGCACATCAATGGAGACAACCACTCTCCCTTATAACAACCATACTGGCAAATATTAAAATAAAAAAAGAGCTCCAAACACTCAACCAAGAGTTAATTGAGACCTCATTTGACAAAATAGAGCATACAGTAAAGTATCTCTCAGATACTGTCAATGACTTTAGAGACTACTTTAAACCACACAAAGTTAAAAAAGATGTCAAACTCAATGAACTCTTTAACAAATCTATCTTCTTTCTCAAAGATGAAATGGATCAGCTCAGCATTCAATACACAATAGAAATTGATCCGCACGTCACAATTCATACCTATAAAAATGAACTCTTACAGTGTGTTATTAACATTATAAAAAACTCAATAGATGCCTTTGAACATCACACAATAGAAGATAAAAAAATTGTAGTGACTACTCAAAGTACACAAGAGTATCTTACAATCATAATTCAAGATAATGCCGGCGGCATAAATGAAGATACTATTGAGAAGATTTTTGAACCATACTTCTCTACAAAAAATAAAAATGGTACCGGTCTGGGTCTCTATATGTGTAAGATTATTGTTCATGAACATTTATCAGGTACAATCACCATAACCAATGAAAATAATGGAACAAAAGTAGCAATAAAGTTACCAAAAAAAGTATAAAATATGTCAAAAAAGGAGAAACTATGAGAATTGTATGTCCCCACTGTTTAGCAGTAAACAATGTACCAAAAAAAGAAACTTATAAAAAAGCCAACTGTGGAAAATGTAAAAATTCACTACTTGAAACAAAACCTATGGAGTTAAATGAGGGTAATTTTGACACCGTGGTTGCTAATAATGATATTCCTGTACTTGTTGATTTTTGGGCACCGTGGTGTGGTCCGTGTCAGATGATGGCACCAAATTTTGAGCGTGCTGCACAAGAGTTTCCGCTCAAAGCACGTTTTGCAAAAGTAAATACTGAAAATGAGCAAAACTTGGGAGCTCGTTTTGGTATTCGCTCTATTCCGACTATCATTGTCTTTAAAGACGGACGTGAAGTTGATCGTGTCAGTGGAGCGCTTGACGCTAACGCACTTGCATCACTTGCTGCAAAATACGCTAACTAACAAACTACTTTATATATGAGCAGCAGTAGTCTGTAACAGTTTTGATCTTCAGATCAAATGAGCTGTTTGCAGGCACTTCAAAAGTCTGGGGAGTTGAGAGTGTTTTCCACTCTTCACCCGGAAGTCTGATATCTAACTCACCGCTCATCATCTCCATAATCTCTTTATCTGCCGTGTTAAAAGTATATTCACCCGGTAACATAATACCAAGTGACTTAATCTCACCGTCGCCAAACTCTACAGTTCTACTTGTTACTTTACCATCATAATAGATATTTGCCTCTTTTACTACTGTTACATTTTCAAATTTTGCCATTAAGAACTCTCTTCTGATTTTTTTGTATCAAATAATACCCTAAAATTGTATATACGACTGTTTGTGTAAGTAAAATAAGTGAGTTTGTGCTGAGCATAGTGAGTGTTGCACCCATTTGGTTGAGTTTTAAAAAGCCTTGAATAGCCGTTGTAGATGGTGAGAGCAAGGCGAGATCGTAGAGTGGTTTTGGTATAGACTCCAGTGGCCAGACAAAGCCTGCACTAAAGACAAGCGGCAAAGAGCTAAAGAGAATAACCGGTGTTGCTATCTCACGCTCCCTAAAGAGTGCTCCCAAAAAGAGACCAAAAGAGAGAACAGCCATTAAAAAGAGTGTACTAAAGGCTATTAACGTAGCCATATCAGCTAAGTGCGTTACTCCAAAAAAAGAGAATGAAAAACCAAAATAGTAGAGCATATGCATAAAAAAGAGCCCTCCAAAGATAAGATAGCGACTCACTATCATCTGCCATACCTTCGCTTTTGTATAGTAACCTGCAATACCCTTTCTCATACGCTCATTAATACCCCCACCGAGTATTCCCATACCAATAAGAAGTGTCTGCTGTAAAATAAGTATAAAAACAGCAGGAATAACATACTGAATATAGGATCCATATCGGTTAAAGAGGGCTATATCATTAAGTGAAAAGGGTGTCAGCTCTTTTTTTACAGCACTCATTGGTGTTTTATGCACTAAGAGTTTTGCCGCTTTGCTCCCGCCTGCTTCTTGCATTACACTCTTAAGTGTTGCCTCCATCAGTGCACCATAGATCAGAAAGTAGCTGTTATCAACCCCTAAAGCAACTGTCGGTGCGTGACCAAGTGAGAGATCTCTGCTAAAGTGTGCAGGAATAATAATAACACCTTTGATCTCATCAGCTACAATGGCTTCCAAGGCATCTTGTTTACTCATATCGTAGCGCACAATCTTTATCTGCGGTGTTGCTGCAAGTTTGTAGATCAGATCACGCGACTTTTGCGAGTGATCATAATCAACAATACTCACAGGAAGCTTCGTCACACTCTGTTTCACATAGGGCTGTGGGTATAAAAAAGAGTAGAGTAACACACCTCCTATAACTGTTAGCATCAAAGCAACATCTGTGACAATAAGCTTCAACTCACCCTTAAATACTTCAAAAAAACTCATTGTGCAAGCCTCTGTTTAAAACGTAAAAAAACCGGTAAGAAAAAGAGTAAAAAGAGCGAAATATGCCATAAATTATCTAACTGTTGGAGTGCTGATGCACCATAGTTTGCCAAAGAGATCTGGATATTGACAAGATAAGAAACCGGAAGCAGATCCCTCCAAAAAATTGCAAAATCATTCATAGAGTAGATGGGAAATGTTATACCCAAAAAAGCAAAAGCCGGAGCTGTATAGACCGCTCCAAGACTCAGCGCTCTTGCATAGTCAAAACCCGTAACAAACAAAAAGAGTGCTACTGCCTGATAGGCAAGTGTTGTTACAAAGATTGCAAAGAGCATCACAGCTATAGAGCCTTCAAAAGGCCATGGTTGTACTCCGTAGAGATAAAAAATATAGGTTGCACCTAAAAGAAAATAGGCCAAAGTCAAAGGAAAGAGTTTTCCCAAGATTTTCATGACAATTGAACCCTCAACAAAAAACTCTTTTTCTCTTTTTGCCTTAAAGAGTGTTCCAAAACTCACAATGGTTCCAATTACCACAAAGATCTGCCATATGGAAGGCAGCAAGGCACTCACCAAAAAGTAAAAGTAGTTTTTATAGGTATTAAAAAAAGTTGCCGTATAGAGTTTGATAGGTCCAACACTTTTTATAGCTTCACTCAAAGGCTCTCCCGATGCCAAATGAGTACCCACTTCAACACCTCCTGCAACCGTTGAGACAGTCTCAAGCAGAGCCGCTTTAAAGATCTTTGAGATCAAAATATACTGGGTATTGAGCAGTGCTGTAACTTTTGGTGATTTTTTCAGATAAACATCTTTTGTAAAGTTGTGAGGAATTACAATAACAGCATAGACACTGCTCTCTTGAAGCAGTTTCTTTGCAGCGGCGAGATCATCACACTGCTGCACTATCTCAATTGTTGAAGAGGCATCTATGTCAAAAAGCACTTTGCGTGAGAGTGAACTTTTATCATAATCTACGACTGCAACAGGCAGATCGTGTGCCACACCCTCCCAAAAAATTATAATAACCAAAATAAAAGAGAGAATCGGCAAAAAAGTAATGAGTCCAATCCGATACCAAGAGCTCTTTATCTCTCTTAGCTCCTCTTTGAATGCCCAGAGAAAATCTCTCAACATTACAGCTCCACTAAAACACTCATACCAACACGCAGACCCTCTATCTTTTGCACCGGTCGCAACTCTACTTCAAAACTCTTCATATCAAAGGCTTTACCACTCTCTGTAGCTCTCCAGGTAGCAAAATCACCCATAGGAGCGATGTAAGTCACTTTAAAAGCATAGCTTTTACCAAGAGCAGGTATGCGAAGCTGCATCTGCTCTCCTTTTTTAAAGTAGTGCAGATAATCTTCACGGACAGCAAAACGTGCCCAGACATCATTCATATCCAGACTCATAACAACCGGAAAACCGCTAGGAGCGAGCTCTCCTGAATGAAGTAAAACTTCAGAAACCTCTGCATCGTGAAAAGCATAGGCTTTTGTCTCTTTGACATAGGCATCAACTTCATCAACTTTAGCAGCATAGACCCGCTCTTGTGCCGCCGCTGCTTTTTTGATCTCGACACGGGCACCTTTTTTAGCCATTATATAGAGCTCTTTTGCCGCATTTGTCGTATGATGAGCCGCTTTATATTTTGTAGCAACTTCATCTCTTTTCTGTTGTGATAAAACACCCTGTTTATAAAGTTTTTCAACTCTCTTATAGGTCTTTTGCATAAATGTTTCTGCTGCTTTTGCTTTTCTGTACTGCTCATAGGCTGCTCTTATCTGCTCTTTTCTTGCTCCGTGATCAGCCTCTGCTTTTTTTGCTGCTGCTGCATCTTTTGCCGCCTGAGCCTGATGCAGTTTTGCAGTTACTTCGGGAGAGTTAATAGTAAAAACAACATCACCGACTTTAAGAATATCTCCTTTTTTTACAAAAACTTCTCCTATACGTCCGGGAAGTTTTGAAGATACGGCATAACTCTGTGCATCGATCTCACCCTGCAATACCACTTTTTTTGGCAAAGCATACGCCTTATAAAAATCATATGCAACCCAAGTAAAAAAAGCAGCCATTACTGCCATTATTATAAAAATTCCTATTTTTTGTCTCATACCTACTCCAATATTTCCGCTTTTTTAGCAATTATAAAAAATTTCTCTCGCTCACCACTCAAAACTAAAAGCTGTGAGAGTTTCAATACATAATTATATGCTGCATTTAATCTTTTTGTCTTTATACTCTCTAAAAAAAGTTGTGCATCGACAACATCACTTGAAGTTGCCAATCCCTCTTTAAAAGAGAGGGATCGCAGTTTATAATTTTGCTCTGCCAAACTAAGTGATGAGTCAAGTGCTTTATACTCTTTGAGTGAAGAGAGCATCTCTTTATAACTCTTCTCTAACAAAATTCTCAAATTTTCCAAAGCCTCTTTTTTAAGTGCTGACACTTTTGCATTTTGCAGTTTTGCTATCTCTATCTCTTCTTTTCTATCTTTTCTATCAAGTAAATTAAACTTTAAAATTACCCCTGCAAACCAGTTTGGAAGTGATTGCATAAGCAGTGAATTGTCTCTATACAAATTATAATTTGCATAACCGACAACTTCAGGCTTAAATGCTGCTTCTTTGATCGCTACAAGTGACTTTGTCTGTTTTGACTTTGCATCAAAGAGGGATAAAGCAGTAGATTTTTTCTCTAAAGCATCCTCAAAATAGGTAAAATTTTTATTCTCAGCATAGATAAAGAGTGATGAAGATACTTTTTCATTTGAATGCGTAAGAAGTTCCAATGCACGTTTAGTTATAGCCAAGCTATCAGCTGCTTTATCGCACGCTATTTTTGCAGCATCTCTTTTAACCTCTGCATTTAAAAGTTCTACTTTTGCAATCTGTCCCTGAGCACTTAACTTTTGTGCATTTTCATAATGAAGTTGTAGTGCTTTAAGTGCTTCGACTCTTGTTTTGTACAAAGCTTCAGATATAACTGCACCATAGTAATATTTTACAAGTTTCAAAAACTCCTTATCTTTTTTCATCTCCAACATCGCTTTTGCTTCATTAAGCTTTGCACTGTAAATATCCTGAGCTGCATCTATCTTTCCACCGACATAAAGTGGCCATAACATCTGCAGATCTGCTAAAAAGATATCTTGTTTTGAGAGATCTAAAGAGCTTGGAAAAGGAAGAGGAACAGGCAGTGATGCCATCAACTGTGAAATACCACTTGTATCAAGATCTATTGGTTTGTCAAGATGTGTATAGTTAGCTGTTAAAGATATCTTAGGCAGATACATAGATTTTGCCGAGTTTTGTTTGAGTTTGGCAGCTTTCATATCATTGGATGCTGCCTGCATTCCGCCGTTTTTACTCTCAACAAGCCTCCATGCATCTTCGACACTCATCGAAGCAAAAAGTGTTGTTGCTGTTAGAAGCAGTGTAAAAAATTTCATCCTTTTAACCTTACCCTTTGTGAATGTGTAATTGCTACTGCCATAGCATCGGTAATATCAAGCGGTTTGATCTCTTTTTTGATCCCTAAAAGCCGCTTTACCATAAAAGCAACCTGCTCTTTTTGTGCTTTTGCTTTTCCAGTCAGTGCTTTTTTTACCTGTAGTGCCGTATATTCGTGAAACTGCCCAAACTCCTGCAAGAGTTTTAACATAATAGCCCCGCGAAACTGTGCTAGTTTTATAGTAGTTGCAGGATTGTGTGCATAAAAAATATCTTCCATTGCCACTTCGTCTATTTGATGTTTTTTAAAGAGCATACCAATACCCTCTACCATCTGCGGGATCTGAAACTGCAGATCTTCTGCTTTCATTTTAATAAGTCCCGCCTCAATGAGTGCTATTTTTCCATTTTGTAGTGATATAAGTGCATAACCGAGATTTCTCGTCCCGGGATCTATTCCAAGTATTGTCATAATAGCATTATAGCAAAGATACTCACAGATAAAAATCATCACTATTCACATTTTTTTAACCCTAAATTATGGATTTATAGAGTACTATTCACATATAAAAGATTAAATAAGGTTTTTATGTGAATATCGGTCAAGAAGTTTTAGAAGCCCTCAAAGATGAGATTACAGAGATAGAGTATAAACGATATATTCGCCATCTTACGTACGATACAAAAAAATCAACTACGGATTTGGCAATTTTTTATGCTCCAAATGCACTTGTTGTCAATTGGATCAAAAATAAGTACAATGACAAAATAGCCCATCTCTTTGAAGTGAAAACCGGTTCAAAAGTAACTGTACAAATAACCCTTAAAAACACTACAGAGCGTAAAAAGAGTAAAAAAGCACCTGAAGTAAAACAGAGTTCATCCCTTTTAAACCCCTCTCACTCTTTTGATAACTTTATGGTAGGAGGATCAAATCAATTTGCCTATGCAGCTATAAAGAGTGCCAGCGAAAACCCCGGAAAAGTCTATAACCCCGTCTTTATCTACGGTGGTGTAGGGCTTGGAAAAACCCACCTGATGCAAGCAGCGGGAAATGTACTGCAAAACAGAGGAAAAATTGTTATTTATACAACGGTAGAGCAGTTTTTAAATGACTTTATTCGCCATGTCCGAAACAAGACAATGGAACGTTTTCAAGAGAAGTACCGTAAATGTGATGTGCTTCTTATAGATGATATTCAATTTCTTTCCAATAAAGAGGGAATTCAAGAGGAGTTCTTCCATACTTTTGAAGCACTCAAAGGTGCAGGTAAACAAATTATTTTAACAGCCGATAAACATCCTAAAAAAATAGGTGGATTAGAAGCTCGTCTTCAAAGCCGCTTTGAATGGGGTCTTGTAGCAGATATTCAACCACCAGAGCTTGAGACAAAAATTGCCATTATTAAGAAAAAATGTGAGATCAACAAAGTTCGTCTCTCTGAAGATATTGTAAACTATATTGCTACTGTTATTGATAGCAATGTTCGTGAAATAGAGGGAATACTCTCAAAACTTCACGCATATTCTCAACTTATGCATATTGATATTGATCTTGAATTTACAAAAAATGTTCTAAAAGATCAAATGAATGAAAATCATGAGAATCTTACAATGGATAAAATAACCGAAATTGTTGCAAAAGATCTTAATATAAAACCAAGTGAAATACGTTCCAAAGGTAGAAGTAAAAATATTGTATATGCCCGCCGCATCAGTATCTATATCTGTCGTGAACTTACTCAAAATACAATGCCTCAACTTGCCCAATACTTCGGTATGAAAGATCATACTGCTATTAGTCATACCATTAGAAAAATCAATGATCTAATTAAAGATGATATGGATTTTAAAACAAAAATAGAAGAACTAACCAATAAAATAACAGCTTCGGCTTAGTTTTACAAAAAAATCTTAAAAAAAAAGATATAATTGTAAAAGTGAATAGATGTGAAAGCTCCTTGATAGCTTCATCACATCACAAAGTACACGCTAGTAGGTCTAAAAGTGCTCTTTTCACTTATTCACCTACACCTACTACTACGTACTAAAATTATTAAAATATATAGGGATTTGAAAATGAAGATTACAATTGCAAAATCTATCATAGAAAACATTTTAATTCATGCAGGACCTTTTTTAGAAAAAAAAGATACTTCACAAATAACTTCTCACATTTATCTTAATGCAAAAGAGTCACAACTTACTCTAAAAGCTACTGATTATGAAATAGGATTTTGTGTATCAACTCAAAATGTTACTATCCTAGAAGAGGGTACATTAACTGCAAATGGTAAAAAATTTCTTGATATTGTCAAAATTTTAAAAGATGGTGAGATCAATCTTGAATTAAAAAAAGATATACTTCATATTTCTCAAGGAAGTTCAAATTTTAAACTACCTACATTTTCATATAGTGAATTTCCAGAATTTCCAAATTATGAAGGTAAATCACGTATCTCTATAGAATCACATACACTTATAGAATCACTTAAAAAAATTACACCTGCTATTGATACAAATAATCCTAAATTTGAACTCAATGGAGCACTTATTGATATTAAAAGTGATCTTATTAACTTTGCATCAACGGATACACGACGTTTGGCTGTTGTAACAATTAACAATCAAAGCGAAAATGAACTCTCTATTATTATTCCAAAAAAAGCTATTATTGAGATCCAAAAACTCTTTTTTGACAATATTGAACTCTATTATGATGAGACAAATCTTATTATTCACTCCCAACAATATACATTTTTTACAAAACTTATTAACGGAAAGTTTCCTGAATACTCTCGTATTATTCCAAAAGAGACAGCACACAATCTTCTGCTTCCAAAAGCTACAATGATCGATGCCCTTAAACAGATCACTACAATATCGACAGATGTAAAGATCTCATTTTTAAAAGAGACTATTACTTTTGAGAGTTTAAGTGATGATAATATTGAAGCTAAAACAGAAATTCATTTCAATACTGCTTTTGAAGAACCTTTCTCAATAGCAATTAATTCAAGATATCTTCTTGATTTTTTAAATGCTATTAACTCTTCAGAATTTACAATAGGACTCAATGAAGGAAACCTCCCTTTTATACTTCGTGATGAAAATTTCATTACTGTTGTTATGCCAATAGTTATTTAATTTCTTCTCTATTTTTTCTCCTAAAATAGGAGAAAAAACCTTTCTTAAAAAATAAATTTTTCAATATAAATCAAATTTTTAATAAAATTTAGATAAAATAGCCCTAATTATGTCAATATGGCAAGATATGGAGTCTATAAATGGAACAAAATAAAGTTTCTTCAGAAAATTACGGTGCAAGTAATATTAAAGTCCTTAAAGGTTTAGAGGCAGTTCGTAAACGTCCTGGTATGTATATTGGAGATACGGGACATCGTGGTCTTCACCACTTGGTTTATGAAGTCATTGATAACTCAATAGATGAAGCAATGGCAGGTTATTGTGACACAATAACCGTAACACTAACAAAAAAAGGTTCTTGTGTTGTCAGTGATAACGGTCGTGGTATTCCGACTGATATGCACCCGACAGAGAAGATGAGTGCGGCAACTGTTGTTTTAACTGTTCTTCATGCCGGTGGTAAGTTTGATAAAGATACCTATAAAGTTTCTGGTGGTTTGCACGGGGTTGGTGTCTCTGTTGTAAATGCACTCTCAGCTGATCTTAATATGACTATTTACCGTGATGGTAAAATTCATCAACAATCTTTTAAAATGGGTATTCCGCAGGGTCCGCTTGAAGTTACGGGAGATACAAGAAAAACAGGAACGACAATTGAGTTTTTTCCTGATCCTTCTATCTTTACAGAGACAGTTACTTTTGAGTATGACTACTTGGCAAAACGTTTTAAAGAGCTTGCATATCTCAATCCTTTTATTACTATCAAATTTAATGATGAGCGTACAGGCAAAAAAGAGGTCTATCACTTTGAGGGTGGAATTGCCCAGTATGTGACAGATATGAATAAAAAAGAGGTTGTTGCCAATGTTTACAGCTTCTCTGCAAAAGTTGAAGATATCGAATTTGATATTGCACTGATGTATAATGACTCCTATGAAGAGAAACTTGCCTCTTTTGTAAATAACATCAGAACACCAAACGGCGGAACACATGAGGCCGGTTTTAGAGCAGGGCTTACACGTGTGATCTCTAACTATAACTCCAAAAACGGTGCTGCAAAAGAGAAAGATGTCAAGATCTCAGGTGATGATGTAAAAGAGGGACTTATTGCTATTGTCTCTGCACGTGTTCCTGAGCCTCAGTTTGAAGGACAGACAAAAGGAAAACTTGGAAATACCTATGTGCGTCCATTGGTTCAAAAACAGACATATGAAATACTCTCAAAATATTTTGAAGAGAATCCAATAGAAGCAAAAGCAATTGTCTCCAAAGCTTTAATGGCTGCACGTGGGCGTGAAGCTGCGAAAAAAGCAAGAGAGTTAACGCGTCGTAAAGACTCTATGAGTGTTGGAACACTTCCTGGTAAACTGGCTGATTGTCAAAGTAAAGATGCAAGTATTTGTGAGCTTTATCTGGTGGAAGGGGACTCTGCGGGCGGTTCTGCAAAAATGGGTCGTGATCGTGTATTTCAAGCTATTTTACCACTTAAAGGTAAGATCTTAAATGTTGAAAAAGCACGTTTAGAGAAGATACTCAAATCTGATGAAATTACCAATATGATCACAGCTATGGGTTGTGGGATTGGTGAAGAGTATAATGAAGAGAAACTTCGTTATCACAAGATCATTATCATGACCGATGCCGATGTTGATGGATCTCACATTCAAACGCTTCTACTAACATTCTTTTTCCGTTATTTCCGTGATATTGTGGAAAAAGGGTACTTATATCTTGCACAGCCACCACTCTACCGTTATACAAAGGGTAAGAAAAAAGAGATCTACTTTAAAGATGACAGAGCAATGAATGACTATTTGATCGATAATGGTGTTGAATCTTTAGAAGTTGATGGAATCGGACATGATGATCTGGTTGCTTACTTTAAAATGGTTGATCACTATGCAGGATCACTTGAAGCCTTAGAGCGTCGCTATGCTCTTGTAAAACTGATCCGTCACTTTGTTGAGAATCCTGAGCTTATCTCTTTGGATGCAAAAGCGATGTTTGAAGAGATCAAGAAATTTTTAGAATCGATCAATAACAATATACTCACATATACAATCAATGAAGAGTCAAATGAAATTCATCTTTTTGTTCAGACTGAGGGTGGTATGGAAGAGCTTTTAATCAATGATGATCTCTTTGGCGCTCCACACTTTGCAGAGGCTACTTTTGTCTATAACAAGATCAAAGAGTGGGATATCAGTTTTGATAAGGACTTTATAGAAGTACTTAATGATGTCAAAGAGTATGCGAAGAAAGGTGCTTATATTCAACGTTACAAAGGTCTTGGTGAGATGAACCCTGAACAGCTTTGGGAGACAACTATGACACCTGAGAATCGTGTACTTTTACAGATTACAATTGAAGATGCAGAGGCAGCTTCAGATGCCTTTACACTCTTTATGGGTGATGAAGTTGAACCGCGTCGTAACTATATTGAAACACATGCAAAAGATGTGAAACATTTAGACGTATAGATGTTACTGCCACAAACAAAAGAGAGGGAGTACCGTTTCAAATTAGCATTACGGATCGGTTTACCGATCTTTGCGCTAATATTAGCTTTTATTTCACATACACTTATAAAAAACTATCAAAATCTTCAGACCTCTTTTTATGTAGAGGCTACTTTAGTTATGCTTGTGAGCATCTATTTTATTTTTTATTTGATCTATAACGGTTTTAGTGTCAAAATTACAGATGAAATAACAAAAACTTTTACTCGTGAATATCTCTATAACTATCTTAAAAAAGCGATACAAGAGAAAAAAGAGTACACTCTTATGCTTATTTCAATAGAGAATCTACATGATATTAATATGCTCTATGGTATTAAAAATGGTGATAAAGTTTTACGAGAAGTGGTTGTAAAAATAGCAGACTTTTTTGAAAAAGAGGGAATAGAAAATTTTCCTTTGGGACATATTAAAGGAGGAGATTTTATTCTAGGAATAGAGGGTTCTAAAGAGAGATACAAGACACTTTTGGAACTGCTTGAACTAAAAATGAGTGAGTTAAAAGTAGCCGATATTGAGGTAAAAATAGCAACAGCTTTAACAGACACTCACTATTCTAGAGATCTTGAATATCTTATTGAAAACCTTTTTGAAATAGTTAAAAAAGAGAAAGAGAGTGATGAAAATTTTACTCCAAATGAGCTTGAAAGTGCTGTTATTTGGGCTATTAGTCATAAAGATTTTCTTATAATGACACAAAATGTCTATTGTGCTCAAAAAGATCTTTTCTATGAGTGTTTTATAAAACTCAAAACGCCGGAGGGAAAAATTATTTATCCTAAAAGTTATATGAAGGTGATTAATAAGCTTGGACTCGGTATTGAGTTTGATTTAGCAGTTTTAGAGAAAACACTCGATATTTTTAGAGATAAGAAGGAGTTGTTTGCCCTGAATATATCATCAACATCTCTACGGAATGAAAAATTTTTACAAGCCGCAAAAACTTTACTTCAAGGGAAAAAATCAAAAGTTATGTTTATTCTTTTTGAGATGGAATACTACTCTCATAAAAAGCGCTATAATGCAATTATTAAAAACCTAAAAGAGTATGGAGTATTTTTTTGTATAGACAGGGTTGCCTCTATTCATACGAGCTTTTTATATCTGCGTGAATTAGATGTTGATTATATGCGTTTTGATAGTTACTATTCGAGTATAGAACACTTAAAACAGAGTAAGGGTATTATTGATGGTTTTAATCTTATAGCCTATAATAAAGGTATTAAGAGTTGGATAAAAAATATTGAAGATGAAGAGAGTTATGCTTTAGTTCAAGAGCTAAGTATAGATTGTGTGCAGGGAAAATATCTCAGCAAATTAAATACAATAAATGGAGAAAACTAAATGAAATATGGTGAAAAAATTGTGAGTGAATTTGATGTTCAAAAAGATCTGGAGATATGGCCAAATGAGCATGACAGAGAGTATCTTATAAAGATGACTTTACCGGAATTTTCTTGTCTGTGTCCAAGAAGTGGTTATCCCGATTATGCAACAATCTATTTGGAATATACACCTGACAAATGGGTTGTAGAGTTAAAAGCAATTAAACTCTATATTAATTCATTTCGAGATCGTCACATTTCACATGAGAACTCTGCAAATGAAATTTATGCTGTTTTAGAAGAGAAGTTACAACCAAAATATATGAAAATAACTGCAGATTTCAATCCACGCGGGAATGTGCATACAGTTATAGAGATCGATAGCTCAAAAATAGTTCAAAAATAAAGTAGAGAGAATATGTTTAGTAAAATTTTAGGAAAAAAAGCAAAGGGTAATACTCCTGAGGATGCTGAACATGCAGCAATAGTCGCAAAGATCTCTAAAATGAATTTAACAGATATGCGCTCTTATGTTAAAAATAAGATGAAAGAGTTTCCTCTTACTGAAGATGGTCTTATAGAGATAATGCTTAAAATGACAACAAAAGATCCAAAAAGTCAAGAGTATTACATCAAAAGTGATGATATGGACTCTAAAAAGAAAAAAGCTTTTGATCTTGTTTTAACAATTGCAGAGAGTAAAAAGATTACAATTAAAGTTGTGGAGTTAATGCAAGATTTTTCTGAGATTTATAGTGATATCATCAATAGTTACGATCAGGAGAATAAAGATATTTATGCTTCACGTCTTTTAGATGCCGTGCATTTGGCACTTGCAAATATTAATAAAAAAGCAGAGTTGAAAAACAAGATGAATATTTTGGGAGAAGATGGATAATTTCCATTTTTATTGGGCTTTTAGCTCTGCTAACGCCTTCTCTCTTGTTTTAAACTTACCCTGCATCTGTTTTTCATAGAACTCATTCAATATCTTTTTAAAATCTTTTGAGGGTTTGTATCCTGCATCAATAAGATCACTTCCTCTTACAAGCGGAGGCAGGGGTTTTGTAAATATATGCAGCTCCTTGACTCTCTTTTGGATCTTATCGAGTTGTTCTTTTTTCTCTGGATAACAGGCATAGAGATAGGGAAGTAAAATGTTAAACTCTATTTTGGTTGCAAGTTTATAGAGTCTGTAATCATTAACCGTTTCAATTTCTACTTCTATGGATGTTAATCTGCTAACATAATCAATAACTCTCTTCTCATCTGTTACTCTTTGCAAGAAACTTATCTGATCTTTTTGTGAAAATTTGGATGTTAGCAGTGCTAACATAATAATCAGTTTCTCTTTTTGAGTGTTATGCTCTGTTGTTAGGACGGCTCTGTCAAGCATTGCAAAAAGTGATCTTTTGATCTCCTCGCTGAGTGTTAAAAACTCTTTGAAAAATTGAAATGCGTGAAGATCTTCAAGAAGATAGAAACCTTTGGACGGTTTTTTTGATTTTAGCAGCAGTTTTTTAAGTTCCTCAAAAATTCTCTCTTTTGGCAGCTCTAAGAGAAGTTGTTCATCTATCATTTTTTGACACAGTTTTAAGAGTTTTGGATCTATTTGCAGATCAAAACGGCTTGTAAATACAACAGCACGTAAAATACGCAGAGGATCTTCTGAAAATTTCTCTAAATCAACAGCTTTGAGCCTTTTTTCAAAAAGATCTTCTCTGCCTCTATAGGGATCAAGAATTTTTTTCTCAAGGGTATCATAACCAATAGCATTGATAGTAAAGTCACGTCTGCTGGCTGCTTCTTTAAATGTGAGTGAAGGATCGATTGTGATCTCAAAACCTCTATGCCCCTTGGCAGATTTGTTATCGCTTCTGGGCAGTGAAAAGTCAAGATCAAAGCCTTTATAGGTAAGTTTAACTACACCAAAACTCTTTCCGACACTATTGAGAGCTCCAAACTCTGCCAAAACTGTTTCAATTTTTTGTAAAGAGGAGACATTGTAGAGCTCTATATCTATATCTTTTGATGGAATGTTTAAGAGTCTGTCCCGAACATAACCGCCGACTATAACAGCTTTGATCTTGGCTTGATGGAGTTTTTTAAAAATAGTATTGAGTGGTTCAGGATAATAAAAGTGCTGCATAATACTCTTTTTAAAATATTATATCACTAATATAACAAGAATGTAATGTAAATTTAGGTATAATCGCGAAAAATTTTCCCAAGAAGGAAACCCCTAATGCAAAAAATTAGAAATATTGCCGTTATCGCTCACGTTGACCACGGTAAAACAACACTGGTTGATGGTTTACTAGAACAATCTGGTACTTTTGGTTCACACGAACAACATGATGAGAGAGCTATGGATAGCAATGCTTTGGAAAAAGAGCGTGGAATCACGATTCTTTCTAAAAATACGGCTATTCGTTATAAAGATTATAAAATTAATATTATTGACACTCCGGGCCACGCCGATTTCGGTGGTGAAGTTGAACGTGTACTGAAAATGGTAGATGGTGTTTTAGTACTTGTTGATGCTTATGAAGGTGTTATGCCACAAACAAAGTTTGTTGTTAAAAAAATGTTAGCTCTTGGTAAAAAACCAATTGTTGTTATTAATAAAATTGACAAACCTTCAGCTGAGCCTGACCGTGTTGTTGATGAGATGTTTGACCTGTTTGCTGATATGGGTGCAACAGATGATCAACAAGATTTCCCTGTTATCTATGCAGCGGCACGTGATGGTATGGCTAAACTTGATATGGATGACGAAGATGGCGATTTTGAATGTATTTTTGAAACTATCATCAATGAAATTCCAGAGCCAGAAGGTGATGCGGCAAATCCGCTTCAAGCACAGGTTTTCACACTTGACTATGATAACTATGTTGGTAAAATCGGGATTAGCCGTATTTTTAACGGTACAGTTAGAAAAGGTGACAACGTTATGCTCGCAAAAGCTGACGGTGAAATGATCAAAGGTAAGATCTCTAAACTTATTGGTTTTCACGGTCTTAACCGTATGGAAATTGATGAAGCAGAAGCTGGTGATATCGTAGCATTTGCGGGTATGGAGACTGTTGATGTTGGAGATACTGTATGTGATACTGAAAATCCAGTAGCACTTGATCCTATGCACGTTGAAGAGCCGACACTTACAGTTGTATTTGCTGTTAATGACTCTCCACTTGCAGGTCAAGAGGGTAAACACGTTACATCTAACAAACTGCGTGAGCGTCTTGAGTTTGAAATGAACACAAATGTTGCAATGAAGTTAGAGACTATCGGTGAGGGTAAATTTAAAGTTTCAGGTCGTGGTGAGCTTCAAATTACTGTTCTTGCTGAAAATATGCGTCGTGAGGGTTATGAGTTTTCTATCAGCCGTCCGGAAGTTATCGTTAAAGAGATCGAGGGTGTTAAATGTGAGCCGTTTGAGCATTTAGTAATTGATGTTCCTGAAGATTTAAGCGGTACTGTAATTGAGCGTCTTGGTAAGCGTAAAGCTGAGATGAAATCTATGCTTCCAATGGGACAAGGTTTCCAACGTATCGAGTTTGAAATTCCTGCTCGTGCATTGATCGGATTCCGTGGACAATTCTTAACAGATACTAAAGGTGAGGGTGTAATGAATCACTCTTTCTTAGAGTTTAGACCATTTACAGGTGCTGTTGAATCAAGAAGTTACGGTGCGCTTATCTCTATGACTGATGGTGAAACACTTGGTTTCTCACTTTTTGGTATTCAAGATCGTGGTGTACTTTTTATTGGTGTTCAGACAAAAGTATATGAAGGTATGATTATTGGTGAGCATTCACGCTCAAATGACCTTGTAGTTAACCCTATTAAAGGAAAAGCTCAATCAAATGTTCGTTCAAGTGGTGCTGATGAAGCAATTAAACTTGTTCCACCACGTGATATGTCACTAGAGCGTGCACTTGAGTGGATCGAAGATGATGAGCTTCTTGAAGTAACACCTAAAAACATTCGTATCCGTAAAAAATATTTAACAGAAAACGAAAGAAAACGTTACTCTCGCAAAGCAAAATAATATAAAAAAATATCTACAGTTTTTTGCTGTAGATATTTCTATTTTTTCCATAAATTTCTCTCTTTTTTCACTATTTTCTCCCTTTAAAATCACTGCTATCTCACTTATACTCTGTATAATTTTTTCATCTATACGAAAGAGGCAATATTGTGAAAAAACTAAATAGCAAACTATTACAGAATGAGTTAAAAAATGTTAGTAAAAAGATCGATGCTGCTAAGAGCAATGTTGAAATTAATACTTTAGCACAAGAACTCGTAACGGAGTTGCTAGAAGCAGAGTTTTGTTCACTATGGTTTTACGATCAAAATAATATGACTCTTGTACGAGAAAGAGATAATGCCACACCTACAACACTCTCTCTCAATGAGAAGCGAGGTATTCTTTATAAATGCTTTATGACACAAGAGGCAAAGATATATAACTATCTGGCAAGTGAAAAAGATTATATTGCTTCTGTTGATAATCCTGACAATATCAAAATGCGTGCAAAGATCATCTATCCTCTTATTGATAATGATAAGCTTATAGGTATTGTTACTGCTTATAACTCAGTGAAATATTCAAAAAAATTCAGACAAGATGATATGGAAGTTTTAGAAGCACTCTCTCCTTATCTCATAGATATTCTTTATAAAATGCACAAGTGTAGTGATAAAAACTGTAACTGTTATAAAGTAGTACCGGAAAAAAGTCAATCGCTTGTTGTTGAAAATATGCAGCGACTTGAAAGAAGAAGCAGTGACAGAAGAAAGAGCGAAAAACATTTTTCAGAGAAGATGTTAGCAAATATGAGTAATTTTATTCATGATATTCGTACTCCTGCGAATACACTTCAAGGTTTTTTAGAACTTTTAGAAGAACAAATTACCGACAAACGTCTCAAAGAGTATCTCTTAAATGCAAAAGAGAGTGCAGGCTTTATCAGTGAATTGACAACATCTATGCTTGATAGAATTTCATTGCATAGAGAAGATGAAGTTGCAGTAATAAAAGAGGTTGATACTGTGAGCTTTTTTGCAGAGATTGCTGAGATGTTTGTCTCCAATATGTATGCAAAAAAGATAGCATTTAATATCTATATTGATCCAATGCTGCCAAAGAGTATTCGTATTGATAGTATG
>Ga0256834_1000722_pt1 | contig 23512 bp, 19 predicted proteins | sample 4281140metaG_FD_190536 | JGI IMG/M metagenome (GOLD analysis project Ga0256834, IMG submission 190536) | Hydrothermal vent microbial communities from East Pacific Rise, Pacific Ocean - 4281-140 | ecosystem: Environmental > Aquatic > Marine > Hydrothermal vents | place: Pacific Ocean: East...
AATAGTGCGTCTGATAAATCTTGTTGTCGTAAATTCTTCCAAGCCATAGTATTTTAACTGTTTGTTCTTACTATATATTATAACATTTTTTAAGCAGTATTTGGAAAAGTTATGCAAAGGTCTCTTATATCAATTTTAAAAAGAGAAAAATTATGAAAAAAATATTTATTATGGCTTTATTAGTTGGCTTTATTTCATCTGTAAATTCACAAACAATATCAAATTCTTTTGAGTTACAGAAAGCGAAAGTTAGTGCAAATACTATTATAGCAGGAGCTGTTCAGAATTATGGTTTTGGAAACACTTGTGTTCAAAGGTGTCAGAATAGCTATAATGTTTGTATGAGTAATGCGACAACTCCTATACAAGAAATGGGTTGTAGTGTGAGATCTGAAGTATGTTTTTATAACTGTGGATTTGATGGGCTGCCACCTTTTGCAAGATAAAATCTAGTAAATTCACATGCAATAATTCTTTAAATGCGTTATTGCATGTGAATTTAATTAAAAGTTTTAATGTCCTTTTTATTCTTTAACAATCTGCTCAACCTTATAATTTGCCTGTTTATCTTGTTGCAAATGCTCAAGTAACCACGGTAAAACTTGTTGCATTTGCTGTGCTAATTTCCACGGTGGGTTTATGATGACCATTCCGGTTCCTGTCATTCCATCTTCGTTGGAGTCTTCTTTTACATTTAATTCAATGCGCAATATATTCTTAATTCCTGAGTTTTTAAATTGATTACAGAACCGCTCGACATGGTGGCGTGAGACTACAGGGTACCATATAGCATAAATACCTGTAGCAAAGAGCTTGTGGGCCTGTTTGATGTTTTTAATTACGTCATTGTATTCATCTTTTAACTCATAAGGTGGATCGATAAGAGCTAATCCACGGCGTTGAATTGGTGGAAGTTTGCTTTTAAGGTGCTTATAACCATCATTCTGTGCAATATTTGCACTGCGTAAATGTCCAAATTCTTGATCAAGCAACGCATAATCAGTTGGGTGCAACTCACTGAATTCTAAACGATTTTGTTTGCTCATGATTTTATGCGCAATAAGCGGAGAGCCAGGGTAAGTTGCAAGCTTGTCATCGGGATTGAGTTCCTTTATTACAGTTAAATATGTGCTGATTTCTTCTGGTGGGTTTGCTTGCTGCCATATCTTTTCTATGCCTTCTTTGTATTCAGCATTCTTGCTCGAATATTTGCTAAATAAACTGTATTTCCCAGCACCTGCATGAGTGTCGTAATAAACAAATGCTTTAGGTTTTTGTTTGAGTGCTTCGATAATAAGGGTTTGTACCGTGTGTTTGAGGACATCGGCAAAATTACCCGCGTGAAAACTGTGGCGGTAGCTAAGCATATATGACAAATTGTTTTAGATAGTTGTCTATTCTATTAAATAAAAGCCAAGATTAAAAGCCACAATCAGGTTCGTTTATAAAAATGTACAAACATTTGCAACATATGTGCTAACTAAATTTTGAAATGCGGCTTTAAAATGGTGCTGTTGAATGAATAAAACTTATGTTGGAGAAATATTTTGAAAAAATATAGTGCACTAATGGTTTGCCTTACTTTATTTTGTCACTTGGCCTACGGAGCAGGTGGGACTTATAATGTCTATATAGATAAGGATAATAGAACCGCAACTGGTTGCACGGTATTGCAGCCTGATTTTGCTACACAATTTGATGGAATAGATGGTTATATTTCTGTCAATACAGTAGGCAGTGCAGCTACTATTGTTGGCTCTTTGTATCATAAGTGTATCGGTGGTTCTTTTGATGCAGGTAGTGCTATTGTGGATTCGGCACTTGGACTTAATACTGGCATGAATGGTGAAGATGTTTTCGAGGTGCAAATGAGTACATCTGACTTAGCTGTTAGTTCTTCGACAGTTGCTAGGCTCTATTTTTCTTCTGAATCAATTGCTTCAAATGATGTTGTTGTCATAAATAATTCAGGTACTGCTATTTTGTTTGGGGTCGCTTTCCCAATACCATTGTTATCGATGACATCTTTGTTGCTATTATTTTTGTTTGTTCTCTTTATTGCAAAAAAAGCATTAAAGAGAAAAATATTGCTTACTTCTGCATTATTTATTGTTTCACCCTTTGTTTGGGCAATGTTTGTTTTTGCAATAGATGGTCAGGTCAATGATTGGTCAAGTTTTACGGCTATTGATGATCCCATTGGTGATAACTCAGCTCCTGGTAATTTCTCTGACATAACCCATGTTTATGCAAATTTAGGGCAGAATTTTTTTACGGCTCGAATTGATGTGGTAGATGTTGAAAATCAAGCACCAACTGCCAACGATGTAACTAGCAATGTACTTGAAGATAATTCTCTAGTTGTTACAATGACTGGTGCTGATGCTGATGGAGATGCTTTGGTATTTATTATTGACAGTCTACCGTCTAATGGTTTACTTTCGGTAGTAACGCCAATAAATGCAACATCTGGTTCAGTGGTGTATACACCAAATAATGACTTTAATGGTAATGATAGTTTCACTTATTTTGCCAATGATGGTCAGGTTAATTCCATTTCTGGGACGGTAAATATTACTGTGGATCCAGTCAATGACGCACCAAGTTTTACCACTGGTGGTACTGTGACAGTTATTGAAGAATCAGGAGCTTATTCTGCCCCTTGGGCAACAAATATTTTAGCAGGACCAGCAGATGAAAATGCGCAAACGACAAGTTTTGCTATTGTTAGTGTAACTAACTCTACCTTGTTTTCTTCACAGCCAACGGTCGATGCAACTGGCAACTTAATGTTTACGCCAGCAGTTGATGAGTTTGGAACAGCGACAGTTACACTTAATATATCTGATAATGGCGGAACGGCAAATGGTGGTGTTGATACTTCAGTTAATCAAACTTTTGATATTGTTATTGCTAATGTTAATGATGTGCCATCTTTTACCGCAGGAGCAAATGAAAGTGTTGTTGAAGATGCAGGTGTTCAAACAGTTGTCAGTTGGGCAACTATGCTTTTGACAGGACCTGCAAACGAATCATCACAGGTATTAAGTTTTAATGTCACAAATGACAACAATAGCTTATTTAGTGTTCAGCCTGCAATTAATACAACTGGAGACTTAACTTACACTTCGGCGTTAAATGAAAATGGTGTAGCTACTGTTATAGTTACTGTTATGGATGATGGCGGAACAGCAAATGGTGGCGTTGATACATCAGCAGATCAATCCTTTACAATAATGATTAGACCAGTTAATGATGCGCCAAGTTTTACCAAAGGCTCAGATCAGACAGTATTAGAAGAATCGCCAGCACAAAGTGTCATAGGATGGGCGACGGCTTTGTCAACTGGTCCAGCAAATGAATCGACACAAACCACGAGTTTTAATGTAAGTAATAACAACAATACATTATTTAGCGTCCAACCAAGTGTTAATGCAACTGGAGACTTAAGTTATACGCCTTTGGCAGATGCTAGTGGTGTTGCGATTGTTACCATTAGTATTAGCGATGATGGTGGATTAGTGGATGGAGGTGTTGATACTTCAGTTGATCAAACCTTTACGATTTCAATTACTGACATTAATGATGTTCCATCATTTGCCGCTGGAGCAAGCCAAACAGTTTTAGAAGATGCAGGGGCACAATCTGTAATGGCTTGGGCAACAGCCTTATCAGCAGGTCCGGCTAGTGAGTCATCACAAACTTTGAGTTTTAATGTTACTAATAATAACAATAGCTTATTTAGTACACAACCTACAGTTGATTCATCTGGAAACTTAAGTTATACACCAGCCCCCAATGCAAATGGTACAGCAACGGTAACTCTAAACATTATGGACAATGGTGGCACTGCCAATGGTGGTATTGATACATCAGCCAATCAGGCTTTTACAATTACTGTAACGGCCGTAAATGATGCACCTAGTTTTATAAGTGGTGGAAATATAACTCTTTTAGAAGATGCAGCAGCGTTTAATGCGTCTTGGGCAAGTGGTTTATCTACTGGTCCAGTTGATGAATCAGGTCAAACTCTTGGTTTTACTGTAACTAACACTAATAATGCTTTATTTTCAACGCAACCAAGCTTAAGTAATACAGGGCAATTACAGTTTACACCTGCTGCTGAGATGAATGGAACTGCTACTGTTTCTGTGACACTTACAGATAATGGTGGAACTGCTAACGGTGGGAATGATACATCGGCAACGCAAATATTTACAATAAGTATTACTGCTGTCAATGATGCCCCACAATTTACCAAAGGAGCGAATCAAAGTGTGACACAAAATTCTGGTACGCAACTAGTTAATGGTTGGATTGCTGCATCATCTGTAGGGCCTGCAAATGAAGCAGGGCAGACTTTAAGTTATAATGTCACAAATAATAATAACACCTTATTTAGCACGCAACCGAGTGTCAATGCAGCTGGTGATTTAAGTTACACATCTGCAACTAATCAAAACGGTGTGGCAACAGTGACTATTAATGTAATGGATGATGGTGGTACTGCTAATGGAGGTGTTGATACATCTCCAATTCAAACTTTTACAATTACAATTACAAATCCACCACCAGCTAAAGCGAATCCATCCTATGGTGTGACTACAAATATTCAAATAAATGTACCTAGCGGCAGTGGTTTATTAAACGGAGCAACTGGTGGAACTGGAGCATTAACTGTAGGCAATGCCATGAATCCAGCACCCACAACAACAGTAAATGGTGGAAATTTATCTATAATAACTGCAACAGGTGTTTTTACATACAATCCACCAGCGGGTTTAAATACAGGTACTGATACATTTATATACAAGATATGTGATAGTTTAGGTATTTGTTCAGCCGATATTACTACAACATTTAATTTGTCAGGTAATACAATCTGGTTTATAGATAAAGCTGCTGTAGCTGGGGGTGATGGGAGATTAACTACTCCTTTTAATAGTGTTGCTGGATTTGCTGTAATTCAGGGAGTAATTGGAACAGCAGGAGCCGCGGCAAGTGATTATATTTACTTGAAAGCAGGAAACTATATCGATGGGTTTTCGTTACTAGCAAATCAAATGTTGTTGGGTGATGGCACTAGTGGAAGTTTTGATGCAATTACAGGCATCAACCCAAGTGGGTTTAGTGTAGCAAGACCTGCATTAGGAGGAAGCAAACCAGTTATATCATCGCCAGGAAATGGTGTTAGTGTATCAACATCAAATGTTATTCGAGGTGTTGAAGTTGGCAACACAACAAATTACGCCATTCAAGGCTCTTCAGTTGCAGGAATATTAACTATTACAGATGTTGACGTGTCAGGAACTGGGGGATTGGTTGATCTTAATGGCTCAACGACAGGCGTATTAAATGCAAGCTTTGGAAAACTTGATTCATCTGCCAGTACTTCAAACCCTGTTTTGCAGGTTCAAGGGTTTGCAAGTGGTAATTTTACAGTAGATACTGCAGGTACAACCATTGTATCAACAACCCAAGCGACTAACTTTGTAAACAACTTAGGTGTTAATTTTGCCTTTAATGGCACAGCAGGCTTAAGTATAAATAGTGGTGTCAATGATGCATTTGTTGCTAATAACGGAGGTAATTTTGGTTCAAGTGGAAATGGCACAGTGGCAACGACAACAGGTGTTGCAATCAATTTATCTAATGGAACGGCTATAGCTGCATCAAATTTAACCTTCAATAGCATTTCATCAGATGGTAGTACTAATGGAATTATTTTAGACTCCCTTGCTGGAACTGGTACATTCACCATCACAGGTACGGGCAGCACCAATGGTAGTGGTGGAACAATTCAAAATAATAGTGTTTATGGTATTCTTGTGAAAGATAGCAACAATATAAACCTTAATAATATGAATTTTACTAATGCTACAAATGAATCAGTCGGTTGTCTTGCTGATGTAGGTGGCGTTACAGGAACATGTCATGCAGCCATTGAACTTGACACAGTAAACAATATTAGCTTAACCAATGTATCCATCGATGGAAATGGTGATACCTCAGATGAACTGGGGATATTTGGGCAAAATGTAAGCAACTTTGATATGAATAATGTCACAGTGCAAAATGTATCTGATGCAATAGATGAACATGGGATTTATATAGTTAATTTATTAGGTAGTGCCGCATCATCAAGCCGTTGGCAAAATATAACGGTAAATAATACCATTGGAGATACAGCTATACTGTTAGTGCAGACAGCTGGAATGGGTGAGTTGTTAATCGATGGCTCAACAATAATTTCAAATGCATTAGATGGTGGTTTTGAAGCACGAACAACTGGTGCAACAGCAGGGTTAATCATAACAATTGATGGTATAACCGTTGAAAATACCAGTAATGGAGCTTCATTTTTTGCCGAAAATGGCACAATTGATGCCACTATTCGAAATAGTATACTTCAACCAGGTGCTGGGCTTGGTTCAATTAATCGAGTAGGCTCAGGAACTAACGGTGTCATGTTTGTTGGCATCACAGGGCAATCAACAAATGTCAATTCTTCGGTTGACTTGACTGTCAATAATAATACCAATACTCAAGAAGATGGTGGAGCAGGTGGTACTGGACGTTCTGTTAATGCATTGGGAGGCTCATCTAATATAAATGGTTTATTTAACAGTAATATAATTTCCTCCAATGATGAGTTTGTTGATGGAATATTTGCCAATTTCACAGGTACTGGTACCGTTGCTGATAATGTTATTACAATCACAAATAATAACTTTAACATGTCAGGGGCAGGAACAAATCAAACCATCGCTGGCATTGAAATTAATGCATCAGACAGCACAGGTGGTTTAACAGCGAGTGTAAAGTCAAATACGATACTATATGCAGGAGCTAATGGCTTTTCTGCCGGAATGGTATTTGTTGCAGGTGATACAGCAGGTGGAGACAACAATACATTATGCACTGATGTCCTGGCAAATGATGTAGATAATGTTAATGCCGGTTCATTTGGTCACTATGGTTTTGTACAATTTTCATCAGCGACTAAAAACATTCAAGGTTTACCAGTGGGTGTAGTAACTGATGGACAAGTCGATACATTTATTACTACAAATGATGTAGACTTAAATGACATTACTACAGGAGCCGATGTAAATGCTACTGTTGGTGCGATAAACGGAGTGGTTAGTTGTTTATAATCACTCAACACCCATTAAAAAAGAGGAAAATAAGATGTATAGAAAAAATCACACACCTTTTAAAATAAAAAAGGGGAAATATCATGTCTGAACCATTTTTAGCAGAAATCAGAATGGTCGGGTTTAACTTTGCGCCAAGAGGCTGGGCATTTTGCGATGGTCAAATGATGCCCATTAATCAAAACCAATCTTTGTATTCATTATTGGGAACAATTTATGGAGGTGATGGTAGAACGTCTTTTGCATTGCCTGATATTCGGGGTAGGGTGCCAATACACACAGGGCAATCAGGAGGAGGCAATGATTTTAGGCAAGGACAAAAACTTGGCGAAGAAGTTGTTACATTGAATACCACAGAAATTGCCAGCCATCATCACAATGTGAATGGAACAAGTTCTGTTGCAGATCAAGCCGCACCAAGTTCGGCAGTATTGCCAGCAGCAAATTCAGGCAAACCCTATCGTTCAAATGGTAGTGGTCATATGGCGAGTACAACTATCGCTAACACAGGTGGTGGACAGTCACATAACAATATGCAACCTTCTTTAGCGTTAAATTTTTGTATCGCTTTGCAAGGTTTGTTTCCATCACGTAACTAAATAGGAGAAATATTATGTCAGAACCATTTGTAGGAGAAATCCGAATGTTTGCGGGTAATTTTGCTCCAAGAGGTTGGGCGTTTTGTAATGGTCAATTATTGGCGGTTTCACAAAATGATGCACTATTTAGTTTGTTGGGTACAATTTATGGAGGAGATGGACGGACAACTTTTGGGTTGCCTGATATGCGAGGGCGATTGCCTATGCACGCAGGAAGGGGTCCAGGCTTAAGCTCAAGAATCTTAGGGTCTAAAATAGGAACCGAAAGTGAAACATTGAGCGTTAGCCAACTACCAAATCATAGTCACAATATGGAAGCTAATAATACTCAAGGGTCTTCTTCTGTGCCAAGAGGAAGTTTTGCTAAAGATGCCACTTCATCCAACTTATACTCGACTTCTTTAGCAGGAGCGACGACAAGTCTAAGTCCCAATATGATTGAAAATACGGGAGGCTCTCGCAATCATAACAACATCATGCCGTATTTATGCATAAATTTTATCATTGCATTATTTGGCATATACCCATCACGTAATTAGGAGAAAAAGATGTCAGAACCTTTTATAGCAGAAATAAGAATTTTTGCCGGAAATTTCGCCCCACGTGGTTGGGCTTTTTGTAACGGACAATTATTTCCAATTTCTCAAAATACTGCTTTGTTTTCACTTATTGGAACAACTTACGGTGGAGATGGCAGAACAACAACAGCCTTGCCAAATCTTCAGGGAAGGGCTCCAATGCATCCAGGGCGAGGTCCTGGTTTAACAGCTCGTATATTGGGTCAAAGCGGAGGAGAAGAAGCAGTTACTTTAACAGAAGCTCAAATACCAAACCATAATCATTCAGTAGTTGCCGATGCCCAAGAAGGTGGTTTTGGTGGTGGTGGAGCAAATACAGCAGAACCAGTAGATAACAATTTAGCAAATACTTCTGCCAGTGGGCAGTTTTATGCTGATGGAAATGCAAATTTTGCTGCAATGAACCCATTAAGTGCTACAGGAGGCAATCAACCTCACAATAATTCACAGCCATTAATTGTATTAAATTATATTATAGCGCTACAAGGGCTATACCCATCAAGGAGTTAATCAAATGAAAAGAAGAAAGTTTACTCACTCAATATTAGCAGGAATAGGTTTGTCCAATCTACCATTAACTATTAGCTTAGCTTCAAGTGAGTTTGTGCATGAATTACAAAAACACAAAGAAGTATCCACCTCTGAACAGTTGAGCTTATCACTGAATGAAGTATTGTATCCAACGAACAATAAAGATAAAAAACAGTTTATTTTGATTTATAATGTAACAAATCACACGAATTCCCTAGAAGAAAAAATTTATAATGTAGTAGCTCAAGGAAAAACACATCGTGTTTATATGACACCAATTGCTAAGAATAAATTGCAAGCAGTGTTTAATACAAGAATCAATGCCTAAATATTTAACATTTAATAACAATAAGTTAAATATTGAATTCAAAGTCATATCTAGCAATGATATGGCTTTTCTTTGTGAGCTTTATCGCACAACTAGGTGGGATGAAGTTATGCAAGCACCATGGGATGATGAGCAAAGATGTAAATTTTTACAACAACAATTTGAAGCACAGCATAAGCACTACCAAAGCCATTATCCCCATGCTGAGTACTTAATTATATACAAAGATAAAGAAGCTATTGGTCGTATTTATGTTGATAGAGATAATAATTCTATCTGTTTAATAGATATTGCTCTATTACCTCAATTTAAAAATAAAGGCTTGGGAACAAAATTATTGAAGAAATTATTATTTGAAGCACAACAAACTCAGAAAAAAGTAGTCCTTCATGTTGAAAAATTCAATCCAGCTTATCAGTGGTATTTGAAACATGGATTTATGCAAATAGAAGACAAAGGAGTACACCAATACATGGAGTGGTATCCCAGTGCTGGTACTTAGGTGAAAACAGCCTCATAGCGAACGCCACTTTCATCAGCTCCAATAGGCACAAGAAATAAAGCCAGCTCTCCAAGCTCTTTATTTTGCACCATATAGGTGTTTTGTTCATAAATAACATCTCCAGCTATCTCAAAAACTAACGAAAATGGTTCATTTTGCCCCGTTTTAACCACTTGAGAGTTAATCGATTTTATTTCAATTAATTTGGCAACTACGGAAGTTTGAGTGTCGAACTGGATAGTGAACTCTTGATTGTGGGTGTTTTCAAATAAGCTTTTTGTAAGTAACATGTTTTTTATTATTAGGTTTTTAGTCAGTTAACTATTGTAATCTAATTAGCTTCTAAGTATTACTGATTTAATTAAGTTTCATAACTTTATTTGCATTAAATCAACAAGATGTAAGTGGTCATAAAATTTTAATGTATAATTCTCAAAATAATAGACAAAAAATGAGGAACTCATGAAATTTTTAATTACTCTTTTTCTTTTTTGCGGACTGTCCCTGTCTGCTAGTGCACAGATTGTGCGTATGGAAACCGTTTTAGGTAATATTGATATTGAATTACGTCCAGATGTTGCGCCATTGACTGTTGCTAATTTTTTGAATTATGTAAATGATGGCGATTATGATAATTCTTATTTTCATCGCAGTGCTAGAAATTTTATTATTCAAGGCGGTGGTTTTACATTTATTAATGGTCAAAGTGGTTCTGTTCCAGCTGACGATCCAATAGTCAATGAGTATAACCTTCCAAATACTCGGGGAACAATTGCTATGGCAAAACCACCGACAGGACCTGACACAGCAACTAGTCAGTGGTTTTTTAATATGGTAGATAACACAAATGCATTAAGCCCAAGTAACACAAATAATGCTAATAGTGGCGGATTTACGGTATTTGGTTCGGTGGTAGGAGGTATGGACGTAGTTGACGTAATTGCCGCTTTACCAATAATCACAAACTTTAATGAACCTATTAATGAAATTCCATTAATAAATTATACCTCTGGAAATATTCAACAATCAAATCTAGTTTTAATAACAAGAGCTTATGTATTAGAAGAAGAAATCTTACACATTAATCCAGGTCTAAATGGCAGTTGGTTTAATGCGGCAACATCTGGACAAGGCATGTTTTTTGACTATTTTCCTAGTATAGATAAACTATTTTTGGGTTGGTTTACATTTGACACTGTAGATTTAGTCGATGGTGTTTCAGCTAACCTCGGTGATGCCAATAACCGATGGATTACGGGATTGGGTGATATTAATCATGAGACTAATACTGTTACATTTGACATGGTTTCCACCTCTGGTGGCTTATTTGATAACCCACAGACAGTAACGAACTCTGATCCTGGTTCAATAGGTGCCGTAACAATCACTTTTGCCGATTGTGCTAACGCAACAGTAAATTATAATTTAATATCGCCTGCAGTATCGGGATCTTTTCCCATAACACGTATTGTTAATGACAATGTTGCTTTATGTGAAAACTTATCACGACAAATCGCTACTTCGAGATAAAAAATGAAAAGCGATATCAGTCCAGCTTATTTGCGTCAAAATATTATTGGTGTGGATGCGCCTTTTTGTACTCCTTTTGGGCAACGTTTGATGCTGTATGGTGATTATACAGCTTCAGGTCGTACTTTGAGTTTTATTGAGCGGTACTTAATGAAACTGCAACGTCACTATGCCAATACTCACACCGAAGATGATATGACTGGTCGTTCAATGACGCGTTTATTGCATTCGGGTGAAGAAACCATTAAAAATTGCCTTAATGCAGGCAAAGATTATCGCATAATAAACATTGGCACTGGAGCAACGGGTGCTATAAATAAAATGCAACAGATTTTGGGAGTTTACTTACCACCGGCTACGCGCATGAGCATTGAAGAAAATAGCGATGTAAATTTTGCTGAATTAAAGAAAAAATCACCTGTTGTTTTTGTAGGTCCTTATGAGCACCATTCGAACGAAATTTCATGGCGTGATGGTTTATGTGAAATAGCAGAAGTACGTTTGGATGCCAATGGCCATACGGATTTAGTACATCTTGAAGAACTTTTGCAGAAACCAGAATACCAAAACCGTAAAAAAATAGGTTCATTTTCAGCGGCATCCAATGTCACTGGTTTGATTTCACCCGTACATGAAATTGCTACATTGCTACACAAACATAATGCTTTGGCTTTATTTGATTATGCTGCCAGTGCTCCCTATGTTGAAATAAATATGCAACCTGAAGATTCAACACCTGAAAACAACACTTCTTTAGATGCCGTTTTTATTTCTCCACACAAATTTTTAGGCGGTCCAGGTTCTAGTGGCGTATTGGTGTTTCATAAATCACTGTACAACTCACACCTTCCTCCGACAGTTAGTGGTGGTGGAACGGTTAGCTATGTAGCTGAACACATGCATGATTTTTTTGATGACATTGAAGAGCGTGAAAAAGCAGGAACTCCAGGGGTATTGCAAATTTTGCGGGCAGCACTTTGCTTTAAAGTTAAAGATGAAATTGGTGTGGAGGAAATTGCTCGAATTGAACACCAATGGTTAGACAAAGCCTTTGCCGTTTGGAATCCAAATGAACTCATTGAAGTTTTGGGCGATTTAGACATTAATAACCGTGTGGGAATTGTGTCATTTAATATAAAAACTAAAGAGGGCAAATACCTGCATCCAAAGTTTGTCACGGTGCTTCTTAATGACTTGTTTGGTATTCAGTCCAGAGCAGGGTGCTCGTGTGCTGGTCCTTATGGGCATCGCTTGTTACATATTGATGAAGAAACTTCAGAATCTTACCGTGAGCTTATTCAAAAAGGCTTTCATGGTATTAAGCCTGGTTGGTGTCGAATTGGATTTCATTACGTTATGGATGAGGCCGATGTGGACTTTATTATTAAAGCAGTGGAATTTATTGCCAAATATGGTGAAAACTTTTTGCCGTGGTATGATTTTTGCTTAAAAGAAGCCTGTTGGAAGCACATACAAGACACCAATGACTGCCCTGAATTAAATTTAGATGAGGCTTTTGTTGAGGAAGATAATGCCAATTCTAACCCCGTCCCTGTCGGGCTAAGACGTGGGCTATATGCGCAATTTTTAACAGAAGCAAAACAGTGGGCGGATAAAGGCAAGGAATTGCCGAATAGGAAAACCAACTATTTTGATGAAGTCTGTCATCTTAATCAGTTTCTGGTATAAATAATGGTCAAACACCAACATAATCCTATTACAGGAGCTTCATGGATGATTTTAGCGGGGTTGTGTTTTGCCTTGAATAACTCTGCTGTTGTTTATATGAACGAAACATTAGGACTGCACCGTACAGTTATTGGTTTCTTCCAATATTTCATTGCCTTTATCGTTATGTTGCCTTGGATAATTAAATCTGGTTTAACTGCGGCATTAAAAACGGAACGTTTAATGTTACATGTCATTCGTGTTTTTATGTCAGTTATTGGTATACAATTATGGTTGTGGGCATTAGCTTGGCCTATTCCCATATCTCAAGCTATTGGGCTATTAATGACTTCTCCAATATTTGTAACCATCGGTTCTGCTGTTTTTTTAAAAGAAAAAGTAGGACTTTCTCGATGGGTTGCGACCGTAGTTGCGGTTATTGGATCATTAATTATACTTGATCCATTTAATGACAACTTTCAACTAGCGAGTTTATTACCTGTAGCAGCGGCATTCTTTTGGGCAATTTATTCACTTATGGTCAGGCATTTATCTGATACAGAAAGTACTGGCTCAATGGTGGTGTATTTATTGATTTTGATAGCCCCTTTTAATTTCTTCATTGCATTACCTAATTTTCAAGCTCCAACCGAAGTTACCTGGTGTTTTTTACTGGCATCTGGTGCCATAATTGCGTTGGCTCAATGGTCATTAGCACGAGCCTATGCCAATGCGGATGCCTCATTTATTCAACCTTTTGACCTAGTTAAACTCCCCTTAAATATATTTATTGCATGGTTGGTTTTTGCACAAATACCAAACAATATGTTTTGGCTAGGAGCTGCTATGCTTATTGGTGCGACATTATTTATTCTTCATAAAGAAAAGGGTTAATGAAATTCCCAAATCCCGATATAGAAAGCACAATTATAGTACAACCCCTTGGCACGTATAGCAAATTCAAAAAACACATTATCATAATATGTTTAATATTTTTTCTAACAGGCTGTAGCTTTAATTTAGATAGCTTGCACTCAATTTCTGTTAATCAGTCATTTTGCATAACAAACTCTGAGCTATTAAATATAAAAAAAATTGATGACTGTCACTTCCGAGCCTATGAAGGACAAAAAATATCGTTTAATCAAGACAGCAACTTGGTTGTATTTAAATTGACTGGCATTAACTCCACTAATATGAAACAATCTGTTTTAGTGGTTGATTATAAATATTTTCAAAAAGTTAGCTATATCACGAAAGATTCAAGTAGTGTAATAAGAACAAATGAATCAATGTTTAGAAAAGTAGCAACGAAAAATAGATTGTTTAGTTCTGAACATTTCGTTTTTGACTTCGACATACCCGCAAAAGAACATTATGTCCTAATTAAGAACAATCTAGAAGTTGCAGCTTTGATAAAGTTAGTTAATAAAGATGAATATATTGTTTTTGATAGAAGTGTAAGTGCCTTTTTTACAATTTTATATACATCCATGTTCGGCTTATTTTTGGTTAATTTTATTTTTTATCTTTATATCAAAAACAAAACACATCTGTACTATTCTATTTTTATTTTATCAGCTCTAAATACAATATTTTGGTTTGAAAGTTGGTATATTGATTTTGGGCTTTATTCAATTAGTGAATTTATACAGCCAATAAGTCAATACAGTTTTTTAATCTCGAATGCGTTATTGTATTTGTTTTTATATCACTTTCTTGGTTTGAATACGAATAAAAAACTAGAAGAAAGGATTGTATACTGGCTGTTCATGCATGTTGTTATGCAATTGATTTTGCTGCTTTTATTTGACCTTGGAAGTTATCAATATGGAATTTATTTACTTTCACTATGGAATAATTTCACCGTACAAATTGCCAATATCATTATTTTAGGAGTAGCATGGAGAATATACAAAACGGGCAACAGGCAGGCAGGGTTCTTATTGATTTCTTGGTCATTATTTATTATTTTTAGTTCGATGAGGCTTTACTTTGTCTTAAACCCTGCACCTAATCAATTTTGGATGCAGCACGCCCATGAAGTTGGCATCTTAGTTGATGCCTTAGTTTTAGCACTTGCTTTAGCTGACCAGTCTTTAATCTACAAAAAATCGAGTGAAATTGCTCAAACAAAATACCTTAAGACCAATCGAGCTTTGCTTGGTGAAACACTGATTAATAACTTTTTACACCAAATTAAAGATGAGATTTTACAGAAAAAAGATATTCGAGGTTACGTCTTTGAAATTGAACACAAATTTGCTCAAATGATAGTTAAATATGTCCCAATGCAGAGTGTGGAACGAATTAGTGTGTTTGAAAACCGACTAGAGTCTACCACTATTTTTTCAAGTAACGATGACTATAGGTTAAAAAAATATGTACAGCAAAATAGCAACTCATTTTGTCAAAAATGTTATGAACAAAGAGTATTTCAACAAGTAGACACTTTAAATAAAAGCACTTGTCAGTTTATTTTGATTCCTTTGATAAAAGCCTACCAAAATAAAAAATACGACCATGAGTGTCTTTTTATTCAAATGCAAAAAAATAATTTTTTGGAAGCTGGTGAAGTTGATGATTTAGTAGCATTTATTGATAATTCACTACAAGCCTTGATAGACTCGAATGAGTTGAAAGATATTACCAATCATGCACAAGATGTGATGACTATATCAAAAGAAAAAGAGAAAGCAATGAGGTTAAAAGATAGGTTTTTTGCCAATGTTTCGCACGAATTTCGTACTCCATTATCTCTGACTATTGCACCATTGAAAGACTTAAATAAACAAAAAGAATTTTTAAACACTAGTGGAAGGTATTTAGTAGAAACAGCCTTAACTAACGCCAAAGACTTATTGCGATTGGTTGATAATGTTCTTGACATTCAAAAATTAGAAACCAATATATTTCCTTTGCAAGTATCAAATGTTAATTTGAATAAGATTATTTATGCAGAGATAAAGCGTTTGAAGAACTGGGCATTGGATAAAAGTCAAGATTTGAAATTTGAAAAAGATTTTGATGAAGATGTGTTTATTTATTGTGATCAAATGGAAGTGGGAAAGATTATCTCAAATTTGATTTCAAACGCCATTAAATACAGTGGTGAAAATTCTAGCATTATTCTTTCTATTGTAAGTCAGGAGGCTTGGACTAAGATTGTAATAGCTGATAATGGAAGAGGCATTGAAAAAGAAATTCAGGAGAGGTTATTTGACCGCTTTTATCAAGGACAATCATTTCAGCACGTCCTAGAAGCAGGTTCTGGCATCGGGCTATCTTTTATTAAAGATATTATGGAGCTGCACTGCGGATATGTAACGCTGGATAGTAAATTGGGTGAAGGAAGTACATTTACTTTATGGTTTAAAAAAGGCTTTGAACATTTTGATTATGATGATTTAATTAGGGCACAGGATAAGGATAAGTTTAAATTACAGAAAATAAATGAACAGAGCAACAAAGTTCATAAAAACATTAGCACCAAACCCAGTAGTGATACAACCACAATACTTATTGTTGAAGATAATAGTGAATTAAGAAAGTATTTAAATTTTAAACTGGCAGATGAGTTTAAAATTATTCAAGCAGAAGATGGTAAACATGGTTTGCAACAAGCTCAAAAACATTTACCTGACTTGATAGTCAGTGATGTCATGATGCCAGAAATGGATGGCATTGAAATGGTCAACACTATCCGTAAGGATAAAATGCTAGAAACAATTCCTATTATTATGCTTACAGCTAAATCACAAAAAGCTGATACCATCGAAGGCTTAAAAAGTGGAGCAGATGATTACATCAGCAAACCTTTTGATTTTGATGAGTTACATGCACGTATCGAGCGTTTATTAGAAGCACGTAAAACAATCAGAAACCAAATAAAACATATGTATAAAGATAGGGCTGGTGTGATTAAATCAACATTTCAAGAAAAGCTTGATAAATTGATTTTAGAAAATATTACACGCATTGATTTAAATGTAGATTTTTTAGCGGAGAAACTTTTTATGAATCGCAGTTCTTTGTATCGAAAAATCAAGAAGGAATTTAACATAACTCCCATTGCTTATATACGAAAAATCAAGATGAATTGTGCTATGGGTTTATTGAAGGATAAAAAAATCACTGTAAGCGAAACTGCATATGCATGTGGTTATGAGAGTTTATCTTATTTTTCAAAGCAGTTTAAAAAAACATATGGTAAGTCACCCTCAGATGTTTTATAGTTTAATTTTTAACTTTGATAGTAAATGAATTTTAGAAGCGACAACGAAGCACCAGTAAATGCGAGAATCATGGAGGCAATTATAGCTGCCAATAATGGATTTGAAGAATCTTATGGATATGATTCTTATACAAATAAATTACAACAAGAAATGCAGAATTTATTTGGTTGTTGGTGTGATGTCATACCATTGACAACAGGAACATCTGCCAATTCATTGGCAATGGCAATTTCCACTCCAAGTTATGGGTCCTTACTTTGTTATGAAACTGCACACATGATGACAGATGAGTGTGGTGCGCCAGAATTTTATTCTGGAGGTGCTAAACTGATTGGTATTAATGGAAAAAATGGAAAAATTGATATAAAGCTATTGGATAAGCACCTTGCAGGTGTTGGTGTACATGGTGAGCATGAATCTCTAGTTTCTGCTATCAGTCTTACACAAAGTACTGAAGCAGGTACGTTGTATTCAATGGATGAAATCAAGCAAATCAAGGCGATAAAAGAAAAATATGGCTTATTTTTACATATGGATGGATCGAGAATTGCTAATGCTGTTGCAGCAACAGGATGTGGTATTGCACAGATGACATGGAAATCAGGAGTGGATTTACTGTCATTTGGAGCCACAAAAAACGGTGCGATGATTGCAGAGGCTCTAGTTGTTTTCAACCCAAAGATAGGCAAAGAAATTAAGCGAATGAGAAAAAGGGCAGGGCAACTGATTAGCAAGATGCGCTTTGTATCTGCACAATTATTAGCTTATTTAGAAGATAATTTATGGTTGGATTTAGCAGCACATGCAAATAAGCAAGCTCAATCATTATATCGAGCATTGCAGTCAACTCATGAATTTATTTATCCTGTACAAGCCAATGAAGTTTTTTTGCGTTTAAACCCAAAAGATATTATTCAACTACAAAAACTGGGTTTTGAGTTTCATGTGTGGCCAGGGAGTGCTGATATTATTCGTCTAGTTTTTTCTCATGCTACGCAATCAAAACATGTTGTCCAATTAATTGAAGCATTAAAAAAGCCATAGTTAATGGCTTTTTAACGTTTTAAAGAAAATTGTATCAACGACGACGAGAACGTGAACGTCTAAGCATTCTATTTCTTACTCGACTAGTGAGCTCTTGATTTTTTACTTTTTGCCAGTCTTCAAAGGTAAAGTTTTTATCTTGCGCATAAACAAGGCGAGTTTTACAGAAATCCTTGTACTCCATTATCTCGTCATATATTTCATCTGCAGTATTATCAATAATAATACAATCATCCAAGTAGCCGATTCCTGGTATGTTATCTGGAATAATATCATCTTCATCGACAAAATATTTAATGGTAGCATTAATTTTAGATAAATTGGTATCAGAGACATGCCAAACATCATCTTCAACCATACGAATCATGGTGCCAAGAGCACTGACTTGGTCAAGAAGGTAAGAGTCCTCTGTACTAGCACGAACATCTTTCATCTGTTCTTTAGCTTCTTTAATGTCACTTGTATCTATATTAGTGCCATGTTCTTCAATAAATTTATTGAAATGCTCTTTGACCTTATCATCAATATCAACTGTAATTGTTACCATAACTTTGACCCTGTTAAATTTTTATTGTCAGTATTATAACCAATTTTTAAGTTAAGTCGGTAAAATAATATTTCTTATCGTAAAATTTTATTAAAAAGGGTAAACTGTTTGGCAATTATCTAGGTTAATGATTGATGTCACAAAACAATAGTTTTTTTAAAGAGATACTAATAAGAAAAATACCACAACTTATTGGTGTTTATATTGCTTCAGTTTGGTTAGCTGTAGAAATTACTGATTGGATGAGTTCTCGATTTGATTTGCCAACATTGTTTTCATCTTATGTGTTTGTTGGAATGATTGCTTTTTTACCATCAGTCATACTAATGGCTTGGGGGCATGGACGAAAAGGTAAAGATGAGTGGAGTACTTTTGAAAAAGCAGTAATACCAGTCAATTTAATAGCGGCTATTTTTGCGGTTAACTACATAGTAAAACCCGCAGATTCATCAATTGATGTTGGTAAATTGAGTGAGGTTAAGTCATCAGCGCAAATGGAAATGCGTTCTATTATAGACGCACAAACGGGATCCAAAGTAACGTTTGAAGTGCCAAAAAACTCATTTCATCAAAAAGTAATTTCATACTTCTGGGAAAACAAAACAGAAGATGAGTCACTTTCTTGGTTAAGTTATGGATCTAGTTGGCTATTGTCACAAGATTTAAAAAGAACTCCATTTATTTCTGTAGCAACACCCTATGATTCAAAAAGTCTATTTAACAGCATTATTGATAAAGGCTTTGAAAAAGCATTAAATGTTCCACTATCACTAGCACTAAAAATTGCAAGCAACCGTTCTGTTAAGTGGATTGTTCAAGGCTCGTTTATTCGACAAGGCGATATGCTCGAATTTACAGCTCATCTATATGATGTAGAAACGGGTAAAGAGATTAAAAAAATATCAGTAAAGAATAAAAACCCATTAACATCATTAGATAGGATTTCTGATGAAATTAGTGCAATGATATTGACCTCTGCAAAAGTGGCAAAAAATATTATTCCACAATTAGCTATTTCAGAACACACTTCCCAGTCATTAGCTGCAATAGAACATTTAATAGGTGCATTAAATCAGGTGACGTTTAATAGTGATTATATTAAAAGTAATCAATTGTTAGAAAAGGCATTGGAAACGGATAAAACTTTTGCTTCAGCAAATTTATTGTCAATGAATAATTACCGTGTGTTAGGAGATATACCAAAAACAATAACTCACGCAAAAAGTGCCTTGGATCTGGATTATAAACTGTATCAAGAGTCGGTTTTTTTGGTGAAATCCAATCTATTTGCATTTCAAGGTAAATCGGATAAATCACTTAAAGTTTTAGAGAATTGGGTGAAGATATACCCTCACAGTATAGACGCATTAAGAACTTTAGGGTCTGTCTATTTTCAGCAAGGTCATCACCAAGACAATGCCAAAGAAGTGTTTCAAAAATTGCATGAGCTTGAGGGAGATAAAAGTGATGCATTAATTAAACTAGCAAAGATATACCGTTTACAAGGTAAAAAAGAAAAAGCATTTGAAGCACTGAGCAAATATATTGCTGCCAACCCAGAAAAGTCTGTGGCTTACTTTGAACTGGCAGATGCCTATATGCAATTTGGGCAGTTTAATGACGCTAAAGAAATGTATGACGAAGCCAGTCTTTATGATAATAAAGATTTTAGAGCCGAACTTGGCAATGCCAAAATTACAGCAGCAAAGGGCGATTATCAGAGTTCAATTGATCAGTTGACGGAACTAATGGCTCAAAGTAAGACGGATACGCAAAAGATAGCTATTTTATCTCAGATGAGCGACATATATTTATTTACCGGTCAGATAAGAAAATCTCTAGAAACGGTTGAACTTATGTCGGTACATAGTAAAGGCGTCTTGCCTCCTTTAGCTAAAATATTCCAAATTGATGGCGCAAAGGTTTACCTGAATTCAAAATTAGGTCGGTACGAGAAAGCCCATCAACAGATTGAAAGTTTAACTAAAGAATTAAAGCCTCCTTATGATTTATTATTATCTAGTTTGTCTAAACAGCTTTATGAAAATCAAGAGAATATTGGTTTATTTAAAGAGTCACTAAATAAAGTCGAAACTTTTCAAACAAAATACAATGTAAGTGTCTTAATGCCAGATATCTTAAGGTCAAAAGGCGTTATCGAATATTGGAATAAAGATTACCCTAAAGCCCTTGAGTATTATAACCAAGCTATTGACGAATCAAAACAATCCTTTATTATATTAATGACGACAAATGAAATTGATACAATTATCAATAAAAAGGCAGAAACTCTTATTGCAATGGAAAAATACCAAGAAGCTATAAAAAGCTTGGACGTGGTATTAATGCGAACACCAATGCAAGCAACATCTCACTTTTTAAAAGCCAAAGCTTATGTAGCCTTAAACCAAATGCAAAAAGCCCGTGAAGAAATAATTGCGACGGAACAAATTTGGGAAAATTCTGATAAAGATTTTATTGATTACCAAGAATTTATTCAATTTAAACAAAAAAATATTCAATAACTTGGGTTGATAAGTGCATATACCTCATCTATGCAAGATATAAAGCTGGTTTCTCATAAGAACAATGTTAATACAATTATCGAGTTCTAAATACTGGATTATTCGTATCATCCTATGGACTTTCAGCCCATAGTTGCTGAGCTTTCTTTGGGGAATGGACTTTAGTTCATAGTTGTTGAGTTTTATTTGGGGAATGGACTTTAGTCCATTTTTGTCAGCCAAGAAAGATTTTAAAATACGGGACTAAAGTCCCATCCCCGGTGAGTTTTATTGTCATGCAATCTTTGGGGAATCGACTTTAGAGATTGTGAAAGTATTCACTTTTAAATCTTGAGAAATCAACAGTTTTCCATATTTTTATATTATTTTCAATTACTTATAATTATTTGTTTTTTGTTGCTATATATACTCTAAATTAGTGTTTTAACTGCTTAATTGGCATAATCTCATACTTTAATAACGATATCATTAGCCTATTAGGCATATTGCTCTCTCTTTATGCAATGCTTGATGAAGGCTGCAATGCCAATTATATTCAAAACTCTAGTAAAATTATAACTCATAACCATTAAGCTAAATTCACCTTGGCATCTTTCTAATCCCCGCATGAGAAAATGGTGCATTCCTGCTCTGCATTTTATCGTTCCAAATGGGTGTTCCACCATTGAACCTCTTTTTTTCATAACTGTTGGATTGTCTTTTAATCGTTGTTGATTTCGTACTAAAACCTCTTCGTGTTCCCAACGGTATAGTTCTCGTCTTGTGGATTTTTTACTTAAGCATTTATCTCTAACTGGACAGTTTTTGCAATCGGTTGTTGAACTTTTATATTGATACATCTTTTTATCATTAACTATCCTTACCTTGCCTTGCCTTTTTTAAGCAACGGCTTTAGCTCAGGACAATAATAGCAATCTTCATCGTGGTTGTAGTTGAAGTTATCTCTAACTATCCGACCTGAGCTGTTTGTTCTTTTCTGTTTAGGAACATAGGTTATGATGCCATTGTCTTCACATTTTTTTAGTTGCTTACTGTCATAATAACCCGAATCGGCTAATCCCGTTATTTCATCAACTCCAAGTACTTGTTTGGTTTCATTGAGTCTCTGGTATAGTTGTGCACTATCGGTACTATCTCGGGTCAGCTTTTCTTCGGCAATCAGCTTATGTTTGTCATCAGTCACCGCTTGTGCATTATAACCTGCAGTGGTTTGTCCTCTTTTTCTTAATAATTTTGCATCTGGATCAACAGTAGAAATTTGGCTATCTTCACTATTTTTTAGTTTTTCTTGTAGCGCTAGTTTTTCTTTTTGTTTGACTTTGAGTTTTCCTAGTTTATCCGGTAGGTCTTTATCATCAATACTTGATGTATGCTTTGATTCTCCTTCTTGTTTATCTTGGACATCGATTCTATCTTGATATTCTTGTATTTTATTCTCAATTTTAGCCAGTTGTTTCTTTAGGTTGTTTTCTGTATAAATACTGCTTTTGTTGGCACTGGCTTTTAAAAATGTTCCATCAACAGCAACCAGTTCTTTACCAAATAAATCCAATTCTTTGCACAATAATACAAAATCTTTATTGGTTTTTCTTAATGCTTTGGCGTTGTCGCTTCTAAAGTTTGCAATTGTTTTGTAACTTGGTTTTGAATCTGACATTAGTCAAATGACTTCTAAATTGATTAAGGATGTTCGTTCTAGTCTTCGCGATGAGTGAATTCGATTAAGGTAACCATAGAGATAGAGTTTCAATAATGATTTAGGGTGATATGCAGGTTGACCTGAGGTGATTATTTGTTTACTTGTTTTAAACTCAAGTACTTCTAAATCCAAACCCTCAACATAAGCATCAATTGCTCGTACTGTATTGTTTTGACCAACATATTCATCAATACTTGGTGGGAACAACATGCTTTGTTCTCGGTTTTTAGTTGCTTTGTATCGTCTTTTTCTCATGCTTTAATTTGGTGATTTACTTCTTGAGACCTTTGCATAACTACCTACTTTTCTTGAAAGTAACTGTAAATACGTTTTTTAAAATTTGATTTCTCATAAAACTCTTAATTTTTCTTCTAAAGCACTGTATTTAGTGCTTTAAACTCGATTTTTGAAGGTTTCTACCCTCATTTGCCATATTTCAGGTACAACTATTTTGCGGTTTGTGATATTTCTTAAAAATATTCATACCACATTTTATGTTATGACTCATCGCAAGTAGCATCGCACCAGTTTTGTTTCTAGCCAATCCCATGTATCTTGCTTTTCCAAGA
>Ga0256834_1000723_pt1 | contig 23498 bp, 23 predicted proteins | sample 4281140metaG_FD_190536 | JGI IMG/M metagenome (GOLD analysis project Ga0256834, IMG submission 190536) | Hydrothermal vent microbial communities from East Pacific Rise, Pacific Ocean - 4281-140 | ecosystem: Environmental > Aquatic > Marine > Hydrothermal vents | place: Pacific Ocean: East...
ATTTAGATTATCATTTTGTGTATAGATTCCATTTTCATCGTAGGTACCTGTAGCTAGTGTAGCACCTTCTAGGTGTGTATTTCCGTCTACTGTTATATCTGCACTCTCTGAGATGAAAGATGACTCTCGTACATGTTATGTAAATTTATTTTTTAAAATCTTTTTCTGTTTTTTCTTTACCGTAAACTATTTTATTATCGGTTAAATCTTTTATCCAATAATTTATAATGCTATCATAAATAATATAATCAATAAAATATTCATGATTTGACTTATACATTATTTCTTTAAAATACATTGTAGCCATACTATTATTAGCGTAATATTTAATAGATATTGAATGATTACCTTCATCAACTATAACGGAATATGTTCTATTACTTATTATATATGGTAAAAATAATTGAAATTTACTAGTTGTTTCTTCTCCATCCACTTTCCATACTAATAAACCATCTGCTACTTTTATTATTGCACTTTGAGTTTCAATATTTTTGCCAACTTTAAGTGGAGTATAGGAGGATTTCATTTCTCCATTAATAAACTTTGAGCTACAACCTGTAAAACTTAGTATGATAAGCAATATCATCACTGTTATGCTTATTCTTTTCATTTTCTTCCTTCGTATAAATTTAAATAAATAGTCATATTTTATATAACGACTATCTCGCTCCCAGTCACAACATTAAAATCCACTTAATTTCTTAATTATAACCAACTATTTTAATATAATTTAAGCAACTAAGTCATTATAATCACTTTTTTCTTATGTTGTACTGTTTTATGTATATCTTCTGGTGCAAGTTGCATATTTGAAGGTGAACTTTGAGCATTATGGTGCCAAGTAAAACCTTCAATTATAATAATTCAGTGATACCCCGCACCCTTGAGTCGGGGTTGTTCATTTGGGAAATTAGTTTTAACTTAGTCTTCTATACAACGAACACTTTGAGCAAAAACTCTATTATCAGAATATCTCTGAGCTGCATCTTCGTTAATTGCATAACTAAAAATTTTAGATGAATTTATATCGTCTATAGTAGTTGATAATAAATATATCTCATCTCCTGCTCTTTTAAGCTCACCTACATTATTTTTATATCCAGCAGCAGGTATATTTAAGTTATTTATTGAACCATCCCGTTGATTAGAAATATTTTCAGCTTCAAGCTCATTAATAGTCGGAACCCTAAAGTCCACAGGACAAACTGAACTTCCATCTGTAGCCGACCAATTCGCAGCACGTTGAGTTCCATCTAAATCGACACTAACCCAGTCAAAATTATCTGCTGAAAATGCAGCTATAAATCGAGAACCTGAGTTATCTATATCAGTTGCCAAAATATCACTTACAAGACTGTTTGCTTGCTCATGTCCATCTATACCTCTTCCCCATTGAAAATAATCTCCATAACAATCTTCAGTCCGATATGATCTACATACTTCAGTAGATCCAATATTTCTATCCAACCATTTTCTGCCCGTATCTTCAGACACTATAACACCATATTCTAATTCATCGTGAGTAACTAAACTCTCTACAACGGTAATATAAACAGAATCTGGTCTAGAATTTTCTATTCCATCGTTTACAATTAATTCTATAGCATACTCACCGGGTATATCAGCAATAAAACTTGGTGTAGCTGATGTTTCATTTATCAAAGTTGCATTACTTTGATTCGGAGTAGTTTTAATCCTCCAGCTATATGTCAAAGAATCACCATCTTCATCAGTACTTTCTCCACCATTTAACATTATAGTATCCGAAACCACAAAAGTTGTATTTCCTGTAACTTTAGCTTCAGCTTCAGGCTGTTTGTTAAATAAGTTATCAGAATCTAAATTTGAATCTATATCTGTATCCTCACACCCTAAAAATAATGTAGAAGCCATTATTAAACTTATAAAAATCCCACTTTTCATTTATTAACCTTAAATATTATATTTGATTGAACTTTAACGATTAGAACTTTTGACTATGTTGAGCAAATATGTAATTACCTCAACTTTCACACATACAAAAGCCAAGTTTAACCCCATAAACAGGCGCATTAAAGTATAATTCTTTACCACAAATAGTTATACAAGGGCTTCTTTATGAGTTAAACGAATATTATCACAGATGCAATAAATAGAAAGTTAAATAATCCAATTTTACAAGCACTAAAAGAGATAAAGATTACATCAATATTGAAAAAAAGTTCATTTAATAAAAAAGATGGTGCAAGTAATTACACTATCTTTTTGCACTTCATTTATATGATAATAATGAATAAAAAAATATCAATTTTTATGAAACAAAGTAAAGATTCTTTGAAAAAAGATACTTATTATCGAATGCTAAAAAATGAAAAGTATAATTGGCAAAAACTTCTTTTGCTCAGTAGTGCAAAGCTTATTAATTTAGTTGCACCACTGCAAAAAAGTATAGAAGAGAAGCTTTTTATAATTGATGATACAAATGAAGACAAAACAACTATAAAACCATTAATAGAATCTATTTAATTCTTATCAAAACAACAAGACGAAAAAGAGCTACTTACATTAAAATCAGATACACATACTGTTCTACAACTCTTAACTTTGGATTTGCTAAAGAAGAGAATAGAATAGAATTTATGAAGCACTTATGGTAAGAATTTCTCTTTCATTAATCTCTTATAATCTTGTGAGTTATATCAATCGTATAAACCATGAACCACAAACATTAGGTGGTTTATAGTATGTATATTGTAAGTAAGTGGGCATAAATAATTTCATAACTAATGAGAAAAGAATCTATGAAATTATTTATGCCCTCTTGGATAGATATACTTGTTAAGTAATAATTTTGTTTATTTGTTGTAACATCATCATATGAAATACCATAATAATTTTAATCCAATTATCTCTGATGAAGATATATTTAATGAGATTGTAAAAGAGAAAGAGGACATAGGTTATTATAATCTTGTTCATCAAGATACCACAGCTTTTAAAGACTATGCTTCATCGATTAAACAAACAAATATAGTGATTATAGGGATAGGTGGAAGTACACTTGGTACTTATGCAATTTATAAATTTTTAAAATACTCAAAAACACTTTCTAAGCAACTTTATTTTTTAGAAACAACAGATCCTATAGATATAAAATCAAAAATCAATTCAATTGATTTAGAAGATGCTCTTTTTATTGTGATATCAAAATCTGGAACCACAATAGAAACAATTTCAATATTTAAATATATAAACTCTTTAATAAAATGTGATAAAAACAATACGGTAGTTATAACAGAATCTGATTCTAAATTAAATAAATATGCAAAAGTAAATAAAATAAAAACTTTTGAAATTCCAAAAAATGTTGGTGGTAGGTTTTCGGTATTTAGTGCTGTAGGGCTCCTTCCTTTAGCTATAATTGGTATAGATATAGATAAGATACTAGAGGGGACAAAAGAAGTATATGATTCATTTTTTGAAAAAAAAGAAAGTTATTTTAGATTAATAAATAAAGCTAAATTTTTTGTTGAGTACAAAAATAATTTTAATATAAATGTAGTTTTTTCTTACTCTTCAAGACTTGAAGGTTTTAACAAGTGGTATATGCAATTGTGGGGAGAGTCTTTAGGAAAAATAGATATTAATCATACAAGGCAAGGTTTAACTCCAATAGGAATAATTGGACCAATTGACCAACACTCCTTTTTACAACTAATTGTTGAGGGAAGAAGAGATAAAACATTAACAATTATAAAAGTAGATAATTTTGCAAGTGATTTGAATATCCCTCATGTTAGACTTGAGGGGTTAGAAGAGTTAGATTATATTGATACAAGAAAGTTTTCTGATCTAATAAACATGCAAGCAGATTCCACGATAGAGTCCTTAAGTAATCTAAATGATATCCCATATGACATTATTATAATTGATGCTGTAAACGAAAAAAGCATATCTAGTCTAATGTATGAATATGAACTTTTAACTTCAGTAGTTGCTAAGTTTTTATATATAAATGCTTATGATCAACCAGGAGTTGAAGCTGGAAAAGTCATTTTAAAAACTAAATTAAAAAATTATTCTAAAGCAGATAATGTAAATGGTGACCCAGAGGAGAGTTGAGTTGTATCCTCCAATAAGGCTTTTCTTATAATTGATTTTTAGTGTTTGTTAAGAGCAATACCTTTAACTCCTTAATATCATCCCTTAATCTAGAAAGTTCCTCTTTTGAAGTGTTTTCATTTTTATGAACCTCCTCTATTATATTGGTCTCTTCCTCTTTATTTATCTCTGCCATTGCATCAACTACTATAGCTATTATAAGATTTATCATAATAAATGTAACTATAAATATAAATGGAACAAAAAATGTCCAGGCATATGGATGTACTTCCATAATTGGCCTAACAATTCCCATAGACCATGATTCTAGTGTCATTATTTGAAACAGTGTATAAAAAGATTCTCCTAAAGTACCAAACCATTGGGGAAATGTATCACGATAAAGCTGTGTAGCCATAATCGCAAATATATAAAATATTAGAGTGATAAGCGCTGCTATAGAGGCCATACCAGGTATTACACTAACTAGAGCTACTACAACCTTTTTCATTTGTGGTATTATGGTTATAAGCCTAAGTAATCTAAACACTCTTAATATTCTTAAAATCTCTAATCCTGCACTAGCAGGGACTAGTGATATAGCAACAATAGAAAAGTCAAATAAGCTCCATGGATCTTTAAAAAAGGAAACTCTATATACATATATCCTAAGAATTATCTCTATTGTAAAGGTGATTATGACAAACTTATCAAAACCATTTATATATAAACCATACTCATACATAAAATCTTTTGAAGTCTCAAACCCCATTGTGATACCATTTAGAACTATAAGAGCGATAATGAAATTTTTAAATTTATTACTATCTACAATATTTTTTATTACATTATACATCTAACACCTTCAAAGATAAAATTTTGTGGAATTTTATCTAATAAAAACAAATACTTCTACAATATGCTAAGTTATATTTCAATATCTTGATTTTGAATTTCAATACTAAAACAAATTCCTGCCCCAACAATATTTTTTACATATAATTTACCAAAATGATGATCTTCTATAATCATCTTAGACATATACAAACCTAATCCTGTACCATTTTTATCATGTTTTGTGGAGAAATAAGGATCAAAAATTTTATCAATAATTTTATCAGAAATTCCACCTCCATTATCATATATTTCTATTTTAAAACCATCTTCAATATCTTGTGTAGTTATTTTTATCATTGGATTTTCAGTTTTTTGATATTTAAAGTTGTCTTGAGCATTATTAATTATATTTAAAATAACTTGCATAACTTCACTATCAAAAATTTCATATAAATTATTTGAATTGCACTCTTTAATTACTTTTACCTTATCAGCTATTAAAGATCTCTCTATAATTTTTAATGCTTTTAAAACTGTATCATTGATTGAAAATAATTTTTTCTCTTTATTTGGTTTATAGAAATCTTTAAAATCATTAATAGTTGTAGTTAAGTTTTGTGTTAAATTTTCTATATCATCTAGTCCCTTTTTAAAATATATTGTGTGTTCTTTCCTACCTTTTTCATCCTCTAAATCAAATGTTTCTAACTCTATCTTCATTTTTAAATCAATTGAAGTTGATGAAATAGCAGACAATGGTTGTCTCCACTGATGAGCAATCATACTTATCATCTCTCCCATTTGAGCAAGGCGTGATTGATAAAGCATATGTTTATCTTTTTTTAAATTTCTAGCAACTTCATACTTTATTCTTCTTTCTAAATCTCTTGTTAACTCTTCTAGTTTTAATTCAATTTGTTTTCTTTTTTCTATATCTCTCCAAGCTATATGGATAATATCTTTAGAATTTTGTACTATTTTTGTCAAAACAACTTCAACCCAAAAATCTTTACCATCTGCTTTTGTATGAACACACTCTAAAGTATGAGAACCTTTTATAAAAGCTAGATTTATCATTTTATTAGCTTTATCAAATGATTTTTCTCCATCAGGTTGATATGTTGGACTTAACTTCGATGGGTTAGTTTTTAAAAACATCTCTTTATTTGTGTATCCAAGCATTTTTACAACAGATTCATTACAATCTATAAACTTTCCATCTTCAAATAAGAGTATCCCATCTGTTGATTTTTGATAGAGACTTTCAAAAGAATCTTTTTGATCTTTAATCTCTTTAAGTGATTCAGATAACTTTAAAGTCATTAGATTAAAACTATTTGCTAACTGTTCTATCTCATCATTTGTATCAATATTTATTCTTTTTGTATAATCACCTTTTGATATTAATTGTGATGCTTTAATTAAAGAGTAAATTGGTTTTGTAATCTGCGAAGATATATACCGAGAAACTAAATAAATAATAATAGTAGTAATTAATAAAAACAATAATAACGTTCTTAAAAAAACTTTTTTACTCTCATACAGATCATCATAAGAATATTCATTTATTAATATCCAATTAACTCCATAAATATTTACATCTTCTCGAGTTATAAAAAATTTTTCATTTGAAATATCTCCATTTTTTAAAATTTCTAAATTTATTTTATGTTTTAGTGCTAACTTATCATCAGATATATTTGTTCTAAGAAAACCATCAGCTCCAACTAAATAACTGTTGTGAGCTTCTTGTTCTTCAAATATAGAAAATATATTGTCTAATTTTATTTGTACAGCAAATACACTCTCTGCTGCCCCATCTTTAGCAAAGATAGGAGCTAGGATAAAGCCTGTAATATTTTTATTTGATGGTTCATAATACTCTAGATCTGAAAAATAGATTTTTTTATTTTTTAATGTTTGTCTAAAAGTTTCAGCAAATCTAGTTTTAGAGTATGGGCCATCTAAGAGATTTGTACCAAAGTCTCTCTCTTTTTTATAGCTAAACGAAATATTTCCATCTTTAGAAATTTTAAATATATTATATATATAAGGATAATTTTCATATATGTTAAATATATTTTTTTCATCAAAAGTTTGTGCCCAGTTTAACACATCTGCTTTGCGGAAGCTAAACCAGTTATGAATATATCTTTTTTGTAACTCTGAGGAGTATTTTAACTCTTTACTAACAGACTCTTTTAATATATTTGAATTATGATTATAGCTATATACTGCAAAAACAATAAGTGGAATTAAAGATAAAATTAAAAACCATGTCATTATTTTAAGAGATAAAGACGATTTAGTAAAAAAAAGTTTATTGATTTTTAAAAACATTTTATTTCCTAAAAATCAAAAATATCATCCAAGTTTTCATCTACCTCTTCCTCTTTTTGTGTCCACATATTAGTAATTGTGCGTATGTCATTGATTATGGAAGCATCTAAAGAATTTATTTTATTTTCATCTCCAGAAGATAAATCAATATGCCATTTATCAAGAACATATGTAAAGGTCTCTAAAAGCATAAATATATTTTTAATATTTTCAATATTATCAGGAAGAGGATTTTCTTTTAAAGTTATTGAAAAACCTGTCATTGCCACTGAAAGTTCATCAAAGATAGTATAAAATGAGAGTACTGAAGCATATTTAGAAAATAATGATATCAATTCATCTAGTGAGTCTATATCGGTTTCATAAATATTATTAATAATTTTAATTATAACAACATCTATCTCCGATAATATCTCTTTTAATTCATACAGATCATCTTCTATAAGCAGTTTAAGCTGTTCTGTTTTTTGCTCTTTCTCTTGAGCTTCTAGCTTTGCTTGTTCTTGTTCAACTTTAGTTTTTTCTTTAGATTTATTCTTGGATTCTATAATTTGTTTTTTATTGATAACTGTATCAAGCATTCTAAGTGATTTGCTTAACTCTCTGTTTTGCTCTTCAAGTTTTATATTTAATTCTTCAATTTTAGTTATATGTGATTCAACAAAAATACGGTCACTTATTGCTCTTGATATTCTATATAATGCATTATTTAATTTTTCATGTTTGATTGGTTTTGTTACAAACCCAGAAATACCAATATCAATAGCCTCTTGTAGTTTTTGAATCTCATTATGCGCAGTTGTAATAATTATAGCTTGCATATCATTCTGGATTAAAATTTCTTCACTCATCTCCATACCATTCATTTTTGGCATATTTATATCAGTAATCACTAAATCATAATAAGAACCATTCTTTTTATGATAATCTTCGTATAATCTTAAACCCTCTTGTCCATCATGTGCAGTATCTACACTTTTAAAATAATTATCAAAAACTTTTTTTGTAGATTCCAAAAGAATACTATCATCTTCAACATATAAAATATTAAGTACTTTAGTATACTGAATCATTGTTTTTATATTATGCAATATGATTCTCCGTTATTTATTTCATAACTATAACATTTATTTTTTGCATCTACCTTAAAGTTTGTATCTATGTCAATTAATTCAACCTAACTCTTACTGATTGTTCATGAGCACTCAAACCTTCTGTTTTTGCAATAAGCGCACACTCTTCACCTATCTCACCTATCCCTTTTTTTGAAAAATAGATTATAGAAGTTTTTTTCATAAAATTTTCAACTCCAAGAGGAGAATAAAATTTTGCCGTCCCACCAGTTGGAAGTGTATGATTTGGTCCAGCCATATAATCACCTATAGCTTCAGGGGTGAAGTGCCCTAAAAAAATTGCTCCAGCATGTTTAATTAATGGTAATAGTTCAAAAGGAGATATTGTTGCAATTTCTAAATGTTCTGGTGCAATTTCATTCATTAAATCAATAGCTTCTTGCATTGTCTGTGTTACTATGATAGCTCCACGATCCTCTATAGATTTTCTTGCTATCTCTTGACGAGGAAGTTTTACTAACCAATTTTGCAACTCTATCTTCACTTCATCTGCTAATTTTTGAGATGGAGTTATTAATATAGAGCTAGCCATCTCATCATGCTCAGCTTGGGAGAGCAAATCTATTGCTAAGTGAGAAGCATTAGCGGAATCATCAGCTAAAATACCAATTTCACTTGGTCCTGCAATCATATCTATATTTACTTCACCAAAAACCATTTTTTTAGCAGTAGCTACAAAAATATTTCCAGGTCCTGTGATTACATCAACTTTAGGAATATTTTCTGTCCCATAAGCCATCGCTGCAATTGCTGATGCTCCACCAACTTTATATACTTCATTAACTCCACAAAGATGACATGCTGCAAGTAAAAGCTCATTTGGCTCATTATCTGGTGTTGGTGTACAAACAATGATTTTTTCAACTCCCGCAACTTGAGCAGGGATAACATTCATAAGAAGTGAAGATGGATAAGCAGCTTTCCCACCGGGAATATATAACCCTGCACTATCAACTGGAGTTACTCTCTGACCTAAAATTGTTCCATTTGGCTCATCATCAAACCATGATTTTGGTTTTTGTTTTTCATGATAAATTTTAATTCTGTCATATGATAGATGAAGAGCTGATTTTAGTTTTTCATCAAGATTTTCATAGGCTTTGCTCATTAACTCCGTTGAGATTTTTAAATCTTTATCATCTTTTGGAGTCCAATTATCAAACTTTGAAATATGTTTAAACAAAGCTTTATTTTTATCTTGTTTTATCTCATTAATAATGTCGCCAACTACGGAACTAACATTATCAATATCCATTTTTCCTCGTCCTAGCAACTCTTGAAATTCTGCTTTAAAATTAGTGTTTTTTGAGCTTGTAAAAATCATTTTATATCTTTCTCTTTTTGATATTTGTCAAATTGTACTTTAACTATAGATAAAACTTCTAAAAAGTCTTCTGGTACAATTGCACCTATTAACGGATCATACATCACTTCATTATTTGGAAGTAAAAACCAAATAGTAGGAGTTGATGGTCTATAGAGACTTTTTGGAATGAAGTCACCCTCATCTGAATAAGCTACTACTGATATAAAATTTCGATTTAAAAACTCTATAACTTTTGTATCTTTAAATGTATTTTTATCAAGTGCTATACAATTTTTACAAGAATGACTAGCGCTTACAAATAAAAGAGGTTTATTTTGCTTTTTAGCAATACTTAACCCATCATCATAATTTTTTGCCCATCTAATTTCAGAAGCAAAAACACTAACTATCAATAATATACTTATTACAAAAATTCTACCCATATTTTTTTACCTTTTTTAAGAGTTCTTTTGCACAATCAAATGCACTTTTATTTGTCACATCTATAACGACATCTGCTAGTTTTAGATACTCAGGACGCCTCAAATCATATAACTCTTTTGCTTTTTTTAAATCACTTAGCAGTGGACGCTTTTTTAATTTTCTTATGGCATTTGGATGTTTTTTTATACGCTTTATTATAGATTCAAAAGGGCTATCAAGTAATACTACTATACCTATATTTTTAAGTTTTTTTTGTTTATAAAAACCACCACCTGTAGATATAAGGGTGTTTTTTACACTTGAGCTTAACCATAAAGATACTTTTTTTTCCAAATCTCTAAAATAAGACTCTCCATCCTCTTCAAATATTTTTTTAATACTTTTATTTTGCATAGATTCTATTAAATCATCAGTATCGATTGCTAAATAATCTGAGTGTTTTGTAACCTCGCGAGCTATACTGCCCTTGCCTACACCCATAAAGCCTATAAGTATAACATTGTTATGACTTGACATTTAGTTCTTCCCCTCCCCTATATAATGCTTTATAATTCTACACATCCATATTAAATGCAGACATATCAAAATCTGGTTTTGTTTTTATTATTTTCACATATACTAATACTGGCTTTATAATATTATATTCTAAAAGTACCATACTTAAAATAAATGATAATGCGCTGTATACTAAAATATCTGGATAAAAATATGAAAAAATAAATCCTAATATCGATAATAAATAAAGAACAAATTGTACAATTAATATTTTTTTATTTGTCATCTCATTCATTGTTGGTATATTCATATATCCTTTAGCATTTAGATGAAACCATACTAAAAATGGCACTATCTTATAAAGCATACCTATCATTATACTTAAAATAAATCCACCACCTATAATTATAGAGATAATTACTATATACTCATCATCCAAATAGCTATTAAACATCCAAGCAAAAAATCCTATACTCATAAAGATGCAGGAGGTTCTCCAATACCAAACCGTTACATCAGATGTTGGTCGACGACGATTATTTAACTTCACCCATACAGCTGATGCAAAAGCAAAAAAGAATAAAGATATCCATGTTTTTGCTATATACTCATACTCTGGGTAAAATATATTTAAAAAAGCCCACACAAGAAGACCTGCTGATATTATATGCACCACTCTTCGCTTACAAAAGGGCTTAAATCTTGGTGCTACATAAAACATTGGGATCACTTGAAAGGCTACACCTATTATCAAAATGCCAACAAAGCCAAAAATCGCCCATACACTATGTATATCTGCCACTATTAAATGGATATGTGTGATTGTGCCTGAAGAATACCCAAATAAAAGGTAACCACCTATAAGTATACTTATTGTTGCAAAAATTAAACTGGTATTAATAGCTTTTACTGTTGGGGAGAAATTATCTACATCCCTCAAAGCTATCAACATAGGTATTAGCAATATTAAAAAACCAAAAATTAAAAATATAGCTGCTAATAAATTTATAAATGGTGATGAAAAATAAAGCCCATAGACCATAAACACTACACCAAATACTAATGCAATATGTGAGTATAAAGTTATAATTTTAACTTTATAAATTTTTACACCAGCTAAAACTGGTAACATTTGCATCAAAGCACCTAACATTACAAAACCTAAAAATCCTATTGTTATAGCATGCGTTATTGCAATACTCTCAATACTATATCTACTAAAAAGAGTAGAACTCTCACTTAATAATATTAAAAAACCTGCCAAAATTGCAAAAAGTGGAGCTGTTAAAAAAAATCGCAACGGTGCTGATATTGGTGGTGCTTGATCTGTACTTAGGCCTGCTAATTCCATAAAAAACTACTCAACTATCATTGAGTCCATCATTTGCACTATTCTATCTGACTCTGCACTTAGATGTTGTTGTGCCATTGTATATAGCATTTGTTCCTCTTTCATATTGTGTTGTTGCAATAAAATCATTAATGTTTCGGTAGTTCCAAAAAATCTATCTTTATTCTCCTCCTCAATAGCGTCTAACAACTGTTTCATTAAACCTCTCATTTGTTCATGCTCATGCCTCATCATCGCTGTTGGACCTTGAGTCATTCCAGTTTTTTGCTCAAATTCAGCAAACATAACACGCTCTTCCATTTGAAAATGTCTCTCACTCGCATCTATAAATTTTTTAGTTATCTCTTTTGCAGCTTGTAATGATGTGCTTGCTGCCTCTTCCATCGATGCAAAAAGTTCATCACAACTACGGTGATCAGCTGTTAAATACTCTTGTATTGTACTCATTCTTAGTATCCTCTTGTTATAAAATTGTTTTGTATTATATACAAATAAGATAAACTTTTATTGATTAAAATCAATATAAAAACTATTTATTATGAGCAAAGCATAAAGATGATAGTATTCCAAAAAAAAAATAAAGATTTTTACTTCATGAAAAAAATATATATTATCTTACTTCTATCAATCTCTTTAATCGCAAACGATTCTAACACTACAAAATTATCTGATGATGAGCTTAAAACTAGAGTGTTATATACAAATGTTGCTGGAGCTAGCTTAGTTACACTATGGGGTGTTGCTTTTTGGGATTACTTTACAATATCACCAAAAAATGGTGATGAGGGTTGGTTTGAAGAGAACACAAAATATGGGGGAGCAGATAAAACTGGTCATATCTACTCTACATATTTATGGTCATTAGGGTTTTCTGAACTATATCAACATTGGGGAATGAGTCAAGAAGATGGAGCTCTTTATGGTGCTACTACATCTTGGATATTTCAAGGAATAATGGAAGTTGGCGACTCTTTTAGCCAATCACAAGGCTTCTCCTATGAAGACTTACTTATGAATACTGTTGGTGCTGGGTTTTATTATCTAAGAGAAAAATATCCAAGCATAAAAAAAAGAGTTGATTTAAGATTAGAGTACCTACCTAATTTTCAAGGTGAAGGAGATGTTTTTACACTCTATAATTCAATGAAATATCTATTGGCTTTTAAACTTAATGGTTTTGATAGCACAAAAAATACATTTTTAAAATATGGTGAATTTCATCTAGGATACTATACTCGAGGCTATCAAGACCACAATGATTATGAGCAAAAAGAGAGAGTTATTTATGCAGCAATTGGTATAAATATCTCTGAAGTATTCTCAAGTAATGGATGGAAAAAAACATCAAAAATATTTAACTATTACCAGCTACCTTATACTTATGTGCCGGTTGGTTATGATATTGATAATGATAGTTATGTAGCATCATATTCTAGACCTTATTATGGGTACCAAAAGTAAATATTAACAATCGTTTGAGTATAATAGCATTTTTAATTTTAGATAGGATAATTTATGAAAAACAAAAAAATTCTTACACTAGGTTTTATTAGCGTAAGTTTAGCAATGTCATTTATATTTTCTACTACACTTTTTGCAAAAGAGGAACACTCCCAACAAGAAAAAGAAACCTCTAGGCTTGAATCTCTTGCTAAATTCTCAAAAGTTATCTCAATTGTTGAGCAATATAATGTAGATGATATAACAATTGAAGAATTAATGGACAAAGCACTAAAAGGTATGATGCAAAACCTTGATGCTCATTCAAATTTTTTAGCTTCTAAAGATTATAAACGACTAAAGGTTCAAACAAATGGTGAGTTTGGTGGACTTGGAATAACAGTTGGTATACGCGATGGTGCACTCACTATTATCGCTCCGCTAGAGGGTACACCTGCGGATAAAGCTGGACTTAAATCAAAAGATATTATTTTAAAAATAAATGATAAATCCACTCTAAGTATGACAATAGATGAAGCTATATCTATCATGCGTGGTAAAGTTGGTGATCCAATTGATATCACCATTGTTAGAGAGGGTGAAGCTAAACCTTTAGAGATAAATATAGTTCGTGGTGTTATTACAATCCAATCAGTATATACTAAAACTATTGATGATAATATATTATATGTTCGAGTTACAAACTTTGATAAAAAAGTGACTGAGGATGTACAAAAAGCTATAAAAAAACATCAAGGTACTGCTAAAGGTATACTTCTTGATTTAAGAAACAATCCAGGCGGTTTACTTGACCAAGCTGTTGGACTAACAAATCTTTTTATTGATGAGGGAGATATTGTTTCTCAAAAAGGTCGCAAGGAGAGTGATACTCAAGTATACTCAGCAAACTCTTCAACTACTATCACTGATATGCCATTGGTTGTTCTTATAAATGGTGGAAGTGCTAGTGCTTCTGAAATTGTCAGTGGAGCACTTCAAGACCATAAGCGTGCCGTAATTGTTGGTGAAAATACATTTGGAAAGGGAAGTGTTCAAGTAGTTCTTCCAATCACTCAAGATGAAGCTATTAAGCTTACAATAGCGAGATATTATTTACCAAGTGGGCGCACCATTCAAGCTGTTGGTGTTAAGCCAGATATAGAGGTGATAGCTGGTAGTGTACAAACAAGAGAAAATAAATTTGCTCTTAAAGAAGCTGATTTAAAAAAACATCTAGAAGAAGAGCTTGAAAAAGTAGATGGCAATAAAATAAAAGATGATCTAAAACAAGACGATAAAGATATCATAACACAAGAGATAATGAACGAAGATATACAACTAAAAGAAGCTGCTGGAATTATAAAAGCGCTAATTATAATGAAAAGGTAAAAAAATGGAAAAAAGAGAACTACTTTATGAAGGAAAAGCAAAAAAGCTTTTTCTAACGGATGATGAAAATTTAGTAATATCAGAATTTAAAGATGACTTAACTGCGTTTAATGGTGAAAAAAAATCTAGTGAAACTGGAAAAGGTGCGCTAAACAATAAAATTTCTACTGAACTTTTTAAACTATTAGATTCAAAAGGGGTTCAAACTCACTTTGTAAAAATGTTAGATGACAACCATATGCTTCACAAAAAAGCTGATGTAATTTTAATTGAAGTAATTGTAAGAAATATAGCTACTGGAAGTCTAACTCGTACCCTTGGAATAGAAGATGGAAAAGTTCTCCCTTTTACTTTAGTAGAGTTTGATTACAAAGATGATGATTTAGGTGACCCTAAGTTAAATGATCAACATGCGCTAATCTTAGAGCTAGTAGAGCATCAAGATGAACTAGATAAACTTCGTCGTGTAGCAAGACAAATTAATGATATACTTAAACCTTATTTTGAAGAAAAAGGTTTAAACCTAGTTGACTTTAAATTAGAATTTGGAAAAGACAAAGATGGAAATATAATTTTAATTGATGAAATCTCTCCAGATAACTGTCGTTTTTGGGACATAAAAACTGGTGAAAAAATGGATAAAGATAGATTTCGTGAAGGTCTTGGTGGTCTAAAAGTAGCTTATGAAGAAGTATTAAACCGAATTCTTGGTAAATAAATATAGTATTTCATATCGGAGCTAAAAAATTTCTCTCCGCAAATTCTAGCTTTAGTGGAAAAAAATTCACTTTAGCTTTGCTCATTTGAAAGGAAAAATGAATGAAAGCAATAATTAATGTATCTTTAAAGACAGGTGTATTAGATTCTCAAGGAAAAGCAGTTCATCATGCACTTGATTCTCTTAACTTTAATGGTGTTGATGATGTTCGTGTTGGTAAACAAATAATTTTAAAATTAAATGAGAATGATAAAACAAAAGCGATGGCAGATGTTACTAGAATGTGTGAAGAACTTCTTGCAAATACAGTAATTGAAGATTATGAGATAGAGCTAGTATAATGAAAGTATCAATTCTTCAGTTTCCTGGAACCAATTGTGAGTACGATACTCAACATGCTTTTAAAGAGTTAGGTGCTAAAACTGAGATAATCTGGCATAAGTCTGAATCAATTCCAAGTGATACTAACCTTTTAGTATTAGCTGGTGGATTTTCTTATGGTGATTACCTTAGAAGTGGTGCTATTGCTAGATTTTCCCCAGTAATGAAGGCAGTAACTGAGTATGCTAACAATGGTGGAAAAGTTTTAGGTATTTGTAATGGTTTTCAAGTCCTAACTGAAGCTAAATTACTTCCAGGTGCATTAAAAAGAAATGAAAATTTACACTTTATATCTAAATATCACCATTTAAAAGTTATAAATAATGATAATAAATTTTTAAGAAAATTAAATAATAACGATATTGTTAATATACCTATCGCACACCATGATGGAAACTATTTTATTAATGAAGAGGGATTTAAAAAATTAAATGAAAACAATCAAATATTGTTAAAATATACAGATAGAGATGGTAATGAGTTAAACCCTAATGGAAGTGTTAATTCAATTGCAGGTATATGCAATAAAGAAAAAAATGTATTTGGACTTATGCCGCACCCTGAACGTGCGATGGAATTAATCCTTGGCTCAAACGATGGTAGAGCTATGCTTCAAGGGTTTTTGGAGGCATAATGCGCTTATTATTCATCTTATTTTTTTTTGTATTAAGTATTTTTGCATATGATGGTACCAGAATATTTGATGAAGATGACAATGAACTAAACTTAATAACAATCTCTCATATCCCAGAGTTCACAAATACTAAAGTTTTATACTTACAATTTGACAATGTTCCATCTAGGATTATTAAGGGAGAAATCTTTCCTATAACAGTAAGAACACTATCAACTACTGATGATTTTACCGATATAGTATATCTGTTTTCTAGAGCTAAAGGTATTGAAATTATTAATAATATACCATATCGAACTAAAAAACAAAAATACTACTATGATACTTTTTACTTTAAGGCTATTAGTACTGGAGCTAAACTACCAAATATAGAAGCCTTTTTGGTCTCAGCATCAAATACAGAATATAAAAGTACTACTCTTAAAGGAACTAAGTTAAATGTAGTAGCTCTAAACCCTAAAAGAAATTTTTCAAATATTATAGCAAACTCATTTGTTTTAAGTGAATACAAAACAACTAGTTTTGATAATAAGCATAATATTGTAATATTTGTTGCAGAGGCTACAAATTGTGATATTGATAAATTAAGCTTAAATAATGTATATAAACAAGGTTTAGAATCAAGCACAAACTCTATTGAAAAGTCTAAAATAACCTATTTTGTAGTTATTGATAAAAAAATAGAAAATTTTAAATTTACATACTTTAATCTAATTGAGAATAATTTTAAAACTATATCTATCCCTATCATTGTAGATGATGATAGCGTTACTACACAAAGCGACTTAAAACCAAAAGATCAATCTAGAGAGAAACTAAAAATGTTTATAGCTATAGCTATAGCTGTTGTAATTTTAATTTTAATTTTGTGGCGCAAAAAATATATCTACTCTATTTTATTAATATTTCCCATAACTTATTCAGCATACTTAGCAATACCATCTGAAGAGATTTGCATAAAAATTAATTCTAATATTTATCTTTTGCCAGTTCATAATGGAACAATATTTGAAACAACAAATGAAATTACATATCTTAGGTCTGAGGGTGAAGTTAAAGATTTTACAAAAGTTAAACTATTAAACAATAAAATTGGATGGGTTGAAAATGAAGATATTTGCTCATATTAGTTGGTTATTTGCCACTATAATAATATTTATTGGCTTAACTTTTCTAATACTTATTTTTCATCTTGTTCCAGAACCATATGCCCCAAAAATATCTGCATGGATAGTTAGGTTAAGTACATTCTTTTCCACAGAAGTAGAGGGTAAAGAAGATAAAAATACCCAATTATTTCTAATTAATCATCAGAGTGATTTAGATATAGCGGTGATGGAGACAATAACTAAAAAAGACCTTGCATGGATAGCTAAAAAGCAATTATTTGATATACCTTTTTTTGGATTAGCAATTAAACTTGCTAAAAACATACCTGTAGAGAGGGAGAGCAAAACCTCACTGATTAAACTATTAAGAGATGTAAAACATAGACTCTCACTTGGCAAAACAATTGCTATGTTTCCTGAGGGGACTCGTTCACAAAAAGAGAAGATGCTCCCTTTTAAAGCTGGAGCTAAAATGGTAGCTGATAAATATAAGCTAGTAGTTCAACCAGTGGTATTTATACAAACATCTAAATATTACAACTTAAAAAACTTTTATTATAAACCAGGTAAAATAAAAGTGATATTTCTTGATTCGTTTGTAGCTGATAAGAGTGATAAAGAGTGGTTAAATAATTTAAGAAAAAAAATGCAAAAGGTATATGATGATGAGTTGGCAAACAATCCTAGCCATAGGTAGTGGTGGTTTTATTGGTGCCGTTTTACGAGCATATCTTAATGGTGTAATTAGTCATAGATTTCCACACGATATACCTGTTGGAACTCTTGGAGTTAATCTAATTGGTAGTTTTGTTATGGGTGCACTAATAGCGTATTTTATGTATACGACATATCTTTCTTTAAATGTAAAATCTTTCTTATCTACTGGCGTTTTAGGGGCACTAACAACATACTCAACATTTGCAATAGAGAGTTTTTTTCTTCTTCAGCGTGGACAAATATTATTAGCTGGAGCTAACATATCATTTAATGTTTTTGGGACTATCCTTATGGCTGGTAGTGGATTTTATATAATGAAATTTTTTCTAAGATAAAGAAGATTTATATCTCTATAATCTCATCTGCACACCACTGAGCTAACTCTAAGTCGTGTGTAATTAACAACATCCCCATCTTATCTAAGTTTTTAATAAGCATACTCATAACTTCAAGTTGAATTATATTATCAAGTGCAGATGTTGGTTCATCAAGAAGTAAAAGATTTGGTTTCATAAGCATTGCCCGAAGGATAGAGGCACGCTGAAGTTGCCCTCCTGAGAGTTGATGTGGTAGTTTTAGTAATAACTTTGTATCAAGGTTTAAAATTTTCAAATATTTATCTATATCATCAATATTTGATACATCTTTAATTTGATTTATTAAATTATAACTTGGGTGAAAAGAGCTGTATGGGTCTTGAAAAACTTCTGATGATTTTGAGCTAACTATACTCCCCTCTAGAGGTTTTAAGTTTCCCAATATTAATTCAAAAAGTGTACTTTTTCCAACACCACTCTCCCCTACTATCGCTTTTATCTCCCCTTTATTTAAAGTAAGTGATAAATTTTTAAAAAGTAACTTATCTTTTGAATACCCAAATGATAAATTTTTAATCTCTAAAAGAGGTGTCATTAACTCTTATTTAGAGCAAAATATAATTTAGCTAACTCTTTATATAATGCATCTGGTTTAATGTCGCTATTTCTTTCCCATATATTTTTCATCACAACATTATCTTCTAAACCATTCCATACTTTTATATATGTACCCTCTTTATAACCGTTATCTTGACGAAATTGATTTAATATATTTTTTCCGATGTAAAGTCTATATAATGATTCTAAATCTAGCCCATTCATAATAGTTAAATCAAAAAAGTCTGATATTAAAGAGTCTAAATCTAACTCTTGCTTATTTAATACTAATCTCATAATATCTTCAACTTTAGAAATAATGTCATCTTGAGAGCTAAAGTTATTATTTGAGATATCTATTTTTGCAAACTCTTGCATTTGAGATATATCTATAGCTAAATCTTCAATATTTCCTTTTAGATTTTGTGAATAGTTCTCAATAGCTAAAGAGATAATAAAATGCCAAACATCAACTACCTCAATCTGTAAATTATCCCAATCTGGCTGTGCATCAATGTTTTTCCAATGTTTCCAAGAAAAACTATCTACCATCTCAGCACATTCCATATATATACACCTCTTCCAGTTTATAGTTTTACCATTTTTAGTGATACCATCTGTCCATTTTTCACCATTTGTTACATCATTTAACTGATTTTGCAACTGCAACATTAGAAGTATTTTATCCATTTTTACTTTCCTTCAATTTATACTATAAATTAGTGTTTTACATATAAATTATTTTACGTATTGTACCAAATATGATAAAATACTCCCCTTAAAACTAAATTATATGGGTATTATGAAAAGAATTAATTGTAGAAGATGTATACACTACTTCGTTACTTGGGAAAAAACAAGACCTCATGGCTGTAAAGCCTACGGTTTCAAGGGTGCTCAAATCCCTTCTTTGGTCGTTTTTCAAAGTAGCGGTAGCCCTTGTTCACTTTTTGAAATTAAAAATCTTGGGTAGTGTCATAATATAATACTCCCTTTTTTAAAGACCAGTAAAACAAGTTTTCTTATTCCGCCTTTTTACGATACCAGTGGTTTTTGGTTGTACGATGTCCCTACTGCTCATACCAGAATTAACATAGATTATAAGTTTTTCAACTACAAAGTTGTGCCTAAAAGTAAGTATAATTTATTTCTGTGTTTTATTTTATTTCCCAAACACTTACTTTTCTATCCATGGTAATAAATTTATGTGAGTTTGGTAAAAAAATTCCACCTACAATATTATCACCTTTTATTATGTCATACTGCTCTTTATTATTTAACTTCCATAAAAATACTCCTTGCGTACCTATGGCAAGCATATATTTGTAATCATCACTAAACTTAATATCACCACAATTCATATGTTCATCTGCAATATATGTTTTTATAGTCTTTTTTTCTTTTATATTCCAAAATCTAATTTTTGTTTTTTTTGATCCTATTATTAAAATATTTTTATCTTTTGGATCAAAAAGAAGAGCTCCACTTTCTCCTCCTTCTTTATCTTCAATATAATCTATATATTTGATGTTTCTTGAACCAAGCCAGCCTTTTTTTATGCTCCAACGCTCTATTTTATTTTTATTACCACCAATATAAAGGATAGTAGAATCAGGGGATTCTGCTATCGCGGTAATACGAGCACTACTAAATGATCTTTTTGATTTCAAAAATCTAGGTTCTATCTTAGCTATTATTTCTTCTGTTTCTATATCTAAAAAATGTATTTTTTCACCACTTAACACTAGTGTTTTATTATCTGATAAAAATATTTTTGGACGACCAATATCTTTTGATGCTACTTTTATTGTTTTTATAAGCTTATCTTTTTTCATATTCCAAATATGTATATCAGTACCGTATCTTCCTACTGCTAAATATGTTCCATCTGGAGAAAGTGCTATATCATAACTATTTTCAAATTTTCTAGGTAATTTTTTTATAAATGATTGATACTTTATGCTGTAAAGTTTTGCTTCTGACCCTACAATAACAAAAGAATTACTTCCTTTTACATAAGCAAAACTATAAGGATGGTATCTATTATTGTCCAAGGATTTTATTTTTTTTATATTATTAAAAGCACTATCTAAATCTTTGTAACCACTGAATTTATGTTCTCTAATAGTATTCTCTTTCACAAAACTAATAGTTATATTATCTTCTTCTTTATTGCAAAGTCTTTCTACATGTTTATAAACATAATGATTAAGATTTATTTTATGATTGTTTAGCCTGATATAATCAAGACCATCGTAAGTTTTTCTATTAAAATGAATAGTATTATTCTTATTCAGTTGTATAAATTGCGTACAAAGATCTCCTTTTGGTATGCCCGTATAAGTTAATTTTATTCCCCCTTTTGGCATCCCGTTTATCTCTAGATTATTTCCAAACGGAGTTAAAATATCTCCTTTTTTATCTATCCATTTTTTTGAAATAATGCCAGCTTTAATAGCTTTTTTATTGTTTAAATTAGGGGTGGGTCTACGCTCAAAAACTTTTGCATAGTATTTTAAGATAGAATCTTTTTGTGCAATTGCGTTTCTCATATCAGAACTGCTAAAACGAGGTTTTGTCGTTAAAGTTGATGATTTTGCTTGTGTTGAGTATGGTTTTTTTATACTTAGTGAAGTCTGATTACAGTCAAAAAAACTCTTTAGTTCTTTACTCTCTCCCTCGGAGTCTATTTTCATTCCTATCGTCATCATCCACCACATTTGTGGTTGTAATACTTTCTCGGTAAATTTTTCTTGGAGGTTGTTTTTTTCTATATCTTGAAAAACACTTTTAACAAATTTTGTATCTTCCTTTTTAAAACAATTATCTAAACGAACTAATCTCAAGCCACTTGTTAAGCCGTCACCTTTACCTTCTATTTGACGAGTAACAATATTTAAATAAGTTTTCATCTTATCTTTTATAACAGTGTTGCCTTTATAATTTTTTATGAAATCCTCTGCATTTTTAAACCTTATTGCTCTTTTTTTCTTTTTTATTGTTTTATCTTTTTTTACAACAAAAGTAGTGAGCTCCATTTTGGTAATATTATGCTCACAATACGCTTCTATCTCCTTAGGTAGAAATTCTTGTTTTAAAGGATAGTAATTATTATGAGTAACGCTTCTATTTGCAAGTTTTCGCTTGAAATTTTGATAAAAATCACCCTGTAAATAGATATTTTCATATTTTTGACACTCATTAAGATAAATCATCTCTTGCTTTATTTTATGTCTTTTTTTTGGTTTGTCATATTTTCTTATCATCTCTTCTTGTAAAAAAGCATACCGCATGAGTAAATCTTTATTAACTTTATTAAGCTTTTGTTTTTGAATCCAGTCATAAATATTTTTAGGAATACTTGCCTTAGTATAGTGTTTTAAAGTAGTTAAATTATAATCTTGTAACAGTTTATTTTTTTTCAGTATTTTGTATTTAGGAGGATTTAAAAGAATTTTTTTACGCAGTTTTGCATCATACTTACTCATTTTAGCTGAAAACTCAGAAGAACCATCTGTGCGTATTCCACCTTCAACTCGCCGTAATTTTTTTAAAATTTTTTTCTCTTTATTAGTAGGAGTTATAGTCTCCTCAAATATATCATCAAATTTATAATCTAAAGCACATTCACTCTCAATGTCGCTAGCTAAGTGCCATAACCTCCAATAATCCAGATTACTCTTTACCAAAGCATCTCTATCTTCTAGATGTTCCATCCGATGTTTAAGTGCTAAAACATAGGTTGTAAGTATAATCTTATCATCATTACTAAAGCAATCAAATGAGTTAATAATTTGTGTAGTCTCTTTTGGTAAAGTATTTGATAAATGTAAAGAAAAGAGTGTGGAAGTGAAAAAAAACAGAAAAAGAAATAGTTTCATAATTTAGAGTCCTAAGTAAAAATATATTATTAAACATTTTAACATAATATATTTATGAAAGATATATTATTTTGTATTATCTATCAAAATACGATAAGCAATATGTTAGGAAAAAAATGCATAATGTATTTATATTAAGTATAATAATAAAGTTGAAAGTATAGATTGTTATATATAGAGCTACTAATGCAACAAAAAAATTTAATCTAAGGAGGGTTTAATTCCCCGACCCTCTGGGTCGCATATGCTATACTTTTGTTATGAAAGATGAACACATATATAAAAGCCATAATAAAACATTGTTACTCTACCATTTCGTATTTCCA
>Ga0256834_1000724_pt1 | contig 23442 bp, 25 predicted proteins | sample 4281140metaG_FD_190536 | JGI IMG/M metagenome (GOLD analysis project Ga0256834, IMG submission 190536) | Hydrothermal vent microbial communities from East Pacific Rise, Pacific Ocean - 4281-140 | ecosystem: Environmental > Aquatic > Marine > Hydrothermal vents | place: Pacific Ocean: East...
TTTAAGGCTTGCCAAAACAGCAAACGCAGAAGATTGAGGATTATCTTCAATTATTTGCATTTTTTCTCCCTCAAGCCGTGGGAATAAAATAATAGCTAGTGATAAAGTTTCCATTATATAATCATATAGATCCAGCTCAGTGCCTTCATAATAATCAGGCAGGTCATTGTCTGCATCCATATTGATATAGGTTTCTGAACCAGCTATTTCCTCAGTTTTTGGCTGACCATGAAGAAAAACTCTGCTCATATTCTCGTTTATTATTTGCTCAACTGGCTTAAAAGAAACCACGCTTGGCTGAATTATTTGTGCATTTAGCTCGCCATTAACATGCAAACCACCTTTGACTTGCGTTACCACAACATGTGCTTCAAGGCTTTTGAGAATATCAATTTCTAGCAGTTTAGCAAGCTCAACAGATTGCTCACCTGTAACCTTTATTTTTAGCCTTCTACCCTTTGAGGGAAGGTTATCAACTCGAAGGCTGGCATCAAAATGCTGTTCTAATGGTTCATTCTCACTCATGATTATGGTTTTAAAAACTCCAGTTTGCCGGCAAGTATTTCACTTATATCTTGAGCATTTAGCTTTTTTTCAAGCGATAAAACATATTTGCTAAGTTTTTCTGCTTTGTTTTGGTCTTTGTCGCCATAGATATTACGATTTATAACTTTGGCTAATGAATTCTCGTCTTTTTCATCTAGCGCATTCGTTAGTTTTTCTAACAACCCATAAAATAACGACCCCATTTTTTGAATTTTTTTAGGAACACCAACATCACTAACACCCATTTCTCGAATTGATTGATCCATATCTTTAAAAAATAAATCAAATAAAGATTGAGAAAATTCTTTCTCTTTGCCTTTTGTCTCCCTTAGGCGAATAAAAACTAGACTTATATGCAATGATAAAACATCAAAACGCCCCGTTACATCATCAGGGATTAAAAAATCCGTATAAAAAACTGGTTGCCGAGATTGCGCCACAATAGCATTATAAACAGCGTGAACCTGATCATTATAAGTTGATTTTTTTTTAAATGGCCAAATCATTTTTTTACTAATCTCTTATTGTTTGGTTTTTATTTTATTGAACACTTGCCACAATGCATGTTTGGCAGTTACATATTTGTCTAAAGTGAGTTGCTTGCCAGCTAAATAAATATAATAACAAGTGCCTATAGTAACAAAACAAAAGAGAAGTCAATTATATGCTAGCTAATTTCATTAAAATCGAAAATATTAAAAATGGCGCAATTAAGATTATCTCACTTATAATCCTTCTTTTTACATTGGCTGGTTGTTCAGGTTTCACATCAAATCGCACTCAAGGCTATTCAATTCCGCAAAGCTCGATGGAGCAAATCCGCCCTGGGCAAAGCGAAGATCTTGTTATTGCTGTTCTTGGATCACCACAAACTAAGAGTAGTTTTTCTGAAGAAACTGCCTTTTATTATGTTGAAACAAAAATCGAAGAAACCGCTTTTGGTCTAACAACAATAAAAAGCCGCACAGTTTTGGCGATTTATTTTGGCAAAGACCGCAAGGTCAAGGATAAAGCTGTTTACGCACTTGAAGATGGTAAGTTAATTACCATTGAAACAAGACGCACTCCTTCATTTGGTGAAGATAAGACATTTATTGAAGCGTTAATTGCTAGTATTTAGTAGGATTGGATTAGTTTTTCTTATTGCGATCATACCAATCACCAAAGGCTAATAAAGCCAAGGTTGCCGTGATTAGCGGAATTGCAAAAACATTAATTGCTTGCCAGCCAAGGGTTTGCAACAATATTCCAGAGGCAATTGAGGCAACGGCCATTGTACCAAATACTAATTGCTCATTTAATGCCTGTACACGCATAGCATCTTGTGGGCGATAGCCTTGTGTAAGCAGCGCAGTTGAGCCAATGAAACCAAAGTTCCAGCCTATTCCAAGCAAAATCATAGCAAAATTGAAATGGTTTATACTTATGCCATTTAACGCTATTAATACCGATCCTAAAATTAAGGCAAGGCCAATGCCTGTCATGGCTCTTGCGCCTATATGAGTGATAATAAAGGCTGTGAAAAAACTTGGTGCAAACATAGATATAATATGCCACTGAATTGCTGTTGTGGCGGCATCTTTTGAATGACCGCAAACCACAACCATCGCCAAAGGAGCTGCAACCATGATGAAGGTCATTAAGGCATAAGTTACCATGCCTGAAATCATTGGAATGAAAATATCAGGCGAGCGCAAAACTTCTCTGAATGGCGTTTTGCTTGCTTCGTTTTTTTCTTCGTCATGCATATTAGTAAGGTCTACTTGGCTTAAAATCGCTATGCCCAACATGGCAATTCCTGATAAGGCAATGAACGAGCCAGCATATTCTGCACCAACAAATAACTCCCTGCCCCAGCGTGCCATGAATGGGCCAACAAACCCAGCAATTACACCGCCTGCTAATACCCAAGAAATTGCTGAGCCTTTTTTCTTATCCGGCACACTATCTGCAGCTGCAAAGCGATATTGCTGACCAAAAGCGGCAGATGCTCCCCCAAATGCTAACGCAATGCAAAATATAATAAAAGACGATAGAAAAATTCCTATTGTGGCGATCAAACCAGCAACGATTGATAGGCTTGCACCAAAAATAAATGCCTTTTTTCGTCCCAATTTGTGAATTAAAAAAGTAGCAGGGCCAGCACTAAGTGCAGTGCCTATCACCATAGATGTAACAGGAATGGTAGCTAAACTTGGATCTGGAGCAAGCGATATACCAACCAATGCGCCAACCGACATGATAAGTGCCGTTTGTGAGCCAACAACTGCTTGGGAAATAGACAAAAGGGCAATTGTTTTATTGGGATTAGGTGTTGGATTGCTCATTGTTAAGCTCTCTTTATTTGCTTGCTAACACATCAGTTTGCGAAATATCCTTAGCAATCTTATCTAACACAGCATTGACCATGCCAGCCTCTTCACCTTCAAAAAATGCTTTTGCAATATCAATATATTCACTTAAAACAACTTTTGCAGGTATATCTTTTCTAGATGTTAACTCATACGCCCCTGCCCGTAAGATTGCTCTTAAAGTTGCATCAATTCGAGCCACTGGCCATTCATCGCTAAGGCTATTGTCAATCATTGGATCAATGCTAAGCTGGGCATTAATCACGCCTTTTATTATTTGTTTGAAAAAATCATGATCTGCAGATAGATACTGCTCTCCCTCTACTTCCTTTCCTAAACGAAAGGCAGAAAATTCAACTAGAACTTCCTCTAATGAAGTATCACCAACATCCATTTGGTACAAAGCCTGAACTGCCCCAAGTCTTGCCGTTGAGCGTTTGTTGGTTTTTTGAGCGAGGGGTTTATTATCCATTTTATCTTGCATTAGAGTGGCCTGCTAATTTTTATCATTTGAAATATCATCTTCATTTAAAGTCTTAAGAAAATCACTAAAATCATTGGCAGCAGAGAAGTTTTTATAAACTGAGGCAAAACGAACAAAAGCAACATCATCAAGATTTTTTAAACCATCCATCACTGATTCACCAATTTGATCAGATGTGATTTCAATATCCCCAAAGCTCTCTAATTGCCTTACCACGCCAGAAATCATACGATCGGCTCTATCTATATCTACATCACGTTTTCTAAGTGCTGTTGTTACTGACTTTGTTAGTTTTTCTCGATCAAAGGGAACTTTGCGGCCTGATTTTTTTACAACAATAAGGTCACGAAGCTGCACTCTTTCAAACGTCGTGAAGCGACCTCCGCAACCATTACAAACCCGTCGACGCCGAATTGCAGCGGAATCTTCGGCTGGTCGAGAATCTTTAACTTGGGTATTATCAATTCCACAATATGGACAACGCATCTAATATTTTCTTTCAATTTTCGTTTTTTAGGCGTGGTTTTCAAAATAAAACGCTAAACGTTTTTTAAAATCCTTACGAGTAAATCGGAAAAGCATTAGTTAATTTCATAACTTTTTTACGAACTGCTTCTTCTACTTCTGAGTTGTTTTCTTCGCCATTTTTTGCCAAACCATCTAATACTTCAACAATCAATTCACCAACCTGCTCAAATTCAGTTTCACCAAAACCACGTGTTGTGGCAGCTGGCGTTCCAACCCGAATACCAGAAGTAATTGCTGGTTTTTGTGGATCATCTGGGACAGCGTTTTTATTGCAAGTTATATAGGCTCTGCCAAGAGCATGTTCAGCCGCTTTTCCTGTAACATTCATTGGGCGAAGATCTACCAACATCAAATGATTATCAGTTCCACCTGTTACAATATCTGCTCCACCTTTTACCAAAGTTTTTGCTAGCATTCTTGCGTTGATAACAGTTTGTTTTGCATAGAGGGCAAACTCTGGAGTTAATGCCTCTTTAAAAGCAACCGCCTTGGCCGCAATCACATGCATTAGTGGTCCACCTTGAATTCCGGGGAAAATTGCTGAATTTATCTTTTTAGCAATTGCCTCATCATTGGTTAAAATCATGCCACCACGTGGGCCTCGCATAGTTTTATGGGTAGTTGTTGTAACAACATGTGCATGAGGAATTGGGCTAGGATAAGCATTACCTGCAACTAATCCTGCAATATGTGCCATATCTACCATTAAATATGCGCCAACTTCATCGGCTATTGCACGAAAAGCAGCCCAGTCTAAAACTCTTGAATAAGCAGAAAAACCTGCAATAATCATTTGTGGCTTATGCTCACGAGCTAAAGCGGCAAATTCGTCCATATCGACCAATGCATCACTTTCACGAACGCCATATTGAATTGCATTAAACCATTTACCAGACTGGTTTGGCCGTGCACCATGCGTTAGGTGACCACCTGCATCAAGGCTCATGCCCAAAATTGTATCACCTGGTTTAATCAAGGCCTGAAAAACACCCTGATTTGCCTGCGAGCCAGAATTTGGCTGAACATTTGCATATTCACAGCCAAAAAGCTGTTTTGCTCGCTCAATAGCTAGGCTTTCAGCAATATCTACATGCTGACAACCACCATAATAGCGTCTTCCTGGATAGCCTTCGGCGTATTTATTGGTAAGCACAGATCCTTGCGCTTCTAGCACTGCGGCAGAGACAATATTTTCAGAAGCAATAAGCTCAATTTCATTTTGCTGACGTTTAAGCTCTTTAGCAATAGATTCAGCAATTTGCGGGTCGGCCTCTAATAAAGATTGACTAAAAAAGTTTGGAAAAAGTGCTTCGCTCATGAGTTCACCATTAATTATGAATTGAAAATAGGTTTAAAAGATTATCTCCGCTTTACACACTATTTATCATAATTCCAAGTGCCATTTAGCGTGAAATATAAATCTAAAATATTTAGCTGTTTTTCAACTGCTCAAATCTGCGCTTTAATTTTGCTATAGCTAGTTTTTCTATTTGCTGGCGCGGAGTGTTTAGTGGAGTGATAATAACTACCTCAACGCCAGATTTAGCATCAATTGCAGCAACACGCATTTGCTTACCCATCTGGGTAAATTCTAAATAGACATCACTTGATGAGGGAGCTTTTGATTTATTCATAAACAAAACCTAAGTTTCAAATATAACTTTTCCTGCTTTATCAAACTCATAAATATCGTCTCTAAAACTAACCGTTCCTTGGTTATTTGCCCAGCCAGTAATGTAAGTCATGTGAATTGGTGGTGGTTGATTAACAGACACATCAACCCTTTCGCCAGAATTAAACATGGCGTTTACTGCTGGTAGATCCCAGCCCTCGTTATTTTGTAAAACCCATGAAACCATTTCATCTACATCTTCAACACGAACACAACCAGACGAATTAAAACGTCTATTTTGCCCAAACAGGCTTTTGCCTGGTGTATCATGCAGATAAACAGAATGTTTATTAGCGAAATTCATTCTTACTCTACCAAGTGAATTTTCAGCACCAGGTTCTTGACGAAACGCATATTTAACCGCTTCATCGGTTGTCCAATCAATAGTTTTCGGGTCAATTATATTTCTAGCATTATCATATATGATGATTCTATATTTGCTTAAATATTCGGGATCTTCTTGCATATATTTAGTTAAATCTTTTCTGATGATAGATTTAGGAACATGCCAATATGGGTTGAAATTTATTTGGTGAATTTTAGAACTTAAAATAGGCGTTTGCCTATCTGCACGCCCAACAACGGCAGTATGCCGCCTTGTAACTGTAGAAAAATCTATTGCCTCAATTGAAGCTGCGGGAATATTAACAACCACATAACGATCAGATAACGAGCTTGCCAAACTTTCAACCCGCAAAGAGTTTAAGCGTAACTGCGCTAATCTATCTTGGGCTGAGACATTCAAGGTGTAATAAGTTGCAACGTCAACTTTTCCAGAAATTACTAGTCCGTGGCGAGCCTGAAAAAACCGCAAACCTGCATCTAAATGTTCATCAAATAAATCTTTATCAGATAGTTTTGGACTTTGCACATCACCACTTGCGATTAAACGATTGCGCAAAGCATTAACACCATTGCGCTTATTGCCAACAATCAAGCCATGAACATTTTTAGAAAGGCTTTTCCAGCCACCTTTTGCAACTATTTGCTCATATTGCATAATAGCCAATTGCAAATTACTTGCTGTATCTATTGAAAGGATTGGTTGATCTGAATTAATAGCATTAAGAGCTGCTATTGTATTTCCCTCTCGATCAGTATTGCGTAAAACTCTGGCTCGGGCAAATCCATCTTGTGAAGTTTCAGCTCTTGCAAAACTAGTTGCAAAACTAGGTAATAAAAGCGAAGCTGAAGCAAATGTTAAACCTTTAAGAACTTGCCTTCTTGAAGCAGAAACTTGCTTGCTTGATAGAGGAGTTGGTATTTTTTGACGCATTTTAGTTTTTCCGTAAAATCGATAGTTATAAATTTTAAAACTCTTTAGCACTGGATTATAGATATAACAATGTCACTCAATAACTTGTGAGCAAACAAATGTATAAAAATTTCTTACTTAAATTTACGGCAAAAATAAGAAACGCCGACCAAATGGCCGGCGTTTCTTATTGAAATAAAGTTGTTATTTAGAGTTTGTATAATATTTGATCTACCCAGAAGCGTTCTAGGCGAGCCAGAGAATCATTTAGGCCATCAAAATCATTATTTCCAAGACCACCAAGTTTTTCTAGTGATTCTAGATGACGGTCATAAAGTTCGTCAATAACCTCGGCTACCTCTTCTCCCTTTGGAGTTAGCTTTATGCGAACAGAACGACGGTCTGCTTTTGATTTTTCTTGGAATATATAATTTGCATCAACTAATTTCTTTAAATTATATGATACATTTGAGCCAAGATAATACCCACGCGAGCGCAACTCCCCAGCTGTTAGCTCTTTATCGCCAATATTAAACATCATCATTGCTTGGGTGGAGTTAATATCGTCCCAGCCCATGCGATCAAACTCATCTTTAATAAGATCAAGCAATCGACGGTGAAGACGCTCAACACGTGTTACCGCTTCTAAATAGCGTGGTTTAAGAGAATTTGGTTTTTCTTCCTCAACTGCCTGCACAGTATTTGTCTTATAATTCATTTTTCTGCCTCACTGTTATCTTTTTGCACGATCTTTGCCGTGTCATTGATGTGTAATCTAGAGGAGAGCTAATAACATCGGATTAAATAATAAGATTAAAACTATCTTACTGAAATGATTCAACATTTTGGCTTTACAAAACCCTAACCTATGTAAGAATTTGATAACCTAAATTAATCGTGAATAGAATTTCTCCAAGAAATATAGGCATTTAGAAAGAATAAAAGCAGAGCAATAGCTAATCCAGCCCTTATCCAAATCCCTATTGTGGAAATATGAAAGTTTGAATAAGAAAAAATTAACAATAAAAACTCCAAAAAAATTATTACTAATGCAAGAGGAGCTCCCCATTTGGCTTCTATCCACATTCCAACAGAAGAAACTAAACGAAAAATCACAAAGCCTAAAAAGAGGAAAAATCCGACAGAGCCTAGACTTTCAATTGGGCTTGTTTGAATAGATGATACACTCAAAACTTGCGCTGCTTCACGAAGCCCAAGAAAAAGACAAATAATTGCAATTATTTTTATGAGATAACTAGATGCAAATTTTTTTAATGTCATGAGGGTATCCTTTATATTCTATGTTTCTCATATCTTATGCCTCGAATGCTTCAAGTTTAAAATAAATATCTTTTAATTGCTTTGATGCTTGCACAAAAAGATATGTTGTTTCATATGTTCATAATCAAGAATAAATAGAAATGGCGGATTGCATAATGGCAATTGCTAAAATGGTTTGGGTTATCGCTGGTATCATTTGTGTTGGCTTAGCTTTTATTGGTGTTTTTTTACCTATTTTACCTACGACACCATTTTTATTATTAGCGGCTTATTTTTTTGCAAAAAGCTCAAAACGCTTGCACTCTTGGTTGCTCAATCACAAAACCTTCGGATCACTTATTAAAAATTGGCAAGAAACAGGTTCAATTGCCAAGAGTGCAAAGGTAAAGGCCGTAATTGTTATGATAGCCTCTATTATGTTATCATTTTTATTTGAATTTAGTATTTTAATATTAGCCATTCAGACAATTATACTTGGATTAGTTGCAATTTTTATTCTAACTCGCCCGCTCCCAAAAAAGAATAAATAATTTAGACTTGAAAAGTTTGATTATCTAACAATCTATATAACTAATAAATGTTGAGGAAAAATATGACCAGTAAAATCCCTGACCCAAGAACTGCGCCAGAATTATTTGAGAGCATCTTAACTCGAAGGGTAAGTGCTTTCATTGTTGATTCTATCATAATATTTGCAATAGTTTTTATACTAACATTGGTTTTATTTATTTTAGGGCTGGTTAGTTTTGGACTTACTTGGTTATCAATTCCATTCCTCTTATCATTTGCGGTTTTGGCCTATTATGCTAGTACGCTTGGCTCGAATAAGAGAGCAACAATTGGCATGAAAATATTTGATGTTGTGCTTGTGCCTACCAAGGGCTTACCACTTGATGGCTATAAAGTACTAATTCACCCTATAATATTTTGGATAACAATTTGGGCAGTTGCGCCGCTTTTATTTATTGGTCTATTCACCCAACGCCGCCAACTTATTCATGATTATATTACTTCAACCATGATGGTTAGAAAATCTGCTATGCAAGCATAAGCAGATAATTTTTGTTTAGTATAGATACGCATATAAAAAAGTTATGAAGCGTTTTTGCTGGTAATTTAAAAAAACCTCTTGGTCATTCAACTTCAATCCAGCATTATGAACTCATGTTGGATTTTTTTACAGACCAGACTAATTTTGCAATGTGGATCACTTTTTTTGTGATTGCTATGGCAATGCTTTTTTATGCTACAGAATGGGCTAGTATTGAAGTCACCTCGCTTGGCACGCTGGTTGCCTTAATGCTGTTAGCTAGTTTTTTACCCAAGAGTGGGTTTGGGGCAGAGCAGTTATTAAGTGGATTTTCTAACCCTGCGCTTTTCACAATCCTTGCTTTGCTTGTGGTGGGGCAAGGTTTAATTCAAACTGAGGCTTTGGCTGGCCTTACAAATTGGCTCACGAATTTATGGCCAAAACACCCAATGGCGGTGATTGTTTTGTCACTGGTTATAGCTGGTTCAGCCAGTGCTATTGTTAACAACACTCCTGTTGTTATTGTTTTTATCCCCGTACTTATTTCTATTTTAACAAAAAGAAAAATCCCTGTTTCAAAATTCATGATGCCTTTGAGTTTTATGACTATTCTTGGTGGCATGACAACGGTTCTTGGCTCATCTACCAATCTATTAGCCGCAGGCGTTGCCCGCCAACATGGGATTGATAGTGTTACATTTTTCTCTTTTGCTGTTCCTGGTTTAATTATGGCATTAATCGGCTGGTTATATGTTTTATTCCTTGCTCCAAAAATTATCCCTGATAATAGCGAAAAAGACACAACAGCTATAAATCGCAACACGCAATTCGTCAGTGAAATTCGCCTTACTTATGGACATCCATTAATAGGCGAAAAAACAATTGCTGGCATGTTTGTTAACCTCACAACCCTTACCATAAGGGCCGTGCAAAGAGGTAAACATAACTTTCTTCCTCCATTTGACGATATAACCCTTAAAAGCGGTGATACACTTATTATAGCTGCAACTAGAGATGCCCTAACTAAGGCTTTGAGAGATTGGAAAGCATTTGAGGATAGCTCTTCAATCAGCACAAATAGTAATGAAGATGAAACTGGGGTTGTTCTTTGTGAAGCAATGGTTCCGCCCAGCTCTCGCCTTGTAGGGTATGGTGTAGACCAAGCGGGCTTTATGGCTCAGCACGACATTCTTATTTTAGGAATGGAGCGCAGATCTCGCATGCCACGTCAAAGAATGAGTGAAATTAGGCTGGAGGCTGGCGATGTTTTATTAATTGCTGGTCAGCCTAAATCCTTTGAAAACATGCGAGGATTGCAAGATTTAATTGTGATTGAATGGAGTGCATCTGAAATAAAACCACGTGGACACTCACTTCGAGCGCAGATAATTTTCTTTTTAACTGTGGCCGCAATTGCAACAGGCCTTACCCCCACGGTTGTTCCTGCAATCATTGGCGCATTTGTTATGATTGCATCTGGTTGCTTAAACATTCGCCAAGCAGCTCGCTCAATTGATCGCAAAATTGTTTTGTTAGTTGGCTCGTCCTTGGCCATGGCAACTGCAATGCAATTTACTGGCGGAGCGCAATATATTGCCCATAGCGCAATTGATGCACTTGGCACAAACTCACCTGCTATTGTTATGAGTGGGCTGTTTATTCTTGTAGCGGTGTTTACCAATTTCCTCTCAAACAACGCAACTGCTGTGCTATTTACCCCCATTGCCATTGCAGCAGCAGCACCGCTTGGGATTGACCCACTGCCGCTTATTGTGTCGGTTATTCTTGGCGCAAACGCTTCTTTTGCATCGCCTGTTGGGTATCAGACAAATCTTTTGGTTATGAGTGCCGGTCATTATAAATTTAGAGATTTTTTCATTGTTGGTATGCCGCTTATTATTTTAATGTGGCTTGTTTTTTCAATTGTTGCGCCTTGGTATTATGGTGTTTAAAATAATTTAATCATGAGTGAACAACCACAACACGAAATTTCATTTTATTTATCTCAACCAAACTCCTGTCCATATTTAGCTGATAGGAATGAGCAAAAGATATTTACGTATTTAAGCGGTCATAAAGCACAAATGCATATGCAGTTGTTAAGCGAGAATGGCTTTAGACGCTCGCAAAATATTATCTATCGCCCCTCATGTAAAAATTGTGATGAGTGTAAATCTATTAGAGTGGTTGCTAAAAATTATAAACCAACAAAAAGCCATAAACGCATCTTACAAAAAAACAAAATTATTAAGCCACAACAAATCGAAGCGAAAGCGACTAAAGAGCATTATGCTTTATTCAAAAAATATTTAGTCAATCGTCATAATGAAGGCGGCATGGCCGATATGGATTATGCTGATTTTAAAGATATGATTGAGGATACGGCGATAAATACCAGTATTATTGAATATCGTTTAGAGATAAATGGCGAGCAAAAAAAGCAATTAGTTGGAGTTGCATTAATTGATATTTTGTTTGATGGCATCTCGATGGTTTATAGTTTTTTTGATCCTGAGTTAAATAATTTTAGCCTTGGCACATTCATGGTAATTGATAATATTTATAGAAGTTTGGCCAGAAATAATGAATATCTTTATTTGGGCTATTGGATAAAAAATTCTCAAAAAATGTCATATAAGGCGAATTTTAAACCATTAGAGTTTTATATTGAGGGAAGTGGTTGGGTTACATTAAATGCAAAGGGCGAATAAATATTTTGATTCAAATTTTATTATTAAATTACTGAATTGTCACATTTTTTCGATTTAAAATAAGAAATTCGTTTAAGGTAAGTATAAAAAAATGTATCGTCTTTTTTTAATAATTTTTGGCACGGGTTTATTCTTTGCAACATCTGGTTTTTCTACTCTTGCAATTTTTGCTGTTCTTGGTTTTATTCACCCAATCTTAGATTTTTTCAACCATTTGCAACCATTCATTTTTATTGGAACATTTCTTGCTCTGCTATTATCTTTGCTATTTTATAAAAATAAGCTCTTGCGCCCATTGATAATTAGCATTGCATCAATAGGTTTTTTAAGCTCAGCCTTTATTGTGTTGCCAGATGGAATTACACGTATAAAAAATGAAATTGATAACCCCTTAGAGGAAAATAAAAAAAGCTATAAAATTCTTACCCAAAACCTGTTTGGGAGAAACTATGATGCGTGGCGAACAGTAAATGAGATTAAAAAAATTAATCCAGACATTATAGCTTTTCAGGAGTATTTTTACTTTCAACGAGAGGCAATACATCACCTAATTGCTGAGCAATATCCTTTTTATGAAATATGCAAAGGGGGGAAAAGAAATAATATTGCTATCTATTCAAAAACAAAATTTGAATTAGATAAAGCTAGCTCATGCTATATAGGAGAGAGACATCGAATATCTCGGATTATTGCAAAATTTAAAGATCAATATGGTGGTGAATTTAGCGTTGTAACAACCCATCTTGATTGGCCGTTACAGGTGAGCAAACTTAATGATGGTGATGGCATTAAAGAGAGGCTTGATCTATCAATTAAAAGAAAAACTGAGCAGTTGGCTGATTTAAGCAAAGCAATTAATAGCATATCTACTCCTATAGTGCTTGTGGGTGATTTAAACTCTACTCCATGGTCATATGCGCTTAGAGATTTTGCAAAGAAAAGCGGGCTAAGCCTTCTCACAAATTCGATGTTTAGCTATCCTAACCGATTATATCTGTTTGGTGATTGGCGAAATGTGATACCATTTTTGCCACTTGACCACATTTTGCTAAGCGATGGCATAGACAAAAAAAGCATAAAAAAAGGCGACCCCGCAGGCAGTGACCATAATCCTATTGTGCTGGAGTTTTCTGTTAGCGAAGAGTAATTCTAGGTTTTTAAAAATACATAGACCTAACCATATTACCCCATAAATTTATTATTTTTGGGGAAGCCCGTTGGAGGTTGGCGACCAGCTTGCGCTCTCTCACCTATCCAATCTCGCAACTCCTCCATTGAGCGAATATAAGTACGCCCCGAGCTATCAACCCAGCTTAGGCCTGCAACCGAGCTAAATGTTTTAACATCGCTTATTCCACCATCTTTATATTTTTGCAAACGCACCCCTTTACCACGCCCCATTTGTGGCAATTGCTCTAGTGGGAAAACTAGCAATTTTCGGTTTTGACCAATCACTGCAACGCTATCGCCAACCACTGGAGTGCATAATTTTGCCTCAGCTGCACCTGAAATATTTAATACCTGTTTGCCTTTTTTAGTGTTGGCAATCATCGCATTTTCTTCAACCACAAAACCGTTACCAAGATCAGAAGTAATTAGGCGTTTAGCATTTGCCCTGTGAATGAATAGATCAACAATATCATGCCCCTCTTCAATATCAACAATGATGCGAACAGGCTCGCCATGCCCTCGGCCACCGGGGAGTTTATCGGCATTTAAAGTATAAACCTTGCCGCCTGTTGTTAGGAGTAATAGTTTGTCCGTAGTTTCGCATTTTATTGCTAGTTTAAGGCTATCCTCGGCTTTAAATGCCTGTGCGCTTGCATCAATGTTATGACCTCTCAAAGCCCTGATCCAACCCTTTTCTGAAAGAATAACCGTTATTGATTCTTTTTCAATCATAGCGGCTTCAAGATCTATCGTGCCAGCTTTGGGTGCATTTTCAAAACTTGTTCGTCTTGCCCCATTTGGATTTTTTTCGCCATAGGCTTCTCTGATTTCGCTTACTTGCTGAGTGATAACACCCCATTGTTTTTTAGTTGATCCAAGCAAAGAAACAAGATGGGATTTCTCTTCAACTAGGGCATCATTTTCTTTTCTTATCTCAAATTCTTCTAGTTTTCTTAATGAGCGCAGACGCATATTAAGCACTGCTTCTGCCTGAACTTCACTTATCTCAAAACGCTTCATCAATTCAGCTTTTGGGTGATCTTCTTCACGCACAATGCGAATAACTTCATCAATATTTAGATAGGCAACAAGATAGCCGCCCAAAATTTCAATACGGTGATTGATTTGCTCAAGGCGAAATTGCGAGCGGCGCACCAGCACTACTTTTCTATGCTCAAGCCATGCACCAAGTGCTTGTGAAAGCGACATGACTTTTGGCACAATGCCCATATCAAGCACGTTCATATTTAGCGAAATCCGTGATTCCAAATCCGTTAATTTAAAAACAGATTCCATTAAAATTATTGGATCAATTGTGCGGTTTTTCGGCTCTAAAACCAAGCGCACATCTTCGGCACTTTCATCACGCACATCTTTAAGTAGCAGTAATTTTTTAGATAGAATTAAGTCAGCAATTTTTTCAACCAAACGGGATTTTTGCACACTATATGGAATTTCGTTAATTACAATCTGATACCCACCACGCCCCACATCTTCACTTTCCCAACGAGCCCTAACTCTAAATCCACCACGCCCTGTTTCATAGGCATTTTCGATTGATGCTTTATCTTCAACAATAATCCCCCCAGTTGGGAAGTCGGGGCCGGGAATAAATTTCATAATTTCAGATGTTTTTGCATCTGGGTGGTTAATTAAATAAAGTGCTGCATCGCATAATTCTACAACATTATGAGGTGGGATTGATGTTGCCATGCCAACCGCAATACCGGTTGAGCCGTTTGCCAATAGATTAGGAAAATTTGACGGCAACACATATGGTTCGCTATCTTCACCATCGTAGGTTTCTTTAAAATCTACTGCATTCTCTGCTATTCCCTCCATAAGACGAGCAGCAACATCGGTCATGCGGCTTTCTGTATAGCGCATTGCAGCGGCACTATCGCCATCAATATTACCAAAATTCCCTTGCCCATCTACCAATGGATAACGTACCGCAAAATCCTGCGCCAAACGCACTAAAGCATCATAAACTGATTGATCCCCATGCGGGTGATATTTACCAATCACATCACCAATAATGCGGGCAGATTTTTTATAGCCCTGATTGGGATCAAGTTTTAATAAACGCATGGCATATAAGATACGTCGATGCACTGGTTTTAGACCATCACGAACATCTGGTAACGCACGCTGGGTAATTGTGGTTAGCGCATAAGAGAGGTAACGCTCTTCAAGTGCTTTTTTAAGGTCAATCACGCCTTGTTTATCAACTGGGGGCAATAAGTCAGAACTGCTCATAAAAATCTCTTCTACCAAAAACGAATCATTATTTACTTATAGCAAAATTTTTATCAAATTATCACGGGTTGTGGGTGGATTTATTTGCCTTGCTAACCAAACATGCATTGACAAAAAATGCCCGCTAAGAGCAATGGCATTTTTCACATCAATTAAAGATGGCTCTACCTCGTCAACAAGGAATGCAGGCAAAGGCAACAATCTATCTATATATGGCTGAGCATGTTCCAACGTCACTGCCCTGCCCGTTCTTGGTGATACATGGGTTAACCCAACTGTTTCTCCACTTATAGCACATGAAAAAATGTCCAAACCAAAACCAAGCTCGTCTAATAATTTGAGTTCAAATATCGCTAAATCACGTGCTAACTCTTGATCGTCTTTTTCACTATCTAATAATGACAATGCCATTGATAGTAATTCATCATGCGGATCCCGCTCGGCTAAAAGGCGCAAATGATCGTTTAAAAGTGCGCTTAAAGAGAGTTTTTTTCGCTTTGCAATTAATTCAGCAGCTCTGGCCTTTATTAACTCAATAGAAAAAACGCCCAAATGTTCTTCAAGTCTTGCCCGCCAATCTATTTTTACACTATTGCCAGCTTGTAAAATTGGTGAAAGTTTTGCTGAGCGTCCACCCCGAACCAAACCAAGATGCCGCCCCTTACCAACTACCATTGCCTCAACAATCAAACTGGTTTCGCCGTGTTTCTTTATGCCTATTATTAAACCTTCGCTAGACCATTGCATTTCAACCTCTAAAAAATTGATTTTTATAGAGCCTCTTAACCCTTCCAGCAAGAGGGAGGAAGAAGAGAAGCTCAGGTGAGATAATAATTATTTCCTATTTTTTTGCAAAATCTATAACTAGTATATTATTTGCTCTTTTCTTGTCGCCGTTGGTCGCTTTGCTCTCGTCCCCGACACCCCCGCCGTTTGGTGCAAAACATTGAGTCTGGGAGTTTTTGGCTTTGGTTATTTCTTTGGCAATTCTAAGCCCATTTCTTGATACCGTTCAGGGTCATTTGCCCAGTTTTTACGCACTTTTACAAAAAGAAATAGATGTACTTTAGTGTCAAATATTTCCATTAATTCTTTACGAGAATCAGAGCCAATTGACTTAATTGCTTGACCATTTTTTCCAAGTACAATTTTTTTATGGGTATCTCTTGTAACATAAATAACCTGATCTATTCTGTAAGACCCATCGTCTTGAATTTTAAAGCTCTCGGTTTCAACCGTTGCATTATATGGAATTTCTTCATGTATTTTATTAAATAATTTTTCTCTAGTAATTTCTGCCGCCGTTAACGCAAGGGTTAAATCTGTTAGCTGATCTGTTGGAAAGTGAAACGGGCCAAGCGGAGCATTTTCTAAACACCAATTCATAAAATCTTTAACGCCATCGCCTCTTAAAGCCGAAATCATAAATGTTTCTTCAAACTCTAACTCTGCGTTTATTTGTTTTGTTAGTTCTAAAAGTTTTTCTCTATCAAGCGTATCAATTTTATTTAACATCAAAATTTTACGATGGTTTACATTTTTTAATCCACGTATTATTTCTGCTACTTCTTCATTCAAACCCTTGTGAACATCAACAATTAACGCACTCATATCTGCGTCCCCTGCTCCGCTCCAAGCCGAATGAACCATTGCCCTATCTAACCTACGTTTTGGCTTAAAAATTCCGGGGGTATCAATAAAAATAACTTGTGAATTTTCTTCACTTACAACGCCACGTATCTGCGCTCTGGTGGTTTGCGCTTTGTGAGTTACAATAGAAACTTTTGTACCAACTAATGAATTTAGCAAGGTTGATTTACCCGCATTTGGCGCACCGATCAGTGCAATAAACCCACATTTTGTTGTGCTAACATCTTGCTTATTTTCATTCATAACATTTCCGTATCTGTATTATTTTTCCAAATATTTTCTTCTAATAAAAATTTCTTAGCGGCACTATGTTCGGCAAGTTTTTTTGATGAGCCACTAGCACTAAACTTTTCAAAACCATTTATGCTTACTTCAATCGTAAAAATGGGTGAATGATCTGGTCCATCTCGAGAAATTTCGGTATATGTTGGCGGGGCAAGTTTGCGAGCTTGCGCCCATTCTTGTAAAAAGGTTTTTGAATCCACCCCTTGCTCATTTGCACTTGAGATCATATTTGCAAAGAGTTTTTGCACCAAAGCATAGGCTTTATCATGCCCACCATCGCAATAAACAGCCCCCAAAATGGCTTCTAAAACATCAGATAGAATAGCCTCTTTTTTTGCTCCGCCTGATTTTGCTTCACTTTCACCAAGGCTAATATAATCTCCAAGGCTTAAACCAAGAGCAACATGGGCAAGAGTTTCTTTCCTCACCAAGGCATTTAGAGTGCGAGATAACTCACCCTCATTTGCATTAGGAAATTGTTTTAACAATAAGTCAGCAACAACTAGACCCAAAATTCTATCACCTAAAAATTCTAATCGCTGATAGGAGAATTCAATTCTTTTTGCAGGTGAAATTGCACTTGAATGAGTTAATGCCTTCTCCAAAAATATAGGGTTTTTAAAACTATAATTTAGTTTTTTTTCAAGATCAGCTAATGCTTGATGTTTCGAGCTAAATATCATTGATATACTGACTCAAACATACGATCTAGACGAAGATTTTGCGGCCATAGCCATATTTTCCAAGGAGAAACATTATCCTTTAGCGAAAAGAAACGAACCTGAGCTTTGCCAATTAAATTGCCCGCAGGAACATAACCAACAGAGCTAAGAATACGACTATCACCAGAGCGATCTCGATTATCACCCATCATAAAATAATGACCTGCTGGCACAATAAATTGTGCCGTATTATCAAGATATTGATTATCTGAGATTTCTTGAATGGTATATGACATGCCCGAGGGTAAAAATTCACGATATTGGGTAACCTCAACCGTACGCCCCATGCTATCTTTATCAATTGATTGGCCAATTTCTTCACGTTTTAAGGCCGTGCCATTTAAATATAAAACACCCTGCTTCACTTGAAGAATATCACCTGGTAGACCCACAACACGTTTTATATAAACATCAGTTTGAGGAACTGGACGAAAAACTGCAATATCACCACGCTTTGGTGCACGTTCAAAAATCAGGCCATTGAATGGAAAAATTCCAAGCGGAAAAGAATATCGCCCATAACCATAGGAATATTTTGAAGTTAAAATATAATCCCCAATCATCAAAGATGACTGCATAGAGGCAGTGGGGATAAAAAACGGCTGAAAAAGGAATGTTCTAAACACAAGTGCAATTAGCAAGGCCTGAAATATTATAACGATTGTTTCCCAAATTTCAGAAGAAAGGCTAGTTGGCTTTTTGCTATCTTGTTTAGATTTGCTCATCAGTATTTTTCCAGTTTATAAATAGAATTGAGAAAAGGCTCAATATTCTTATGTTCAATATCGTAATGCTTCAATAATTACAAATGCTTGTGCCATTTGATTGTCATCAGTAATAGAAATATGAATATGGGGCTTAAATCCATTTGGAACAAGGGAAAGTAAAATCTTTTTTGCATTGCCTCTAATCACCATGCTTGGCTTACCACTAGGTAAGTTTTCTACCCCCATATCTTGCCAATAAACTCCTTGGCTTATGCCCGTTCCAAGTGCCTTGGCCATTGCTTCTTTTGCAGCAAATCTTTTTGCATATGATGCAGCGCGCATTTTTCGCTTGTCAGATTTTTCTCTCTCAATTTCAGTAAAACAACGATGGGTAAAGCGATCACCATGACGCAAAAGTGTTTTTTTTATTCGTGAAATATCGCATAAATCATTCCCAAGCCCTATTATCATTTTTATAGACCTCTTGAGCCTGGTTTAATTGCAGGAATTGTGGCTAATTCTGGCGGCAAATTATCTGGATCATAAGCCTTAACTTTATATTGAGCTAATGAAATAAGCGGTACGCCAATATCTGCTTCTCCTGCTGATCTATCTATTAAACAGGCCGCTGCAACAACATCTGCTCCTAAATCCTTAAGCGTTTGAATGCATTCTCGAATAGAAAGACCTGTGGAAACAATATCCTCTACCACTATTACTTTTTCACCATTTGAAATTTCAAAACCACGACGCAGCTCAAACTTATTATTCACCCTTTCGGTATATATTGCAGGTTTTTTTAAGTGACGAGCAGTTTCATAACCTGGAATTATTCCGCCAACAGCTGGCGATACAACTTGCGAAATATCACCATATCCCTCACTAATTATTTTATCGGCCAAGGCTTTGCATAATTTGCTTGATTGATCTGGCTGGCGAAAAACTAGTGCTTTTTGTAAAAAAACAGCGGAGCGCAACCCAGAGGAAAGGATAAAATGCCCCTCTAAAATTGCATCGCATTGGCGAAAAATGTCTAATACTTGAGTTTGCTTCATTTGTTCTTCTTAATTTGTTGTGTTGGATTATTCATATTCCAATCAATATTCTTTATTGTTCTTGCTTCAATAATTGAGGCACGGTTTACCTTTGAAATACTAGGGTCAGCTTTTAATGAGTTTATTACATCAACCAGCTGAGGCAAGTTAGTAAGTTCCAATTCGATAATTAATTTGTGAAAATCTGGCGATGCTTGATGTAATACCATGTTATGAATATTAGCATCTCTTTGGGCAATCAGTGATGAAATTTTTGCCAACATTCCTGGTTTATTTTGTGCCAACATAGAAATTGCGACTTTATGATAGCGTTTTTCAACGGTTAGAATATCCCAGCGCACATCAATCCAACGAACATCGTTATTATGATAATCTACTAAGGCCTCAGAGTGAATTGGATAGATTGTTATTAATTTCTCTTTTGTCATAATACCAACAATTCTATCTCCTGGCACTAAACCCTCCGGCGATATTTTTACCTCAGTATCGGAGTCTAATAATTGGCTTTTTTCATTTCCTCCCTGCCCTCTTGGTACACGAAATCTAAATCTATCACTAGATTTTAACGCAAACCAGCCGTCAGCAGTTCTTGCAATTGGAAGATTTATTTTTTTGCTAGAAACTCTATGAACACCTTTAAAAACAGCTGCACATTTAGCTAAATCTTCACTTGTTATAACGCCCAAACCAATATTCTCAGCTAATTCCTGCCTGTTTTCTTGCTCCATTTCTTGCGCTAATTTATTTATTTCATCATCTCCAAACTCCAAACCTTCATCATGCAAAATTGCTAAAAGCATTTGATCGCCCAAAGAAATAGTTCTCTTTTGCTCTGCCAAACGCACAGTTTTGCGAATGGCAGCACGTGCCTTACCTGTTGCGGCTATGCCCTCAATCGAGGCTGGCAGGGTATGGTTTTGATCAACAATAATTTCAACCTCCGCCCCACTAAATAATTTTGTAGTTAGTGGAACAAGTGATCCATTTATTTTTGCCCCAACGCAAATATCGCCAAGCTCTGAGTGGACAGCATATGCAAAATCTATTGGAGTTGCACCACGAGGAAGCGCAATTAAACGGCCAAGTGGGGTGAAGCAAAAAACCTGATCTTGAAATAATTCTAGCTTGGTATATTCCAAAAACTCTTCGGGATAATTGCTATCAGTCAAGTGGTCAATCGTTGAGCGTAACCAAGCATAGGCTTTGCTTTCCTGCTCTAAGCGTTTTAGATTTTCTGAAACATTATCTTTATATAGAGCATGGGCGGCAATGCCATATTCTGCAATTCTGTGCATTTCACAAGTTCTAATCTGTAACTCGACCCGCTGTCTGCCTGGCCCCACAATTGTTGTATGAATTGAGCGGTAATCATTATGTTTTGGTACTGAAATATAGTCCTTAAATCGCCCTGGCACTACCTGCCAAGAGGTATGCACAACACCCAAAGTGCTGTAACAATCTTCAATATTTTCTACAATTACCCTAAAGCCAATAATATCTGAAAGCATTTCTAAGGAAATAGATTCACGTTCAATCTTTGCAAAAGTTGACCATGGAGATTTTATTCTAGCACTAACTTGAGCTTTTATACCCTCTTGGGTGAATTTTTGCTCTAACTCTTTTGAAATAATTTCTATCGCTTTTTTTGAGCTATTTTCTAACTCAGCCATGCGATTGGTAATGGCAGCATAATTTTGTGGTTGTAATATTTTAAAAGAAATATCCTCTAGCTCAGAGCGCATATCTTGCATGCCCATGCGACCAGCCAATGGGGCATAAATATCCATAGTTTCTTGTGCTATTCTTTGCTTTTTTTCTTCTTTTACATATTCAATCGTGCGCATATTATGCAATCGATCGGCCAGTTTAACCAATAAAACTCGTACGTCTTTTGAAACTGCCAATAATAATTTTCGCAAATTTTCTGCTTGTGCCTTTTCTTTAGATACAAGGTTTAGGCGATCAATTTTTGTTAATCCTTCTACAATTGTACCAATTTCAGAACCAAACATCTGATCTATTTCTTGCCGTGTTGCATCTGTATCCTCAATTGTATCATGCAATAGCGCAACAACAATTGTTGCATCATCAAGTTTTAACTCGGTAAGGATTGAGGCAACTTCAAGCGGGTGAGCAAAATATGGATCGCCTGAGGCACGAGTTTGCATGCCATGCTTAAGCATTGCATAGACATAGGCCTTGTTTAACAAGGCTTCATCGGCATTGGGGTTATAAGCTAAAACCCGCTCCACAAGTTCAAATTGACGCATCATAATATTAATTGCTCTTTTGGCCCACAACATAAAAAAAGGCACTAGAAATAATCTAGTGCCTTAATAATATATAAAATTCAAAATCTATCAATCATCACGACGATCTGGCGGTGAAAGACTTTCAATACCATGCAGCAATTCGTCCTCACTCATAGAATCAAATGTAACTGCATCACCCTCTGCATGATCTTCAATAGCATCAAGATTTGCTATTTCTGGTTCATCAACTTCAACATATTTTTGCAGTGAATGAATTACTTCTTCAAGTAAATCTTCAGGAGAAATTGTTCCATCGCCAATTTCACGTAGTGCAACAACAGGGTTTTTATCATTATCTCGGGAAACAGTGATAGATGTGCCTGAAGAAATCAAGCGTGATCTATGTGCTGCCATGACGACCAAATCAAATCGATTTTCGACTTTTTCAATACAATCTTCAACGGTGACTCGTGCCACATTAGTCTCCACTTTTGTTAAGGGATAAAATCAAATTTCCTCTTACACCAGCTTTTATAAAAAAACAAGCCGTTAAAGCCAGTCAATGACAAGATAAATTGATTTGAATCAGAATAAAACTGTAAAAAAATGCTATTTTATAAGAGCTAACATGCTAGCGTTGAAAAAAGTTAGACATAATAATTTTGTCTATTAAATTGCGGAGAAAATAATGACAATTGATCCACGTGAGAAAATTGCGATTTTTATTGATGGGGCGAATGTCCATGCCACCTCAAAAGCACTTGGAATTGACATTGATTATGCTGCTCTGCTTAAAAATTATAAAACCCAAGCATATCTTGTGCGGGCATATTATTTCACTGCCATAATTGAGGATCAAGAATTCTCATCAATCCGCCCCCTCATTGACTGGCTTGATTATAACGGCTTTAAAATGGTGACAAAACCTGCAAAAGAATTCACCGATTCTTCTGGGGAACGTAAACTAAAAGGCAATATGGACATTGAATTAGCGATTGAAGCAATGGAAGTATCGGCGCATTATGACCATATGATTTTATTCTCAGGTGATGGGGATTTTTGCGCTCTTATTGCTGCATTACAAAAACGAGGTAAAAAAATTACCGTAGTTTCAACTCTAAAAACAAACCCTCCTATGATTGCTGACGAATTAAGGCGGGCAGCTGATTATTTTATTGATATTGTTGATTTGGTAAAAAAAATTGAAGCAGAATAGGTTTATAAATTTTGACCCAAAAGACTGATATTATAAAAACTCAGATTAAAGCTAAGCCAGCAGAACCCATATCTGATTGCAAATTATGCCCTCGCTTAGCTGAATTTCGATTACAAAATCAGCTGAAATTTCCTGATTTTTTTAATGCCCCTGTTCCTGCTTGGGGTGATGAAAACCCAAAACTTATCATTGTTGGTATGGCTCCGGGTTTAAAGGGAGCAAATCGCACTGGGCGGCCTTTTACTGGTGATTTTGCAGGAGATTTATT
>Ga0256834_1000725_pt1 | contig 23357 bp, 18 predicted proteins | sample 4281140metaG_FD_190536 | JGI IMG/M metagenome (GOLD analysis project Ga0256834, IMG submission 190536) | Hydrothermal vent microbial communities from East Pacific Rise, Pacific Ocean - 4281-140 | ecosystem: Environmental > Aquatic > Marine > Hydrothermal vents | place: Pacific Ocean: East...
GCAAGAGTGTATTGTGAAGCCTTGTATAGATCTTTTCATGTATATCTTCACCCTCATTTACAAAACTTATCTTTTTTGAACTATCAAAAAAAGTCCCCCTAAGCCTAAAATATGGAAATTTATGATAAGAGCTTAAAGATGGAGTAGCTGAACCCAAAAGAGTAGTCGCTCCTAAAACTCTTCCCATATAAACCGCCATATCTCTAGCACTATATCTAGGTCTATTTGAAGCTTTATAACTATCATCATGTTCCTCATCTACAACAATTAAGCCGATATTAGTAAGTGGCAAAAACAGAGACGACCTTGCTCCTGCGATAATTTTAATCTCTCCACTATGGATGCCATCCAATATCTTCTGTTTTGCTTTTTTAGTAACTTTTGAGTGCCAAATAGCTACCTTTTCTCCAAAATGATTTTGAACTCTTTTTTGCATCTGTGGTGTTAGAGAAATTTCAGGCATTAAAAAAATAGAAGATTTACCCTCATTTATCATCTTCTCAAACAGCTTCATATAGATCTCAGTTTTTCCACTTCCAGTATCTCCAAAAAGAAGTGAAGTTTGATTTTTAAGTATAAAGTCATATGCATCTTGTTGGGTTTTTGATAGAGTTATATCTATATCTACTGTTTGTTGAATTTTATTTGCTTTAGCTTGAAAAGGGAGAAAAAGTTTTGTTGCATCTCCAAAAGAGCAAGAGTAGTATTGGCTTAGAAAATTAATAATTTTCATATATTTATCATTAAAAGATAAATCTAAAATAGCTTCAACTTTTTCACATGTAAACTTAGGTTTTTCACATTGTGAATAAATAATACCTCTAACTAATTTATTTCTAAGATTTACCTCTACGAGAGTACCTATATCTATAAGTTGCTCACTCTCATAAGTTAGTAAAGAGAGTGGTGAACCGATGATGGCTATGTGATAATAATAAATTGTGACTCCTAATAAAAAATATATCTAGCTTTTTTACACTGTTTTTGCTATTATATCAACATGTTCATACCTACAACCAAAAAAGAGTTAAAAAAATTAGGCTGGGAGAAACTTGATATTATTTTAATATCTGGCGACACCTATATAGACACTCCATATAATGGCATAGCAATTATCGGGAAATTACTTATAGATGCAGGCTACAAAGTAGGAGTTATAGCTCAGCCAAATTTACAAAATGATGATGATATCACAAGACTTGGTGAACCTTCTGTTTTTTGGGGTGTTAGTGCTGGGTTGGTGGATAGTATGGTGGCAAACTATACAGCAACTAAAAAATTTAGAAAAAGTGATGATTTTACACCAGGAGCTATCAACAATCGTCGTCCTGATCGTGCATCTATAAAGTATGTAAATCATATAAGAAAAAACTTTAAAAACACAACTCCAATTGTACTTGGTGGAATAGAGGCAAGTTTAAGACGAGTGGTGCATTATGATTATTGGTCAAATAAGATTAGAAAATCTCTCATTTTTGATGCTAAAGCTGATGTTTTGATTTATGGTATGGCTGAGAAAACTGTTATAGAGTTAGCTAATGCTTATCGAGATAAAAAAGAAATTGAAGATATACAAGGTCTTTGTTACATATCAAATGAGCCCAAAAAGGGCTATATTGTACTTCCTAGCTTTCAAGAGTGCAAGGATGATAAAAAAGAGTTTATAAATATGTTTCACCAATTTTACAACAACAATGAACCTATGATCTCAAAAGGTCTTTGTCAACTTCACGATACAAGATGGCTTATCCAAAATCCTCCTCAAGATTATATGAGTGAAGATGAGATTGATAAAGTTTATGATTTAAGATATGAGAGAGATGTGCATCCATACTATAAAGCCAAAGGAGAGGTAAAAGCACTACAGACTATTCAATTTTCTGTAACCACACATCATGGATGTTATGGAGAGTGTAATTTTTGTGCCATATCTGTACATCAAGGACGGACTATAAGAAGTCGTAGTAAAAAATCCATAGTTGATGAGATAGATGAGTTTAAAAATCATCAAGATTTCAAAGGCATTATAAATGATGTTGGAGGAGCCACTGCAAATATGTACGGCTATGAGTGTGACAAAAAATTAAAAAGCGGAGTCTGCACAGATATTGCCTGCACAAGCTCAGAGGTCTGCCCTGCCCTAAAACCAAACCACCAACCACAAATAGAGATGCTTCAAGAGATAAGAGAACTGCCACATATAAAAAAAGCATTTGTAAACTCTGGCATAAGATATGATTTGATAAATGAGGATAAAAAGTATGGTCAAAAATATCTAAAAACCTTAGTTGATCACCACATATCAGGTCAGATGAAAATAGCTCCTGAACATACTGAGGAGAAGATACTAAAATTGATGGGAAAACCCGACAAAAAAACACTCCTAAACTTCAAAGCAAATTTTGATGCTCTTAACAAAAAATCAGGGAAAAAACAGTTTCTAACCTACTACCTAATAGCTGCACACCCAGGAAGCCAGATGGAAGATATGAGTAGTTTAAAAGAGTTTGCAAACAAAGAGCTTAGGCTAAACCCTGAACAAGTACAGGTTTTTATACCTACTCCTTCTACCTACTCAACTCTTATGTATTATACACAGATGGATCCTTGGAGTAGAAAAAGTATCTTTGTTGAAAAAGATCCTCTAAAAAAACAAAAACAAAAAGATATAGTTACTCAAAAACATTAATAGCAAATATTACCCTGCCTAAAAATCATACAAAAAAAACCTTACCTTAAAAATTAAATTAATTAATGAGTAATTTTTAACCATATATTTTATACTTTTCTTGACACTAGTCAATTTTTTTACCCTTTATATTTTTTACAATTATTACTGAAAATAATAGAAAATAAAAGGAGGATTTATGGTTGATTCACTAGATGTACTTTTCACACTTAAAGTTGCATATGGTATCTATTCAGTACTTATCATAGCTTTGTTTGCATGGTTTGCATACTCATTGGTCGCAAAACATAAGCCAAGAGGACTTATAAGAGTTCCATTTTATGGCTTTATAGCTTTTTTAGTTTTTATGGGAGTCTCTGTACATATTTTAACATTTAACAAAGTTCCTTGGGTCTCTATGGATTTAAAAAGAGATGGTATAAAAGCTGATGTTGTTTTTCATATAGTTATGAAAGATCATAAATATATCTTACCAAGAGATAAGATGATTATAGAGTGTGGACAAAAAGCACTGTTTGAACTCTATTCTGATGATTTGACTTATGGTTTTGGTCTATTTCGCCAAGATGGAACTATGCTTTTTCAGATGCAAGTAGTTCCTGGAAGTAGAAATGATCTGCTTTGGCAATTTCATAAAAATGGAGTTTACAATATAAGATCGACAGAGTATTCAGGACCTAAAGGTGCAAATTTAATGCATCTTAAAAAGGTGGTTGAAGTAAGAGGCTGTGATGTCAGCGAAAAAAGTTAAGGAGGCTATTTAAAATGAATTATAAAGATACATTAATGAATGGGGAACAAGGTGTTTTTAAACCAGACTCTCTAACACCTTTGCAAAAAGTTACTTTAAGAGCTGTTGTTGTTGGGCTTTTATATTATGGACTTGCTGCCATAGAGGGTATGCTAATGAGAGCTGCTCAAATTACACCAATAGATGCACTTAATAATGAACACTTTTTCTCTATCATGACAGTACATCCGATAGTAGGAATTTTTGGTTCAACTTATATGATAGTTTTTGGAGCATTTACCTTTTTGGTGCCTTATCTTATGAAGAAGCCACTTTATAGTATTAAGATTGCTAATGCAACTTGGATGATGATTGGTGGTGGTACACTTTTAGCATGGCTTGCTGGTTTTATCTATCAATATGCACCACTTTACACACTATACTGGCCACTTCCTGTGGATTTTAAACAGTTTTCACTTATTGGTGGAGCTATGTTTGTTATCGGTATTGCTATCATCATGGTTGGAACTATGCTTTTTATTATTAACACTTATGCGACTATATTTTATACTGAAAAAGGGCATAAAAAAAGAGAGGTAAAGCCACTTTTAATCTCTGCTTTTGGTATTGATGGTGTTTTAAATCTTATCAATAAAATGAAAGGCAAACCACCTTACTCCAAAGAGCCAGCCGTATCTCTTCCTATAGTTGCGATATTTAGAGGGACAGTTGATACATTTTTAGATGCTTTGGTAATTTTGAGTTGTGGTATTTTAATACTTGTTTATATCTTTGCAGAGATGGGTGGAGTTAGTCTTGATTATAAATCCATAGATGCACTTTTATATAAAAACTATTTTTGGTGGGGATTAGACTTAATCGCTGATGGGCTTGTTTTAATCTATGTTGCTGGTACTTGGTATCTGCTTGCTATGATGATAACTGGTAAAAGACTTTTTATGGAGAATATCGCAAGAGCTGCACTTTTGGTAGAGCTTGTTGTATCTTGGGCTGTATGGTCTCACCATCTTCTCTCAGATCAAGGTCAGCCAAATATTATGAAAGTAGTATCTGGTGAGATGGTAACTGCGTTTGAGCTTGTAACTCAAGGTATCGCTATATTTATCACTCTTATGACTCTATGGAGAGCTAGACCTCTTAAAGTGACAAATGAGTTGAAGTTTTTACTAGCTGGTATGCTTGGATTTGCTTTGGCAGTTCCTGCTGGAATATTGCAAGCTGATATAGGATTAAACAGAATTTTACACAATACACAGTGGATTATAGGACCTCATGTTCATGTGGCGATACTTGTTGGACTTACTATGACTTTGTATGCTGTTATATATGTCTTGTTTCCAGTGCTTACAAATGGTGCTAAGCTTTATAGTCAAAAGTTAGCAGATATACATTTTTGGTTGCATCTAGTTGGAGGTATCGGAATGGGTGCTTTTATGGGAATGGCTGGTGTAAATGGAATGTTAAGGCGATCGATGTATGTAGAGGGTGAGTATGCTACCTATATGATTTTAGCTGGCATATGTGGACTTATGATTCTTGTTGCCTGGTTTATATTTATGTACAATGTAATTATGAGTATTGGAATTAAAGGGTTAATTGGTATCTTTATGCCAACCAAACTAAAAACAACAGATCCTATTCCAAAAGAGGAAGCATAAACAGTTTATCACACAAGCTCTACCTTGTGTGATAAAAAAGAGGAAGAAAAATGGTAAATCTTGATAAAGTGCCAAAACAGATAAAAACAGATGGGCTTTTTAGTTATATATATGATGATATTTTAAAAGAAGCAAACTTAAAAGAGATAGATGAGAATCAAATAAGAGAGTATTTATTAAAAAATCCTATCTATTTAGATGAATATAGACGACTAAACAAAGATATAGAAATCTCAAATATTCACTTAAAAGAGTTTGAAATTTTAGAAAATGATACAGAAGATAGTGCTATAATAAAAACTGAAATAAATCAAAATGCAGATAGATTAAGAGGTTTAGAGAAGTTTTCCCTCAACTCAAGCGATAGTGCATATCCTATTTGGATTGGTTCGTTGGCGGTATTTGGTGTATTTACTATACATAACTTTTTTGGACTTTTTACAGATGTTTATAGTTCATTTCCTGCCCTTATATATGGCTCATATGTCTTGGTAATTTTTTATGCCTATCGTATGTATAAAAAGACTATTGTAAATCATAATAAGAAAAATAGACTATATAAAGAAACTTTCGAAAAAACTAAAAATCTTATAGATGCTGGGGTTGAAAAAAACTATTTTAAAAGAGCTGATATTTATGAGTAGTAAAGTAATCATACTAAGAAAAACATCTTAATATATCTATAACCAACCTATAATTTTGTAATAAACTGTTCAAAATAACTCTTCTTTAACAATGGACTTTATGAAATTCCATACTCTTTCTATATGGATTGTATTCAAGGACATAAGGTAATATAAGCCAAAGCTTTATGACTTTCTTATGTAAGAATAATTTCATCATTTGCAATATTAAAACTACCAAGACAATTCATCCTACTACTTCCCTAACACCGTATTGTATGGATTCCCCTTTTCATACTCTCATTCTAGCTTTTAACACATTTGTAGAAGCTAGAGCCTTACACTGAAAATGTTTAGTTTTAACTAGCATGTGGAAACAATAAATATCTCTGAGTAAGTATAAATTAAGAAATAACATAAATAATAGCTTAATTTACAATAGTTATTGAAATATCTAAGCTAATATAAGATAAAATAAATGTACTAACTTTTCCAAGAGGTAATTTCCATTGAACAATTCTTCTAAAACAGTTGCAATCGTGATTAATACTTCATGGAATGTATACAATTTTCGCCTCAATCTTTTAAAAACTTTACAAAGAGATGGCTACCACATCGTAGTTATTGCTCCTTATGACAACTACACAGCACTTCTTCAAAAAGAAGGATTTGAATTTCATCACCTAGATTTAGATAATGACAATATAAATACAATCAAAGAATTAAAACTATTTTTTCATCTGTTAAAACTTTATAAAAAGATAAATCCAGATGTCATACTTCATTATACTATTAAACCAAATATATATGGAAATTTAGCTGCAGCTTTTTTAAGAAAATCAACTATTGGAAATATTTCAGGCTTAGGAACAGTATTTTTAAATAATAATCTTAGTTCAAAAATCGCACGCACACTCTATAAGCTAACACTAAAATTTTCAACAAAAGTCTTTTTTCAAAACCATCATGATAAAAAACTATTTATAGAAAACTCTCTTGTAAATAAAGATATCGTAGAACTTATTCCTGGATCAGGTATAGATACAAAATACTTTGCTCCTGAAAATTTTGAACCTAAAAATCTAACATTTTTGTTTATAGGACGACTAATTAGAGATAAAGGAATTGATGAGTATATAGAAGCTATCAAAATTATAAAAAGCAAATATAAAAATATTAAATTTCAGATTGTAGGAAGTCTATATGAAAAAAACCCTACAGCTATCAATCAAATAACTCTAAATAGATGGATATATCAAGGACTTATAGAGTACAAAGGTCATACAGATGATATAAAATCACATATAGCTAAAGCTTCATCTATCGTACTTCCATCATATAGAGAAGGGTTATCAAGATCACTACTCGAAGCTGCAAGCATGGCAAAACCTATAGTCACTACTGATGTCCCTGGATGCAGTGATATAGTAGATGATGGGATAAATGGATTTTTATGTCAAGCAAAAGATCCTTTAGACTTAGCAAATGCTATCATAAAAATGATAGAACTTAGCGATGAAGAGCGACTCACAATGGGAGAAAATGCTAGAGAAAAAGTACTTAAAAACTTTAGTGAAGAGATTATAATAAAAAAATATCAACAAACTATCAAAGAGGTGATAAATAATCCAAAAAAGTATACCTTGTGGAGGTATAAAAAATAGTTAAACTTAAACAAAATATATTTTTAAATTTAATTATTTAAACTTTATTATTATTTTATACAGCATATTTAAATAATAAATTTAGTAACATAGGTGTAAATATATTTTAGGGTATTTATAATGTACAAATTGTTAATCTTCTCTCTTCTAATACTTTTTACGGGCTGTAGCTCAAAATACAAACTTTTTCAAGAAGATAAAACAAATGTTATAGACTCTGAAGCAAAAAATTCAGGATTTTTAAATGTGGTATTTCCAAAAGAAAAAGAAGAAGTTTTTATTAAAAAAAACAAAAATGATAAAACTTTACATCAAGAGTATGATATAAATTTTCGCTATGTAAATAAAATTTTGCCAGGTGATACACTGAAAATTGATGTCTATAATAGATCTAGAAAAATTGCAATTGAGCAAATAAATGATTTAAATACCAATAGTGCGCTTGCAACTGTACAACCTACCAAACAAGAGTATACAGTTAATAGTGATGGAACACTATATCTCCCTATCATAAACGAAATACAATTTGCTGGACTTACAGAACAACAAGCTAGCAACCTTTTAACACAAAATTACAGAGCATACCTTACTGATCCATATATAAAAGTTCATATCACAAACAAAAGAATCTATGTATTTGGTGAGGTAGGTAGCCCAGGAATGAAATCTATAACATCTAATAGTATTTCACTATACGAAGTAATCGCAAAATCAGGTGATTTAACAGATGGTGCTCAAAGAAATGCTATACAGATTATTAGTGGAGAATTAGGAGCACAAAAAGCTAGAATTATTGATATGACAAAAATGTCTTCTCTAAATGCCAGTGATTTAATGATTCCCGCAAATAGTGTAGTGTATGTACAACCTAGATACATGCGATCTGTTAATATCGCTATCAATGATTTTAGTACGATTCTTGGTCTTATAACCAATACACTAAGTTCATATTTAGCAATTGATTACTTTATAAATGGGAATTAACTAATGAAGCAAAACGATGAATTAGATATACCATTTATCTTCTCTACTCTAGGAAGATACAAGTGGAGTATCATTTTTACAACACTACTTTTTACCCTAGCTGTTACAATCTATGCTTACTTCTTAGTACCAATTTATAACACAAGTACACTCATAGCCATAGAAAACGGAAAAGTATCAAAATTGAGCTTTTTACTTCCAGGAGCTTCAGATAGACAAATAGGAGATGGGTTAGATACAAATATAAGAATACTAAAATCTAGAAAAATAATCTCTAAAGTATTAGATAAAGTTGACTTAGAGATAAAATATTTTATTAATCTTAACTATAAAGATTTAGAAAGAGGCAATCTCTACTTTAAAGTAGAACTTTTGAATACAGATAGAGTTATCAGAAATGTCACCTTTAAACTCGTACCAAAAGATAATGATAGTTTCATATTGACAAATAAAGCAACTGGTTACAACGGTACACACAGTTATGATGAGTTAATTTTACTAGACCTTTATGCTATCAAAATAAACAAAATAAAAGGTCCCATAGATGCTCCTTACTATCTATTTTCAATAAATACTGATAAATTAAATCTTACACAAAATATAATCAATAATCTCCAAATCAAGAAGCCATCTGATGATTTGTTAGAAATTACTTATACAGACACCATACCAAATCGTGCTAAAAAAATTGTAGATGAGATAGCAAATATATATATTGAATATCGGCTTGAAAATAAAACTTTAGAAAACCAAAAAACACTTGTTTTTTTAGATGATAGACTAGCATTTATGCAAAATACTCTTAAAAACTACGGAAAAAAATTAGAGACTTTTCAATCAGAAAACATTAGAACAAGTTCAGCATCTGCAGGGGGCAATGTACTTCAAAAACTTATGTATAATGAAGAGAAACTAACAAATGTAAAAATAAAATTAAACACATTAGAAAATATAAAAAATAAAAAAACTCAAAATTTTATCGATGTTTTTGCACTTCAAAGTAGCGGTATAGATACAAATCAGTTAAACTCGTGGATAGAGTCTATAAGAGAGAAAAAAGAGAAGTTATCACTTCTAAAAGCACAACAAAATGACCAAAGAGTGTCAATAACTACAAATGTAGAATTAAATGTCCTACTTCAAATTGCACGAGATAAAAATAAGATTTTAAAATTACTTTTACAAGACTTTACTCAAAGCCATCCACGAATTATACAATTAAAAAAAGAGCTACGACTTATTAAAAATAATATAAATAGATATTTTAATAAAAATAGAGATAGATTACAACAAGAGATATCTCAATTGGACAACTATGTAAAAAAATCTATCTCGGAAATCTATCAAACGATGGCTTCTAAAAATAGTATGTTAACAAAAGAGATACAAAAAAATGAAAAAACTTTAAAATCTCTACCTACTGTCAATATGAAATTAGGCGATCTTAAAAGAAACTTTACTCTCACAGAAAATATTTATACTTTTTTATTACAAAAAAGAATGGAGATAGAACTATCAAAAGCTTCAATAGTGAGCAATACAAAAGTTATAGATGAAGCATTAGTGCCAAAATTTCCTATCAAGCCAAACAAAAAATTCTTAGTTGCTGCTGGTTTTTTAATTGGTCTTATCTTGGGAATTGCATTAGCATTTCTTAGAGCACTTATGGACAATAAAATCCATTCTGCTGAAGATATTGAAAAGATCACTGATATTCCTATCTATGGAATTGTACCGTTTCAACGATTTAAATATGGTTTTAAAGAAGCCTTTAGAGCACTTCGTACAAATGTTCAGTACATCATACCAAAACATGAAAAGTGCAAAGTTATTCTTGTCTCTTCATCTATCCCCAAAGAGGGAAAAACTACTGTCTCATCAGAGTTATCAAAGGTACTCTCCTTAGCTCATCAAAAAGTACTTGTTATAGATCTTGATATGAGAAAACCAAGGCTCCACGAAGAGTTTGGAAAAAAAAATGAAAAAGGTATGGGTGAAATGCTTGCAGGTTACTATACACTTGACGAGATAACTATACCCATCAATGAAGATCTTGACTTCATACCAGCAGGCCCAGTAACACCAAATCCAGCAGAACTTCTTTTGAGTAAAAAATTTAAAACTACTATGCATACACTTATGGGAAAATATGACTTTATCATACTCGATACTTCTCCTATAGGTATCATAAGTGATGTGCATCTATTGTTAAAATATATTGACCTAATGCTTCTTGTCATAAAAGCAAACTATACGGAAAAAAATCTCCTTAAAGATTTTACTAAGATGGCTAGGGAAAAAAAGATACCTTCGATTGGTTTAATTTTAAATGGTATAGATATAGAAAAAGGAAGTGGTCGAGGGTATGGCTACGGATATGGCTACGGATATGGATATGGAGAGAAAAAGGAAAAAAGATTTTCTTCTCGCTCTAGATAATCTAGCATCTTCAAAGTCTTTAAAAATACTTTCGATTATATATGTATACTTTGTAACCTAAGGATTTAGTATTATGAATAATAGTAAAAATAGCCATACTGCACACAGCACAATAAAAGATAGCCTTTCAGATGAGTTTTTATTTCTAATTACTTGCTGCAAAACAAAACCGTCAAAAGATGATATATCTTTCATTTTATCTTTTATTAACACTATAGATTTAAACTTTAACTCTTTAATTGAGTTGGCCATTGCTCACAGAATCATACCACTAGTTTATAAAAGCTTAAATAAACTTCATATGGATGAGATTATTAAAAAAGAGAAACAATCAATTAAATTTTTATTTGTAAATTTAAAATCTTTGTACTTACAAATTGCTAAACAAAACATGCTTATGTCCGCAGAGTTGATACACACTATAAAATTGCTTAAAAAAAATGATATAAAGGCTTTAGTATTAAAAGGTCCTGTTCTTTCTCAAATGGCTTATGGAGATATTACTTTGCGTCATTTCGGAGATTTAGATATTTTAGTAGATGAAAAAGATTTATTTAAAGCTGCTACTACAATTACTTCAAATAACTATATCCCAGATGTAGAATTGGATTATTTTAAAAATAAGGCATTACTTGATGTCAGTAGTGATTTAGGGCTTCGTCATACAAAAAAACATACCTATATTGAGCTTCATTGGAAGCTTTTTAGAAAAAATCTCTTTGTAACTTTAGATGGCTTAAATGTAAAATCAAATCCAACTATTATTAAAATTCAAGACAAAGAGCTAGAAACATTACAATCTGAACTTTTACTTGTTTATCTTTGTTCTCATGGCTCTAAGCATATGTGGGAACGAATACAATGGATTGTTGATGTTGACAGGCTTATTAAAAATATAGATGATATAAATTGGGATACAGTATGGCTTTACGCGAAAGAAACACATAGTATAAATACTTTGCTTCTTGGTTTATCACTAAACAAAGAATTATTTGGAACAAACCTCCCTAGTACCATCGAAGAAAAGATTGAAAAACGAAAAAATATCTACTTACTAAAAATCCATACCTTAAAATTACTCAACAAAAAACCTGCTGAGCATAGTTCAAAAATTTCATCTATGTACAAAAAGTTTGACTATCACTTAAAACTTTATGATTCTTTTACAGACAAAGCAAAGTACTGTTTTTCTTATATTTTTAAAATTACTCCTGATGATGTATTAAATATCAATTTACCCAAACATCTTCATTTTCTATATTTCATCATAAGACCATTTCGCTTAGGAATAAAACACATCAGCAATTTAAAAAATAAATAACTTTGCTAATAAAAACTATTTTATTAAATTTTTATATAAATCTTCTAAAGCTTTAACAGTCTTATCAATAGTATATTTTTCTTTTACTTTTTTATTGAATTTTTCTGCTTTTATTTTTGATTCTTCATAGTTCTTCATTATATATGCCATGTTTTTTAAAAAGTTATCTAGATCTGAAAGATAAGCACATGTATCATCTAAAATATCTGGGATACTTCCAACTTTTGTTGATATGATAGGCAGTTTTGTGACCCCTGCTTCTAACATGACTATAGGCATTCCTTCCCAAAGTGAAGGCATGACTAAACAGTGTGATTGGCTTAACAGTTGTGCTATGTTATTTTTATATCCTAAGATTTGGACATACTTTGCTAACTTTAACTTCTGAACTTGCTCTTGCAATCTTGTTTGATCGCCTGCTCCAACTATCAATAGTTGAAAATCAAATTTTTCACTTAGTTCCTTGCAACAGTCTATGAGAAATGGATAATTCTTGGCTTCTTTTATATTTCCTACTGCAATAAAAGTAAATTTTTCAAATTTTTCAGTTTCCATCTCAAAGTTTTCAACTATTATGCCGTTAGGTACAGTTTTATATTTATATTTATTAAACCATCTATACATATTTTGAGAAAACAATATATCTATAGCTCTAAAAGGTTTTAATAGAAAAATGATGGCTTCTCTCAGTTTGCTTTCAAGATTAATACTATGTGATGTAAATACAACTTTAATTTTTGGAAATCTCATTTTTAAAATAGCTGCAATTATTATGCTATGTGACATATGTGCATGAATTATATTTATCTCATTTTTTTGTATGTATAGACTGACTTTATGAATGGTTTTTATAAAGTCTAGTAATGATTTTTTTGTATACAATACACTAATGTCAATGTCATTTTTTTTAAACATAGGCAAAAGAGTAATTTCATCAGAAAAAGAGATAACTGAGCTTTTAATGTATCTATTTTTTTTAAACTTTATAGATATATCAAGTAATACCTGTTCCGCACCACCTTGTCCAAGTCCAGAAATTAAATGCAATACATTAAGTTTCATACTTCATAAACCTTTGTTTCATTCAATGATTGCATATTGATAAAAGTTACAATAATGCCTATATGCTTATTGTAGCATATTTCATATCAAGTTGTATACCTTCATTAAAAAGTATTTTAGGTTAAATTTTTAGAATTGATATCTTATTTAATTTATAAAATATTTAATTTTAGAGATTATTTAATATAACTTAGCTAAAATATGCTAATCATGATAAAACACTATACATTTAAAACCCTTTATACTCAAATAAAATCACAAAAAAGTGATTTTTGGAGTAGTAATGTTTATGGAGTTGTGGCGACATTGATGTTGTTACCGATCCCTATACTTGTACCACTTCTTATAGATGAGATATTACTAAAAAACCCAGGAAAAATGACAGAGATAATCTCTTCTATTTTTGGAAGCTCTGAAAATTGGGTTTATATATTGGTTGTATTATTGGTAGTTCTTATTTTAAGGTTTTCAGCATTTTTTTTCACCAACAGATCAACCTTTTATTCTATTAAAATCACAACACATCTATCTTATCTAATGCGTTACCATGTTTTAAATCATCTTCAGAGAGTTTCCATATCTGAGTATGAAACATTAAAGCCAGGAGGTATAGCTTCTAATACAATTCAAGATGTTGAAAGGATAAGTGGATTTGCAGGAAGAGCGGTAGTAACACTGTTTACTGCTTCTGTAATGTTAGTTGGCATAGCAGTGGTGATGCTTTGGATGAACTGGATACTTGCCATACTGGTTTTTGTACTTAATCCTATTTTTCTTACTTTTTCAAAGATAGTAGGAAGAAAAACGGGTGCATATTTACGTCGTCAAAATGAATCTTATGAACTTTATAATGAGATAATAAATGAAACTTTGGAACTTTTTATCCAAGTACGAGCAAGCAATCAAGAGAGTAATTTTTTTGTTACTCTAAAAAATAGAGCTAAAGATCTGGAAAAAGCAACATTTGAATTTGGCTATAAGTCATTTGTGGCACACAGTGCTTCTGGACTTTTGACAAATACAGTAGTAGATATCTTTAGAGTATTGGCTATAGCAACAGTAGCCTACTCTAATCTCTCTATAGGAATGATGATAGCTTTTCTATTTTATCTTTCCACATTAACCAGACCTATACAGCAGTTATCAGGTTTGGTCATTGAGTATCAAAGTGTAAAACCAGCAATGGAACGAATCAATACTCTGTTCGCACTTGAACAAGAGCCTAAGTACCCTCAAGAAATTAACCCTTTTGAAAATGTCAAAACCACTTCAATAACACTACAAAATATCTCTTTTAGCTACAGCAAAGGTAAAGAAATTCTTCACAATATTAACATTCAAGCAGAAGCTGGAAAAAAGATAGCACTTATAGGATCAAGCGGTAGCGGTAAAACAACTATCGCACAGATAATGGTTGGTTTTTATTCTGCTCATACTGGAAAAATTTCATATGGTAATGCACCTATAAATCAGATAGGACTACCTGTTATAAGAGAAAATGTAGCACTTATGCTCCAACATGCACTTTTTTTCAATGATAGCATACGAATGAACCTTACACTCTCAAGAGAGAGAAGTGATAAAGAGATATATGAGGCACTAAAAGCTTCTCAGTTGGAAAGTTTTGTGGACAAACTAGAAGATGGTTTAGAAACGATTATTGGTAAAAATGGCATTCGCTTATCTGGGGGTCAACGTCAGCGTTTAGCTATAGCAAGACTTATCCTCTCAAATCCTAAAATCATTATTTTTGATGAAGCGACATCAGCATTAGATAATGAAACAGAGTTTAATCTTTATGAAACATTGACACCATTTCTTGAAGGTAAAACAACTATTATTATAGCACATAGAACAACAACTATCAAACAAGCAGACTATATCTACCTCATAGAAGATGGGAAGATAAAAGCAGAAGGCTCATATGAAACACTTCAAGAACAAAATTTAATAAGAGAGGATTTTGATGCTTAGTAAATTTAAAAAATTTGTTAAACTCTCATCAAAAGAGAAAAAACTTTTTTTTGAAGCATATGCAACTTTGGGAGTGATGCGTTTGGCGGTTTTAACAATTTCATTCAAGCGTTTAACAAACTCTTTAAATCATGAAGCAAAGAAAAAAGAGTTGAAAAAACTAAGTGAGGAAGATATGAAAACTGCACAACAAGTAGGAAAATCTATAATAAGAGCTTCTTTATACACCCCTTGGAAGAGTAATTGTCTTGCACAGTCATTGACAGCACACAAAATGCTAAAAAAGCGTGATGTGGCAGGTGTTTTTTACCTCGGAACTATGAAAGATAAAGAGGATGGTCAAATGAAAGCTCACTCTTGGTCACAGTGTGGAGAGAACATTATCACAGGAAAGCCGGGGCATGAAAAATTCACTGTACTTTCTGTGTTTGGATGGGAGAAGAAATGATAGTTTACGGTACAAAAATTAAAAGTGATATAGAGTTTCCTTTGGATCTTTCTCATAGTACTCAAACGCTCTATGAATTAGAACTCTCTTCAAATATCCCACTTAAACTAAAACAATCAATCATTTGTGGCTTTCCTCTTTATTTTGCACATGATAGAAAGATCTATCTTTATAGTGACCGTCTGTTTGATGGAAGTGAAATAGGACAACCTTGGTGTTATGAAGTAAAAGATGTAGTGACATTTTATTGGTTAGGTAGTGAGCGAAAAATATACTATAAACTGCATCAAAAAGGTAATGCAAATTTATTAAGTTTTTGGTTCATTCATCTTTTATTACCTCTTTATATGACACTTGAAAATATGTATGATTTCTTCCATGCTGGAGCAGTTGAAATAGATGGGAAGCCTATATTTTTCATAGCCCCTTCTATGGGTGGCAAATCAACTATGACAGACTACTTTATAAAACAAGGACATCCTCTCATATCAGATGACAAAATACCAACCTTTATAAAAGATGATAAATTTATGGTAGTGGGTTCTCACCCTTATCATAGACCTTATAGAAAGTTTGAAGAGTTGGGGTATCGTGTCAATAGTTTTACCAAATCTTTTAAGCCCATTCATGCTTTTTACCTACTTAAAGGGGTAAAAAACGATGCAGATATTACGATTAAAGAGATCAATGGCTTTACAAAGTTTGACTCTCTTTTGCCTAACTATCTATATATGTATTCATGGCTTAAAACTAAGCGATTAAAATACCTCTCATCTATGTTAAATTATGTTAGAGTGTTTAGTGTTGAAGTCCCATGGGATAAAAATCGTCTAAAAAAAGTTTACAGTGAAATTTGCGAGCATAGTAGGAGTCAGGTATGAGTGGAATATTTGGTATATATAAGCGAAACGGTAAACCGATCGAAAAGAAAGTAGCAGATACCATGCTCAAAGCTTTCTCTTACTGGAATCCTGATGAACAAAATGTATGGTTCGATGGCTCTATAGCTTTGGGGCATACAATGCTTTACAATACCCCTGAGTCAAAATATGAGCATTTGCCATTGAAAGATGATATATATATTTTGACAATGGATGCGAGAATAGATAATCGTGATGAATTGGCTAAAGAGATAGAGTTACCAGATAGACCGATATGTGAAATAGGTGATAGTGAATTTATCTTAGGAGCCTATAAAAAATGGAAAGAAGATTGTCCAAAGCATCTATTGGGGGATTTTGCTTTTGCAATTTGGGATGAGAAAAAACAGCAGATTTTTTGTGCGAGAGACCATGTGGGAGTGAAGCAGTTTTATTATCATCTGAGCGAAGATCTTTTTCTTTTTGGTAATGACCTCAAAGGTTTGATAAAATATCCAGATATTTCAAAAGAGATCAATGATGAAGCAGTAGCCAACTATATAGTAAAACACCAACTATTGAGTAAAACACTTACATTCTTTGAAACTTTCAAAAAGTTGCCCCCTGCACATTCATTAACCATCTCCAACTCAAAAACAGAAGAGAAGTGTTACTGGAAATTGGAAGATAGCCCTAAAGTCAAGCTTTCTAATACTGAGGCATATGCTAAAAAACTGAGAATTTTGCTAGAAAAAGCGGTATATTGCAGGATGCGTTCTAACTATCCTATCACTTCTCATTTAAGTGGTGGATTTGATTCATCATCCATTGCTGTATTGGCAGCAAGAAAGCTAAAAGAGAAAGGCGAACAACTTCTTGCTTTTAATTGGGTACCTGAACCTAAAGAGGGTGATAACCTCCAAGAGCAAGAGTGGTCAAATAGTAAAATGATTGCAAAAACAGAAGGAATAGATCATAACTATGTGGCCCTTACGACTGAGGATATTTGTAAAAATCTAAGTAATCGTGATATAGTTTATGGGGAAACTACACCATTTTGGTATGAATATCCTGTACGAGAAGCTACACAGAAACATGGTTCTCGCACTATACTTTCTGGCTGGGGAGGAGATGAGTTTGCCTCTTCTCAAGGTCACTCATTTTACTCTGATCTTTTTGTGCATGGAAAGTTTATAAAGCTTTTTAAAGAAATCAAAGCAATAGCAAAAAAAAGAAAAACCATAAAATCTATGATTGGTTTTATCTACTTTGCTATATTTATACCGTTAGTTCCAAGGAGTTTGTACTGCAAGATGCCAAAATCGATTTGTTCGAAAGAAGCATTACTTCTTTTTGTAAAAAAAGAGTTTATAAAGATAGTTAAAAAAGAGAATAATAAGCCTCATATTTTGTCAATGCAACCGCATAAAACTATTAGAGAGCATATGCTAGCATATTGGAATTATGGACATATTCAGACCAGAATAGAGTCTTGGAGTCAAGCTTCTATTATTAATAAATTAGAATATAGTTATCCTTTATTGGATAAGCAAATTTTAGAATTTATGATAAGTCTACCTCAAGAATATATAATAAATGATGCAAAAAGTAGATATATTTTTACTTTAGCAGTAAAAGATCTTTTGCCTGCAAAAATATTATCAGTACGAAAAATATCTGAATCAAATAGAGTAAACCGTATTTTTATACTATTGCTTGAAACTTTAAAGCTACTCACAAGTAAAGAAAAGACTATAACAGAAGTAAATTATGTTAATCCAAATAAAATAAATAATTATTTAAACAAGATAGTATTGAGAGCCAAAACAGATACAAAAAGTATTGAAACAATCAAGCACTCAGAAATCATACTTAGCATATGTTTTTCAAATTTCCTAGCAGAGAACCGATAAGATAATTATATTAAAAAAGCTTTACAGCTTCAAAAAAGGAAAAAAGACTGCTTCCAAGCTCCTTAGAATTAAAACACCTTAGAACAGAAAGCCCAACTTTATGGTGTCAATCCCCCCTTCCATTTCTCAACAATCACGAATGACTAAGTGGGTTACCATTATTATCAAACGCCTCTTGCTTCCATTGTGACGACCCTGTTTCTGTTTGCTTAACACTTAGCTTTGTCATTTGTGGCTCACTCCACTCTTTCTTACTCAAACCGCTTAACTCTTTTTGATCAAAATTTTTCATTCTAATCCCCTTTACATTTATTTGTACTGTCATGATATCATAACGCACTCCTAAAAGTCAAGCTAAAATTTAACAATTCGTATAAACTAAAGTAAATACATGCTAAAATTACACTAAAAAGAGTATAAATTGGACTTAAATCAAAAAATCACATTTGCAGATACCGTCTTTGCTCAAGAAGTAGATGGTGAAATGGTACTGCTAGATATGAACTCTGAGAACTATTTCGGACTAGATGAGATAGGAACAGCTATATGGCAAGGTATGCAAGAGAAAGAAACATTACAAGAGGTTTTTGAACTACTATTAAATCAGTATGATGTTGAAGCTGATTTGTTAAAGCAAGATCTTCTTGCCTTTGTGGATAAACTTGTAAAGCATGGAATAGTAAGTACTAAAAAAAGTGAGATATAAAAATCCCACCCCCAGAGAGGCAGGTATTGAAAACCACTTGAAGGGGATACTATACACATTCCACAATAAAATCCACCTTAAGAGATAAGATAATATAGGCGACAAAGAGTAAAGCATTGCTTCTGTTTACAACCACTTCTCCCTCCACATCTCGTACATCAACACAAACCACAACAACGATATATTTACACTTTTTCCTTCATAGTAATCATCTTTTAACTTAACAATTTCATCTACATTGTAGATACCACTCTCTGCAAGCTTTTCATTATCAAGATAAAAATCCAACACCTCTCTCAAATCACTCTTCAACCACTCATACAGAGGTATCTGAAAACCTGATTTTGGTCTCTCTATCAACTCTTTTGGTATATATTTATATAGTACCTCTTTTAAGAGATATTTACCAACACCATTTTTATACTTCAAATAGGAGGGAAGTTTAGCTGAAAACTCTATAATCTTATGATCTAGTAAAGGTTCTCTTGCTTCTATACTGACGCTCATAGATGCTCGATCTACTTTTGTCAATACATCGTCAACCATGAATGTCTTATAGTCGCACAGTGTCATTTGATCAAGTGGAGACAAATGATCTACTTTTTTAAATATATTAAAACTGCTTAGATCAAAATCTATACTATTGTCAATCAATACTTTATCCAAAGTTTCATTATCTACATAAGAACTTGCATTGATAAACATTTGTGCAAAATTGTCACTTTGGATGGCATTTTTGAATTTTTTATATTTATCTCTTATATTTTTTTGCTTTTTTGAAGCTGGTAGAAGATTGTTGATTTTTTCAACTAACTCTTCACTAATTAAACTTGTCAAAGTTTTTAAAACTATTTTTTTTACTTTTGAGTTTTGCAAATTTGATATCTTTGCCAAAACAAAGTATTTACTATACCCAGCAAATGCTTCATCTCCTCCATCTCCGCTAAGTACCACCGATACCTTCTCTTTTGCAAGTTTTGAGACGAGCAGAGTTGGGATGGCAGAGCTATCTCCAAAAGGCTCATCATACATAAACGGCAAATCTTTAACAACATCTAACATATCTTGTTTAGTACAATAATATTCAGTATGTTCAGTGCCTAGAAACTTAGCTATCTCTTTAGCAAAAGTTGCTTCATTGTAACCTTTTTCTTCAAACCCTATTGTGAAAGTTTTAAGAGGTGTTTTAGAGTTTTTTTGTAAAAGTGTAGTAACCAAAGAGCTATCTACTCCGCCACTCAAAAAGACACCAACAGGAACATCTGAAACCATTCTAAGCTGAAATGACTCTAACAGTATCTTTTCTAGTTCTTCTACTATAACCTCTTCACTATCTTTTGACTTCTCGCCTAAAAACTCTCTCTCTACACTCCAATACTCTTTTTCTGTATAACTGTTATCTGCAACATCAATAGTTAGATAATGTCCTGGTTTTAATTTGTAAGTATCTTCAAAGATTGTCAAAGGAGCAGGGATATATCCAAATCTAAAATAGTAAGGAAGAGCTTTTTTGTTGATAATTTTTTGAAATTTAGGATGCTTGTAAAAAGTTTTTAGTTCACTACCAAACAAAAACAGCTCATCAGTTTTGTGATAATAAAGAGGCTTTATCCCAGCCCTATCTCTAAAGATAAAAAGTTTCTCTTTACCCTCATCATAGATAGCAAAGGCGAACATACCTCGAAACTTTTCCACACACTCCACACCCCATGCGTGAAAAGCTTTAAGTATCACTTCTGTATCGGTATGAGAGACAAAATCATATCCAAGCTTGATAAGCTCTTCTTTTATCTCAGAAAAGTTATAAACTTCTCCGTTATGGATGATAGTCAAGCTTTCATAACTCATAGGTTGAGAACCTAAAGAGCTAAGATCTAGGATAGAGAGCCTTCTGTGAGCTAAACCCAAATGATAGTTATCGTTTGCAAAAAATGCATCACCTGTGCTGTCAGGACCACGATAAGTGATTGTGTCTCTTATCTCATGAAGTAAAGTTTCGGAAGAGTTTTTATTGTAATCTATAAATCCTACGATACCACACATGTTAATCGTTCTCTATAATTTTTAGTAAATCTTTTTTTAAAGGTTTAATTTTATTTTCAATTATATCCCATATCTCATCAGCATCTATTCCAAAGCAGTTATGAGCAATGATATTTCTAAAGTTTTTTATTTTACCCCAAGCTATTTGAGAATGCTTTCTTTTAAAAATTTCATCAATTTTATCTATCATTTCACCTATCACAATAAACTGCATCATAGTTACATCAAAACTTTTGCTATCATGATGAAACGATTCGCCATTTTTAAATATATTAGAGTACTCTTCTATTTTTTCAATCGCTTCTATGATAGTAAGCAAGTTTAATCTATTTTTAGACACGACAAATATCTTTTAGTATCTCTTTTTTAGCCAAAGGTTTTAGATATTTTTCTCTAGCAATATCAACTTTCTTACCAAAAGTACTTTCTATCATAGTTTTAAAAGCTTCTTTTTTGTCATATATATCGGTAACACCTTTTTCCATCTCTATGACAATATCTATATCACTCTCTTTTGTAGCTTCATCTCTTGCATATGAGCCAAAAAGACCAATTTTTGTAATCTTAAATTTTTCATAAAACTCATCCTTATGTTCAAAGAGGTATTTTAGAATTTCATGTTTGGTCATAATTGCTCCTCTTGTAAACTATATCAATATTTGTTCAATTATATCGTATTTTGTGTATAGATTGGGAACTCATTGTAGTTTTCGTATATTAAAGAGCATTATCTTAACATTCTTTTTAGCATGAATGTGTCGTTTATGGATTGAATCTATAGATGAAACAGTGTATCATCTTCTAACCTATCAGCAAATCATTTCTCTTTAATTTAGCTTCTTGGAAATATTTTAGTGTAAAATTTAATTTCCTAGTAAAAATATAACTATTTGAAATATTTTTTGGTTAATTTAGTAAATTCAGGTATTGATATTATTTTTAAGTTCATCTAGTGATAACTCTTCTAACTCTTTATTCTCTTATTAATATAGTAATTCAAATTACTATCTGTCTTAGAAATTACTGTATTAAGGGCAACCCCAAAAACCCTAGATGTTAGGAACGACTAGGGTTTTTTGGGTTGCCCTTAATTATATCTTGCCATCGTTTCATTATGCTACTCATATCAAAATCTTTTGCTCTTTGTACTCCTGACTCTGTATAATTCTCTAATATTTTATTGTTTTTTAATATATTATCCAATGTATCCACCCATACTTTAATATCTATTTTTGATAATTCTCCTGATTTTATCTTAAAAGCAGGTGCAAGTATCCCATATTTGGCATAAGTTATTTCGCTTATACTGTTTTTTAAATCTGGTGCTATAATCTCTCTTGGACCTGATTCACAATCTGTAGATATCACAGGTGTACCACAAGCCATAGATTCGACTATAGTATTTCCAAATCCTTCCCAAAGGGAAGACATGATAAATAGTTTTGATTTTGCTATGTATTTAAATGGATTTTTTTGGAACCCTATAAAATAAACATCATATATGTCGTGATACTCATCATCAGAAAAAACAGAATATGTTTTTAGTCCTAACTCTTTTGATAATGTTATCAATTCATCTTTTAACTCACCATCTCCTAAAAGTACTAACTTGACTTTAGCATTGTTTTTTAATAAGTTTTGAAAGATTTGCAATAAGTATCTATGTCCTTTTTGCTCAGATAATCTTGCCGCAGAGATTAAAACATCATAATTAAATAAATCATTAAAATCATCTACTTTTTTCTGTGAAAGTGTTTTAATTTGTTCTATATCGTATGGGTTATAAATTGTTTTAATATAGTCAGAATTTAAATGATACTTTTCAACAAATCTATCTTTGATACCTTGCGAGACAGTTATAAGTTTAGCTGTATTTCTAGCATTGTAAATAGTTTTTCCAAGTGTTGTAAAAAGTGTACTTTGAAAATCTTTAACTGCTGCAAAACGATTTTCATGGATTACAACGATATGCTTACCTCTACCTGATAAAACAGCTGAAAGATTTGCCAACTCACCATGAACGATTATAAGATCAAAGTTTTCTCTCTTTTTAATTTTTCTTAATTTAAATGCTATCAAGATTATTGCATAAAATCGTTTTAAAATATTTCTACCATAAAACGGAACTTTCAAATCAATCATCTCTCCATGATAAGGATAATCAACTATAAATGTATCAAAAACTATCAGAGTCACATCATAATCTTTATTAAGTTCTTGTG
>Ga0256834_1000726_pt1 | contig 23352 bp, 23 predicted proteins | sample 4281140metaG_FD_190536 | JGI IMG/M metagenome (GOLD analysis project Ga0256834, IMG submission 190536) | Hydrothermal vent microbial communities from East Pacific Rise, Pacific Ocean - 4281-140 | ecosystem: Environmental > Aquatic > Marine > Hydrothermal vents | place: Pacific Ocean: East...
TCCCCTATCTGCATCGAGCGTAACCTCCACTATTCCCCGGATTCTCTCGTACCTAACCCTAATGGGAACGCCCTTCACCCTGAGGCCGTCCCTTCGCCTTCCCCAGAAGCTCACGACTTCGAGGGTTTCCTCTCTGAGGAAAACGCTTATCGTGGAGGGCCTGCCAGGAGGGGTCAGGTGGGCATCGTCCTCCACGAGGTACAGCTCCCCCCTCGCGGTGGCCAAGTGAAGTCCCCTCGACAGGTTCTCTATGTAGTATCCCAAAGTTTCATAAACCGGACCGGCGTTCATACACATCACCTGAAGGGAATACGACGCCAGAGTATATCGGTAATTGGTCGTTAACGGTGGTTGCCATGAGGATTGTTTCAGCCGATACAGGCGGTGCGTTGCTGACCGAAGACTACGAGCCGATAGGCCTAATAGCGACCGCCGCAGTGCTGGTTGAGAAGCCCTACAGAACGGCGACGCTCAGCAGGGTGAAGTACGCCAACCCCTTTGACTACGACATGAGCGGAAGGCAGGCCATCAGGGACGAGGCGTTCCTCGCGGTTGAGCTTGCGATGGAGGTCAAGCCGGATGTCATCCACCTCGACTCGACAATCGGCGGGATAGAGGTAAGAAAGCTCGACGAGCCAACGATTGATGCTTTAACGATAACCGACCGCGGGAAGGAAGTCTGGAAAGACCTCGCGAAGGACCTCCAGCCGCTGGCGAAGAAGTTCTGGGAGGAAACGGGGATAGAGATAATCGCCATCGGCAAGTCGAGCGTCCCGGTTAGGATAGCGGAAATCTACGCTGGCCTGTACACGGCGAAGTGGGCCATCGAGTACGCGAGGAAGGAAGGGAAAGCGATAGTCGGCCTCCCGCGCTACATGAAGGTCGAGATAAGGCCCGGAAAAATCTACGGTGAGAGCCTCGACCCACGAGAGGGCGGTCTCTTCGGGGAAATCGAGGCCGAAACAGAGGGAATCGGCTGGGAGCTCTACCCGAACCCGCTCGTGAGGCGCTTCATGGTTCTTGAGGTTTGGAGGGAGTAAGGGGGCTAAGCCCCCTTCTCCAGCTCGCTCGGGAACTTTATCGCGTCGAACGGGCACGTCTGGTTGCAGACACCACAGCCCGTACAGAGCAGGCCATCTATTCTGACCTTGTTTGTCTTGGGGTCGTAGACGAGCGCCGGACAGCCGGTCAGGAGTATGCACGCCTTACAGCCAGTGCACTTGTCCTCTATAACCTTCGGTATCTCGCCTATCTCACCGCGCCTTATGACGGGAATGACGCACTCGCGCCTCGCTATTATGACGGCCGGTCCCTCAACCTGCATGGCCTCCTTTATCGCCTCCCTCGTGGCCCTGAGGTCGTAGGGGTCAACGGTCTTGACGTACTTGACCCCCAGAGCTTTGACTAACGCTTCGATGTCAATCTCGTTGAACTTCCTGCCGGTTTCGCTGCCGCCGGTTCCGGGGTGCGGCTGGTGGCCGGTCATCGCGGTGGTTCTGTTGTCGAGTATCATCACCAGAACGTTCAGGTTCTTGTAGACGGCATCCACCAGCGGCTGAATTCCGTTGTGGAAGAACGTTGAGTCACCGATTGTCGCGATTATCTTCTTGTCCATTACCACGCTCTGGCCGTTGGCAAGGCTTATGCTCGCGCCCATGACGTACTCGGTCCAGATGGCCTCGAGCGGGGGCAGGAGCGAGAGGGCGTAGCAGCCTATGTCGCCGTGTATCGGGATGGAATAGCGGCCGAGCTTGAGGTCGCGGAGGGCGTCCAGAACAGCTCTATAGCTTCCCCTGTGCGGACAGCCGGGGCACATTACCGGCGGTCTCTTCGGAGCGAGGCTTTCAGCGAGCTTCACCTCCTCCGGCTTCTCGTAGGTTTCCTCGCTTTCGCCGATTAGCCTGAGGAGGGCGTTCCTGACGAGGGAAGGCGTTAATTCGCCCTCAAGCGGTAAATAACCTGTTCTCTTGCCGTAGATTGGAACGTTCAAGCCGGCCTCGTAGGCGGCTATCTTGACCTCCTCCTCGAGGAAAGGTGCACCTTCTTCTATTACAATTGCGTAGTCAACGCCCTTCAGAAAGTCCACAACGAGCTTCCTCGGGAGCGGGTGGGGCGTTGAGAGCTTGAGAACCTTGAAATCCGCGTTAATCTTTGGAAGAACCTCCCTCACGTAGTTGTAGGGCACACCCTCGACGATTATTCCGATTCTACCGCTCCCCTCGACCCAGTTGAAGGGCATCGAGTTGAACTCCTCCTCAATCTTCGCCAGGGTCTCGTTGAGCCACCTGTGCCTCTTCCTGTTGCCCTCCATGCTGGCTCTAACGTAGCGCTCGATGTCCTTCTTGAAGACGGGCTTTCTGTTCAGCTCGATGAACTCGCCGACCTCCACGTCGGCCGTCGTGTGGTTAACCCTCGTGGTGGTTCTGAATATAACGGGGACCTTATAGCGCTCGCTCAGCTCGTAGGCGTACTTAATCAGGTCGTGGGCTTCCTGCGGGTCGGCAGGCTCGAGGACGGGCAGAAGCGAGAGCTTGCCGTAGTAGCGGTCGTCCTGTTCCGTTTGAGAGGTGTGCGGTCCCGGGTCGTCCGCCACGAGGATTACAAGACCGCCCTCGACGCCTGAATATGCGAGGCTCATAAGCGGGTCCGCGGCAACGTTCAGACCGACGCACTTCATGGTTACGAGCGCCCTCAAGCCAGTATAGGCCACTCCCGCGGCTTCCTCAAGGGCAACCTTCTCGTTGGGCGCCCACTCGGCAAAAACTTCTGGCTTGAGCCTCGCTATCGTCTCTATCACTTCGGTTGAGGGCGTTCCGGGGTAGCCAGTGGCGAAAACGACACCGCTTTCAAGGGCGCCGTAGGCTATCGCCTCGTTTCCCATGAGAAGCTTCTTCTCTCGCTTTTCGCCTTTCACATCGGCTGAATCAGAAGGGTAAGCCTTAACAGCCTCCATAGCACCACCGAGTCAAATACAGCTGGAGGGTTAAAACTCTGCCTTCAGCTTCCTTGCCACTGGCTCGAAAGATTTTCGATGAAAGCTTATATACCCTGACCCCAAGGAAAGTCCATGAAGGTCAGGGAACTGCTTGAAGTGTTAGATGAAACCATAGGTCACCTTAAAATTGCGCTCGTGGCGAACCAGCAGAGAATATTCGAAAGCCCGTTTACGAGCTATGAGTTCGCCCAGCGGGCGATAGAGATTCAGGAGGACCTGAGGGACCTGGAAAAGCTTAAGGCGGAACTGGAGGAACTCGACCCCGAAAGCGACGTCGAGGAGCACTACTCCCGGGAGGAGGTTGAGAAGCTCTTAAAGATGCTGGAACTCCTCAGGGAGAGCGAGAGCCACGTTTACTGAACGCTTCACGGAGCGCTTCCACCTTACTTTCCTCCAGCCGATTCTTCACCCACCTTTCTTTGAGGCTGAGGTTCTCGTCCTCCAAATCGAGGACGGCCTTTCTGACGCCTCCCCTCGGATTTCTGCTGTCCCCCTTCCAGCGCGGAATGACGTGCAGATGCAGGTGGGGAACCGTTTGACCGGCTTCCCTTCCGAGGTTCATGCCGACGTTAAAGGCGTCCGGCTTCAGCGTCTCCCTCAGAACTTCCATGGCGAGCTCCATGCTCCATATCAGGGCGAGCTTTTCTTCCCATGTCAGCTCTTCCCAGCGCTCGACGTGTCTTCTGGGAACGACGAGGAGGTGTCCCCTGTTGGCCGGATAAGCGTCGAGCAGGATTCTTATCAGGTCATTCTCATAGAGGAGCTGGCCCCTTGCGGGTCTGCAGAAGGGACACTCCATGGGCAACACCAAAGGCTTAAAATCCCCTCACTTAAAAAAGCTCCCGGTGGTGACATGGGGGAATCTCTTGAATCGCTCCAAAAACTTCACAAGAAATTCCTCTCGGCCGGGCTGGTGTTGCTCCTGCTCGGCTTTGCGTTGCTGATATTCAAGCCCATCGGAAGGGCATCGCCCTACGTGGGCCTCGTGATATTCGCGCTGGCTTTCATACCGCTTGAACTGGCGAAGAGAACGGCAAGAAAGATGGCGATTATAGCCCTCAGGGGTGAATAGAAAAGCTTAATAGAAAAGTCCGGCGAGTATCGAAAAGGAGTGGGGAATAAGGGGTGATGTAGAATGGCGTTTGTGCCACCGCAAGCCGGCTACGACCGGGCGATAACCGTTTTCAGCCCGGACGGAAGGCTGTTTCAGGTGAACTACGCAAGAGAAGCCGTAAAAAGAGGCGCAACTGCGGTAGGAGTTAAGTGGAAGGACGGAGTCGTTCTGGCCGTTGAGAAGAGAATCACGAGCAGGCTCATTGAGCCGAGGAGCTACGAGAAGATTTTCCAGATTGACGACCACATAGCGGCCGCCCCAAGCGGTATCATCGCTGATGCAAGGGTTCTCGTTGACAGGGCCAGGCTGGAGGCCCAGATTTACCGCCTCACCTACGGCGAACCCGTTCCGCTCACCGTTCTGGTGAAGAAGATATGCGACCTCAAACAGGCACACACCCAGTATGGAGGCGTAAGACCCTTCGGTGCCGCCCTGCTTATGGCGGGCGTTAACGAGAAGCCCGAGCTATACGAGACCGACCCGAGCGGTGCCTACTTCGAGTGGAAGGCTGTCGCTATAGGAAGCGGAAGGAACGTGGCGATGGCCATCTTCGAGGAGCACTACGACGAGAACCTTGACAGGGACGGTGCAATAAAGCTCGCGATACTGGCGCTCTCAAAGACCCTTGAAGAGCCAACCGCAGACTCGATAGAGGTTGCCTATATTACCACCGAGGACAGGCGCTGGAAGAAGCTCCCAAGGGAAGAGCTTGAGAAGTACCTCAACGAGGTCCTTGAGGAAATTAAAGAGGAAGAAGTCGAGGAGAAGGCCGAGGACTACTCCGAGCTCGACCAGAACTACTGAGGTGACGGGCGATGCCGATTAGCGTTGACAAAGCGGTAATCGCCCGTCTGAAGACGCACGGCGAGACCTTCGAGATACTCGTTGACCCCTACCTTGCGAGGGACTTCAAGGAGGGCAAGGACGTTCCCATAGAGGAGATTCTCGCAACTCCCTACGTTTTCAAGGATGCCCACAAGGGCGACAAGGCAAGCGAGCACGAGATGGAGAAAATCTTTGGAACCAGCGACCCCTATGAAGTCGCTAAAATAATCCTCCAGAAGGGGGAGGTTCAGCTAACCGCGGAGCAACGAAGGCAGATGCTCGAGGAGAAGAAGCGCTACATAGCGACGATAATCCACAGGCACGCGGTTGACCCGAGAACCGGCTATCCGCACCCGGTGGACAGAATCCTGAGGGCGATGGAAGAGGTTGGCGTCCACGTTGACCTCTTCAAGGACGCGGAAGCGCAGGTTCCGAAGGTCATCAAGGCGATTAGGCCAATCCTCCCGATGAAACTCGAGGTGAAAATCATAGCGGTCAAGATACCGAGCGACTACGTTGGAAGGGCCTACGGCGAAGTTAGAAAGTTCGGGACGATAAAGCGCGAGGAGTGGGCCAGCGACGGCTCGTGGATGTTCCTCATCGAGATTCCGGGCGGGATTGAGGAGGAGTTTTATGAGAAGCTCAACGCCCTTACAAAGGGCACGGCAATTACTAAACTTATAGAGAGGAAGGGCCTATGAAAAGGATTTTTGTAAAACCCCGTGAACTTGTCGTCCCTGGGACGTTGCTTGCCCAGGGACCGTTTAAGAACGGAAGGGGAACCTTCAGGGAAGGCAACAGGATTTACTCAACGGTGATAGGACTGGTCGAGATAAGGGGGGACCTCATAAGGGTCATCCCGCTCGAGGGACCCTACATACCAGAGGTCGGGGACAACGTCCTCGGAAAGATAGTGGACGTCAAGTTCTCCAACTGGACCGTTGACATAGGGGCACCCTACCAGGCAAACCTCCGCGTTCAAGATGCCGTTGAGGAGCGCATAGACCTTCTCAAGACCGACCTGAGGAAGATTTACGACATAGGGGACATAATATACGCCAAGGTGAAGGCCTTCAACGAGATAAACCAGATTGACCTCACAACGAAGGGAATGCCCTTCAAGGGCGGCCCTCTCAGGGGCGGACAGCTCGTCACGATAACGCCTTCCAAAGTGCCGAGGCTCATAGGCAAGGGCGGTTCGATGATTAATATGATTAAGAAGCTCACCGGAACGAGAATCATAGTGGGCCAGAACGGCTGGGTCTGGGTGAGCGGAAAGAACAGCGAACTGGAAAAGCTCGCGATAGAGGCAATACTCAAGGTTGACCGCGAAAGCCACACACAGGGGCTGACCGACAGGGTGAAGGAGTATCTGCTATCAAGACTCGCCGAGCTCAAGGAGCAGGGTGTTGTTGAGGAAATCCCCCAGCTAGACGAAGAGGAAGGTGAGGGGAATGATGGGCAGACCTGAGGGTTTAAAGCTCATTGACGAGAACGGTAGGAGAATAGACGGAAGGAAGAAGTATGAATTGAGACCTATCAAAATGGAAGTAGGCATCCTCAAGAACGCCGACGGCTCGGCGTACGTTGAGTGGGGCAAGAACAAGATAATGGCCGCTGTCTACGGCCCGAGAGAGATTCATCCAAAGCACCTCCAGAGACCGGACAGGGCAATTCTGCGCGTCCGCTACAACATGGCACCCTTCAGCGTTGAGGAAAGGAAAAAGCCCGGACCGGACAGGAGGAGCGTCGAGATAAGCAAGGTAATAAGGGGCGCGCTTGAGCCGGCCCTAATCCTCGAGATGTTCCCGAGAACGGCGATAGACATCTTCATAGAGGTTCTGCAGGCCGACGCTGGAACGAGGGTTGCCGGAATAACCGCGGCCTCGCTTGCCCTCGCGGACGCCGGAATACCGATGAGGGACCTCGTTGCCGCGTGCGCCGCCGGAAAGATTGACGGCGAGATAGTCCTCGACCTCAACAAGGACGAGGACAACTACGGCGAGGCTGACGTCCCAGTCGCCATAATGCCCCTCAAGAACGACATAACGCTCCTTCAGATGGACGGCTACCTGACGAGGGAGGAGTTCATAGAGGCCGTAAAGCTCGCGATAAAGGGAGCCAAGGCGGTTTACCAGAAGCAGAGGGAAGCGCTCAAAGAAAAATACCTCCGCATAGCTCAGGAGGTGACCGGAAATGAGTGAGATGGAAGTCATGGCCAGCATAATGCGCGACCACATCATAAACCTCCTCAGGGAGGGCAAGAGAATTGACGGTCGCTCCTTTGAGGACTACCGCGACATTGAGATAAAGGTAAACGTCATAGAGAAGGCCGAGGGTTCGGCCTGGGTCAAGCTTGGAAACACGCAGGTTCTCGTTGGAATAAAGGTTGACCTCGGCGAGCCTTTTCCGGATTTGCCCGAGAAGGGAGTCATGACGACCAACGTCGAGCTCGTTCCGTTGGCTTCGCCAACCTTCGAGCCCGGTCCGCCCGACGAGAACGCCATTGAGCTTGCCCGTGTTGTGGACAGGGGGATAAGGGAAAGTGAGGCGGTTGAGCTCGAAAAGCTCGTCATTGTTCCCGGCAAGCTCGTCAGGGTTATCTTCATCGACGTCCACGTTTTAGACCACGACGGAAACCTCCTCGATGCGAGCGGAATAGGAGCCATAGCCGCCCTTTTGAGCGCAAGGATTCCAAAAATTGAGTACGATGAAGAAACCGGAGAGGTAAAGATTCTTGACGAGTACGAGCCCCTCCCCGTTAGGAGAACCCCGATACCTGTTACGTTTGCAAAAATCGGCAACACGATGGTTGTTGACCCCAACCTCGACGAGGAGCGTGTAATGGACGGAAGGCTTACAATAACCACCGATGAAAACGGCCACATCTCAGCGGTTCAGAAGGGAGAGGGCGGAAGCTTCAAACTCGAGGAGGTTATGTACGCCGTTGATACAGCCTTCAAGAAGGCCGAGGAACTCAGGAAAATCGTCCTTGAGGCCGTTGGAAGGGCCTGATTTTCTCTCTTTTTTCCGGTGGTAGCGATGAATCTCCTAACGGTAACAGCCGCGATTATATTCTCGGGCTTTGCCGTCAGAACAGTCTATCTGCTCCTCCAAGAGGAAAGGAAGAAGGACCTCCTCCTCACGACGGCACTCTGGGGACTGGCCCTCTTCGTGTGGGGAGGATACCTCTGGAGCTTAAAGGGACTGAGCGCGCCCGCGCTTGCCGTCGTTTTTTTGGGAATAGTAACCTTCGCACTCTCCCTAATCGGCCTCTTTGAACTGCGTGAGGAAAACCCGAAAGAGTTTGGGAAAGAGCTATAAAGGATTGTCCTTAAAATTTAACGGCTTTAAACTCGCGGGGGGAATGAGCATGGGACTGTTTGACAGCCTCAAGAAGAAGGAGGAGAAGCCCAAAGTAAAGATGCCGACGTCAGTTAAGGGGGAGGGAGCACCGAGGCAGGATATTGAGGTAATCCCAATTGAGGAAGACGTCCTGGCCAAGGAGGTTCTGAAGCCTCAAGTAAGGTACATGAAGAAGATAACCGTGACGAGCTACTCCGACCTTGAGAAGATATCCGAAGAGCTTCATGAGGGCAACATAGTCCTCGTTGACCTAACGCCGCTTGAAAGCAGGCCGGACGTTCTGGAGAAGGTAGCCGAGCAGATAAAGGGGATGGTGAACGCTCTCGGAGGACAGGCTGCAAAGGTCTGTAAGTACGAAATCAAGCTGATTCTCCTGCCCGGTGACATCAAGATAATGAAGTGAACCCCAAACCTTGTCTTTATAAACTGCTCCCGTTTCTATAATTTCGGTGAGGTAGATGGGGGAAGATGAGAAGGTCGAGGTAAAGCCAGAGGTCGGCGAGGTTCAGGTCATAAACCTCGGTGACTGCCCCATCTGCGGCGGTAAGAACACCCTCAAGGCCATTCAGCACATCCACGAGATTCCCTACTTCGGCAAGGTCATGGAGAGCACGATAATCTGCGAGAAGTGCGGCTATAGAAACGCAGACGTCATAATACTTGAAGACAGGCCGCCGAAGCTCTACACGGTTAAGGTCGAGAACGAGAAAGACCTCTTCACCCGCGTTGTGAGAAGCAAGAGCGGGACGATAGAGCTGGAGGAGATAGGCGTCAAGATTGAACCAGGACCGGCCGCAGAAGGCTTCATCACGAACGTCGAGGGCGTTCTTGAGCGCGTTCGCGAAACGCTCTTGATGGCGAGGGAGTTCCGGAGGCAGGAAGGTGACGAGGAAGCGGTAAAGAAGGCCGACGAGATACTGCAGTACATCGAGGACGTCAAGGAAGGGAAGAAGCCGCTGACGGTGAAGATAGCCGACCCCCTTGGCAACAGCGCGCTCATAGGCGAGAAGGTCAGGAGCAGGCTTTTGACGGAGGAGGAAATCCAGAAGCTGAGCCTCGGGCCGTACCGGATAGTTAACCCGGAGGAGCTTGAGGGGCAGGAAGAGGCCGAGAAAAATAATAAAAACCCAGGAGAAAACGAAAAAGAGGGAAAAGAGCTCAGTGAGAAATGAGGACAAAGACCCTGTCCTCGATTCCATTTACCTCCACGTTTCTTCCGTCGAAGTTGAGTTCAGCTTCCCCGTTCGCGAGTTTCTTATAGTCGTCCATGCTTACCGCGATGACGCTGAAGACGTCGTCGCCGTTCACGTAGTTGGAGTATTCAAGTATAAATGGCATTCCAAAGGCCATGTCGCCGGCTACGTCCTTGGTGACGTCGCTCACGTCGAGTGAATCGCCGTTGTCAACGATTTGAATGAAAACGTAGGGCTTGCCAACCTTCGCGACGTCCTCATCGGCCATGTAAATGTTGCCCGTGAGGATGTCAACGTCATCGCTGTCCGGGTTGAAGGTCATGTGCTTACCGTTGGGCTCGGCCACCATGAGGGTGTACTCGCCGAGGTTGCCCGCGCTCTTGGCCATCTCCACTGCATTTTCGATGTCGCCACCCAGGTCGGTGTCGTCAACCGCGCCAAAATAGTCGCGCGATTTGACGACGAGGTGGTCATCGTCGGTTTCAAGGTAATAGAACGTCTTGAGGGGTTCATCGTCGCTGTAGGAGTAGTCAATGTTGACATAGTAGCCGTCTGAGTAGTCTATTTTAACGACGTAGCCGTCGTCGGTTTCGAGAACCTCGTAGGAGTCATCTGGGACGACCACGACCGCGTCGGTGCTCCCGGTTTCGCTCGTTATGACCTCGATGAGGGGCTCGTCAACGTCCGATACAACGACCCTCATCGTGTCGAACTTGAGCGTGACGGGCAGGTCGGCGTTGAGCTTGACGTCTTCGGTTGTCTCGGCCGGAGTTTTCTCGGAGCTTTTCTCTGAGAAGGTATCTGTTGCAGACGGAGTCGAACTGCCTGTTCCAGAGCTCATACACCCGCTTCCCGCGAGAACGAGTCCCACGAGAAGAAACGCCAGAACGTATCTTATCCCAAACCTCATTCAGAGCACATCCACACTTCGGTAATTAGAAAGTTGAGGAGACAAGCTTAAAAAGGTTTGCAGGCGCGTTAGGAAGCCCTAAAACCGTCAGGGGTAGAAGTAGTCCCTCGCGAGCAAATCCTCAATCAGGGCCCTGACCCACGGCTTCCTCGTCTTCCTTGAAAGGTGAATTATGCCCTCGACGTGGATTCCGTAGCGCTCCTTCATCTCCTCCCTGCTCATCGGTTCCTTGAAGAGGAAGGGCCTCTCAATCGTGAAGACGTAGCCGTAGTCCTTGATGTAATTGCTCAGCCAGTTCTTCCCGTTCTCACCGTGGACGAGGGTTAAACCGCTCGTGTCTTTCGCCATCTCCCAGAGGGTCTCGAGGTCGGCCTTTATCACCTCGCCGACCTCAAAGCCTCCAGCTATTGTTCCCCTCTGAGTCAGCGTCTGCTCCTCGTGAAGGTTGAGCCTCCTCAGCGTGTCCCTCAGCTCGTAGGGGTTTCCCCGCGCTATGTAGAGGAACACCAAATCACCTTCGTCGAAGGCCTTCCTCTTCCTGACCTCGACCGTTTTGAGGCCCCTGAATATCAGCTCGGCGTAAACCTGGTGGAGCGCTATGACGTGCTCCATGCTTTCACCGCACCCACTTCTGAAAAAAGGTTAAAAACATTGACTCCTGAACTACGACTAGTGGTGGTATGAATGCCCATTGAGAAGGTTCGTGTACGGAACGAGCGCCTCTGGAAATGCGGGCTGATTTATCTGGCTTCCTCCATCATTCTCCTTGTGATTGGGCTGAGGGAGAGACGACCGGTTTACTCTCTGGCGAACGTCTACGTGGCCATTTTCCTTCTCGTCTTGGCGAATCGCCTTCGCGCGCTTAGAATAGACTACAACGGAAAAACGCTCTTCCTGATTCCCGATTACGCGACGTCCAAGATTGTCCTCAAAGATTCGAACGGGGGAATTCTCCTAAGGGACCTCTTCCCCCTCTTCGAGGAGAAAACCCTCGAAACTCCCTGCGGAACGCTGGAAATCCGCGCAATTAGACATCGCTTTGGCAAAGTGGAGCTCAGAATAAATGCCGAAGGAAAAGAAATCACCCTGCCCTGAGTTTCAGCGATGCCTTCACGAGGTCGCTCACGACCCCGCTCGCCGTCTCCTTCAGCCCGGCGCCTGCCCCTCTAACAAGAAGCTCTCCCAGAAGGTCGGTCTCGATTAGGGCAACGTTCTCGTTGCTTGAAACCGCGAGCGGACCGGAGACCTCTTCTGGGGCTACCCTAACGTTGTTTTCCTCGATTGTCGCGACGAGCCTAATCTTCTTCCCCTTTGCGAGGGCCCTCTTAACTTCGTCAGCCGTAACTTCCGCGATGCCCTTGACGGCAATTTCATCGAAGGTAATCGGCCCGAAGGCAACGCAGTGGAGTATAGTCGCCTTGTAGCCGGCGTCAATTCCCAAGATATCTCCGCTTGGGTCGCGCTCTGCTATACCAAGCTCCTGCGCCTGCTTCACTGCCTTCTCAAAGTCAATCCCCTGCTCCATCCTTGAGAGTATGAAGGTGGTAGTCGCGTTCAGGACGGCCTTTATTCTCCTTACCGTGTCGCCGAGTAGGTTCTCGCGGAGGAGCCCGATGATTGGCGTCCCGGCCATAACCGTCGCCTCGAAGAGGTACGGAAGACCTCTCCGCTCGGCTTCACCAGTAAGCTCCGCGTAGTGGAACGCCAGCGGGGGCTTGTTGCTCGTAACGACGGCCTTCCCATCCCTCAGGGCCTCCAAATGCCACTCGTGGGCGTTTCCATCGTTGGTCACGTCAATCACAATATCGGCCTCAATCTCCCTCACCGCCTCAGCCGGCGAGAAGCTGTAGACCTCGTAGTCGTTGGTCCAGTCACTGAGCTTTCCAAAGTTCTCCTTGACGAGGAGGGCCTCCCTCAGGTCAATTCCCTCTGGAAGCCAAATCATCCCGCTCGTGTCGGAGACGCTGACGACCCTGAAGGATAAACCGTACTTCTCCCGGAAGAAGCGCTCCTTCCCAATCAAAACGCGAGCAACGGCTCTGCCAACGTTGCCGAAGCCGAAGAGTCCAACCCTTACCTCCATCACACCACCGGAGGAGAAAAGGAGGAAAAGCTTAAATCACTTGTTGAGGATTACCTTGATTATGTCCATGTCCCTGACTATGCCGACGAGCTCGCCCTCGCCCTTTATAACCGGTAGCTGCTCGATGTGGTGCTGAACCATCTTCTGAGCGACCTCGTAAACGCTCATGTGCGGTGTGGCAACGACGACGTTGGGGTTCATTATCTCGCTAACCGGCTTCTTGGGAAGCTGAAGTTCGGCCTTCTCGAAGAGGAGCGTCGGGTTGCTCTCCAGAATCCAGTCCTCCTCGCTCGATGCCAGCAATGCAGTCTGCTTCATGACCCTAATGACTTCCCCATCCTTTAGAAGGTCGGTCTCATCAACCATACCCACTAGGTTCCCGTCGTCGTCTATGACAGGAATCGCCATCGCGTTGCAGAGGAGGAGCGCCTTCAAGGCCGCCTTAAGGGGCGTTCCGTGCCAGACGACACCGACGTTCCTCTGGTAGTAGGGCTCAATCGTTATGTCCTTGAGCTTCTCGTTCTCAGCGAGGTAGCGCCTGACGATGTCCCCCACTGTAAGAATCCCTATAGGTTTTCCCTGGTCATCAACGACGACGACACGCCGGTAATCGGTTTCGAGCATCTTTCTAACGGCCTTCTTCAGGTCATCTTCAGCTCTAACCGTCGGAACGTCTCTCTTGACTAGCATTGCAAGCTGGTCTTCGTCCGGGTTTATTAGAACGTTCTTGATGCTTATTATCCCGACCAACCTGCCCTCCTTGTTCACGACTGGGAATGCACGAACGTTGTGCTTCTTGAAGAGCTCAAGTGCATACTCCCTCGTGGCGGGCAACTGTATTACCACTGGGTTCTTAGTCATCAGGGTCTTGACCCTCATGCTCTACCACCGCTAAGCTAAGGGTCACTCATACTATTTAAGGTTTTCAGAAAGGAAAAGGGTCAGGCGAGGACGGAGAGGAAGACACCGGCAACCACGGCAGTCCCTATGACCCCGGCCACGTTCGGACCCATGGCGTGCATGAGTATGAAGTTGCCGGGGTCCTCTTCACTAGCAAGTCTCTGAACGACACGTGCGCTCATTGGAACCGCCGAGACACCGGCCGCTCCAATCATCGGGTTTATCTTTCCGCCGGAGAGCCTGCACATGAGCTTTCCAAAGAGCACTCCTCCTGCCGTTGCGCTGGCGAAGGCGACTATACCGAGCCCCAGTATCTCAAGGGTCTGAAGCGTGAGGAAGCTCTCGGCGCGCATAGTCGAGCCGACGCCGAGCCCGAGGAATATCGTGACGATGTTCATCAGCTCCTCTTGGGCGGCCTTGCTAAGCCTCTCGACGACGCCGCTCTCCTTAAAGAGGTTCCCAATCATGAGCATCCCTATAAGCGGTCCGGCACTCGGAACGAGCAGGATTATGACGATGCTCGTGATGATAGGAAAGAGAATCTTCTCGCGCTTTGAAACCGGTCTCAGTTGCTTCATCCTGATTCTCCTTTCCTCCTTGCTGGTGAGTGCCTTTATTACGGGGGGCTGAATCAGCGGGACGAGGCTCATGTAGCTGTAGGCTGCGACCGCAGTGGCTCCAAGAATCTGGGGGGCGAGCTTCGTTGTGATGTATATAGTCGTCGGACCGTCCGCGCCACCTATGATTCCTATGCTGGCCGCCTCGTGGAGGTTGAAGCCGAGCGCTATCGCCGCGAGCATCGCTATGAAAACGCCTATCTGAGCCGCCGCCCCGAGCAGGGCCGTCTTGGGGTCCGCTATGAGCGGCCCGAAGTCGGTCATTGCCCCAAGGCCGAAGAATATCAGCAGGGGAACGACCTCGGTGCTTATGAGGTAGTGGTGAATGAGGTAGAAAAGCCCCGTTGGAGGCTGTGTAATTCCCGTTAGTGGGAGGTTGACTATCACTGCGCTTATGCCTATAGGAAGGAGGAGGAGCGGCTCCATCCTGTACCTTATCGCAAGGTATACTAAGGTCAGCCCGACGAGTATCATGATGACGTTTCCGACAGTTATGTGGAATATCCCCATTCCCTTGAAGAACGTTACTATGGCCTCCTCAATTCCCGGCATCCTTCATCACCCGAGTTCAATTAGTGGCTGTCCGGTATCTACGGTGTCGCCTTCTTTGACGTAGATTTTCTTCACTACACCATCCCTCGGAGCTGGAATTTCGTTCTCCATCTTCATGGCCTCAAGAACCAGCAGACCCTGACCCACTCTAACCCTGTCACCCTCACTCACGAGAATCCTGAGAACCTTACCGGGCATTGGAGCGGTAACGACGTTCTCAGAACCAGCCGGAAGGGACCGTGAAACAGGAGCCGGTGCCGGCACGCTCGCTGGGGCGGGAGTTGGTGGCTGAACGGCAGGTGCCTCAACGGTAGTAGCTGCGGGCGCAGTTGACGGCAGGGTTATTCCAAGTCCCTCCGCCTCGACCTCGTAGTTCTTGCCCTCGAACGACACCCTGAACCTGCCGTTGGGAAGCTCTTCAACCTCAACCTCGTATTCAACACCGTCTATGATGACCCTAACCTTCGCCATGTTCACCACTTCCCTATCTCGTAGTTGAAATCCTCAACTTCCTCCATACTCGTCTGCAACCCGTAGAGGCGCCAGACATCGGAAACCTTCCTCTTGAAAGGCAGAGGGCGGAGCGCTTCGGCTTTTTTGGCCAGATAGGCGAGAATGGCCGCTGTAATGATTGCCAAATCCCTCGGCGGAATCTTCTCCTCGCGAACTTCCTCCCCTTCGGTCTTTTTGGGGGCTTCAACTACGGCGGGCTTTGCAGCGGCCCTCGTCTCCCTCTCTATCAGCCTTCTCTCAAGCCAGCCCACGAAGTAGAGGATTATGGCCAGTATCGTCAGGACCAGGAAGACTATCGTGACGCCGAGCACCGTGATGTTAAGCCCCTCAAGGAACTCACCCATCGTTACCATGCTTCCACCTCACAGCGGTATGTTGCCGTGCTTCTTTGGAGGCAATTTAACGCGCTTGCTCTCCAAAGCTTCAAGCGCCATAATCACCTTCGCCCTCGTTTCAGCGGGGTCGATGACGTCGTCTATGTAGCCGCGCGAAGCCGCGACGTACGGGTTGGCGAACTTCTCGCGGTACTCGGCTATCTTCTGCCGTCTAACTTCCTCCGGGTTCTCAGCCGCTGCTATTTCCTTGCGGAATATGATGTTCGCCGCTCCCTCAGGACCCATGACAGCTATCTCCGCTGTCGGCCAGGCAAAAACGAGGTCCGCTCCCAGGTGCTTGCTTCCCATCGCGAGGTAGGCTCCGCCGTAGGCCTTTCTGAGTATAACGGTTACCATAGGAACCGTCGCCTCGGCATAGGCGTAGAGGACCTTCGCGCCGTGCCTGATTATTCCCCTGCTTTCTTGGTCAACGCCGGGTAAATAACCGGGAACGTCCACGAGCGTGACTATCGGGATGTTGAAGGCGTCGCAGGTTCTGACGAAGCGAGCTATCTTGTCGGAGCTGTCTATGTCGAGAACTCCGGCGAAGTACTTAGGGTTGTTGGCTACTATACCGACGGTCTGGCCGTTCATCCTTCCGAAGCCAACCACAGCGTTCGGGGCGAAGTACGGGAGGATTTCAAGGAAGTCCGGGTTGCCGTTCTCGTCGCGGTCAACTATCTCATAGATGACCTCCCTGACGTCGTAGGGCTTGTTCGGGTCGTCCGGGACGATTTCGTAGAGCCTCTCGCTCTTCCTGAAGGGCAAATCGTTCGTCTTGACGCGAGGTGGCTTCTCCATGTTGTTGGAGGGCAGGTAGCTCACGAGACGCCTTATTAAAGCCAGAACTTCCTCGTCGCTCTTGCCTATGAGGTGGGCCTGACCAGCTTTCTGCGCGTGAACCATCGCTCCACCGAGCTGGACCGGTGTGACCTCAACGCCGGTAACCGCTTTGACGACCTGCGGGCCTGTGATGAACATGAAGCTCGCCGGGTTGTCCACCATGAGGATGAAGTCACCGATTGCAGGACTGTAAACGGCCCCACCGGCGCACGGTCCCATGATTGCGGTAATCTGAGGAACGACACCACTGAGAATCGTGTTCATTTTGAAAATCTCGCCGTAGCCTTTGAGGGCATCGACACCCTCCTGAATCCTCGCTCCTCCGGAGTCGTTGAGGCCTATGACCGGAGCACCGGCTTCAAGGGCCAGCTCCATTATGCGCTTAATCTTCGCCGCGTGCATCTCGCCGAGCGAACCGCCCATGACTGTGAAGTCCTGCGCGTATACGAAGACCAGCCTGCCATCGATGGTTCCGTAGCCGGTGATGACGCCGTCAGCGGGCAGTTCCTTCTTGTCGAGGCCAAACTCAGTGCCCCTGTGCCTGACGAACATTCCGATTTCCACGAAGCTCCCGGGGTCGAGGAGCTTCTCAATCCTCTCGCGGGCGGTGAGCTTTCCTTTAGCGTGCTGCTTTTCTATAGCATCCTCGCCGCCCATCTTGAGAATCTTCTCCCTTCTCTCGTAAAGCTCGTTGAGCTTTTCCTCCATGCTCATGAGAATTCCCCCTGAGGTTTCTTGAGGGTTGTAGTTTGTAAAGTTTAAAAGGGTTTTTGAGGAGCGAAATTCATCCGAGAATGGATAATTTGTCCAATGGCTGGGAAAAAAGAAGGAGAACCTCAGAGGTGCTGGATTGGCGTTTCGGCACCGCAGGCCTCACACTTGAGGAAGTGGAAGCGTCCGCGCTTGATAATCTTGGTATCGGGGCTTCCACAGACCGGACAGATGACGTACTCCTTGAGATACTTCTTCATCTTGTTGGCTATTAAGTATGGAGTGAAGCGTCCCTGCAGGATTACGCGCCTGCCCTCGAGCGTTCCCGCCGTAGCAACCTCGCGCAGGATGAACTTCAGGAGATGGTTCGGGTCGCGGTTCATCGCTTCCGCTATGTCAACGAAGTTCTCGATTATCGTCCTGTTACCGGCTATTGTAACGACCGCCGGCGGGACCTCGAAACGGGACCTGTGGGACTTCACGTTCTCGGGCAACTCCTCGTAAGCCTTATCGAGGAGCTTCTCGAAGTCGTAAAAGTCAATGCTCTCGCTCATCTTCTCACCCCCTCATAGGTTTCCCCTTCGCTTTATAACCTTTGTCAGAGCATCCTGTAAAAGCCGGGTCTTGGCTCGTAGATTCTGCCATCGGCTTTGAGCTCCTCGATGAGCTTCTCGACCTCGCGCTTGCTCCCAACTCCCGCCTGCTTCGCGGCCTCGATTACCTTATCGGCCGGTGCCCCGTAGTCGCCTTCCCCTTCGAGGTTTTTGATTATATCGACCAGCTTCTCTATCTTGCTGAGCTTCTTGGAGCTCTTGCCTATCTCCAGTATCGAGACGTCTATGTTGCCCTCTTCATCAACCGCTATGGTTTTCATCATGGCCTCGATGAGCTCTATTGCCGCTCTCGCATCCTCGCGCGTTACCGTCTCACTCAGCCTCATTCTCGCGTGGGCCTCGCTGAGACGTATAAGGGCTTCGAGCTGTCTCGCGGTTATCGGAATCGGCTGAATTTCTTCATCGTTGCTCCTCTTCAGACCCTTCCTCATCTTGACGTAGTAGCGCTTGATCTCCTCCATGGCTTCCCTGCTCAGGACCGGGTGGACGTTCTTCCTCGCGTAGGCTATGTACTTCTTGAGCAGGTCGTAGGGTATCTTCGGCGTAACCGCTTCGGCCTCACCACGCCTGACGCGCAGTATGTGCTCGGCTATCTGGGCATCAACCTTTTCATCCGGCTCGTCGAGCAGGAGGAATATGAGGTCGAAACGGCTCAGCAGAGTTGGCGGAAGGTCGAGCTGTTCCGGAAGGGACTTGTGCCTGTTAAAGCGGCCGAACTTCGGGTTGGCGGCAGCTATAACGGTCGTCCTCGCGTTGAGGGTGGCTGTAATGCCGGCCTTGGAGATGCTTATCGTGTTGTGGAGAACCAGCCCGTGGGAGACAAAGAGGTGGTACGGCTCAACGGTTACGTCGTAGACCCACTCCCAGCGGTCGTTGGGGATTTCCTCGACCTTTGTGACCCGGAGGAAGCGGAGATTGCCCTCAACAAGTCTCTTTATGTCGTTGAGCTTTTTCTCAACATTTCTAAGCCTTTCCCTCGCAATTTCGAGAAGAGCGTTTGTTGTTTCTTTATGTCCTCTCCTGAGCCTGTAAAGGGTCGTCGAATAGGGAGTGCCCAGCTTCTCAGATAGCTCTTTAACAATAACGAAGGTCCTCAGCGCCTCAACGTCTCCCCTCTCAAGGGCGCTCTTAAGTTCGGCGATTCTCCCCTCGGCCTTCGCAAGGTAGTCCATTACACGCTCTCTGTTGGCGTTTTGGCGGGCGGTTATGTTGTTGGTAAGACCGCCGTCGTTCACGTGAAGGACGTTCAAAACCTCCCTCAGGGATTCGAGAACCTCAGTCGGAACGATGTCGCGGTAGTTGCGCTTTCTCCTGGAGACCTCGATAAGCTTCTCTATCTTCCCTATCCTCGGGTCGTCCTGAACAATTTCAGCGAAGCGCTCCATGTCGGCAGTACCGCTCACGATGACCTTGTAGTAGGTCGTCTCTCCCCTCTTCTCCTCGAAGATGTAAGAGTATATCCCAAGGCTCAGCAGTAGGTCCTGGAGGTCTTCCGCCATGGCTCTTGACGACGTTGTGAGGCCAACGCGGTACTTGTCCACGAAGCCGTCTCCCTTGAAGAACGCGTTGAGGAAGGCCCTTCTCGCGGTTTCGTTGGCGCCGAAAACCCTGGCGGGAACCCTCTTCCGGCGAGCGGGTCTTTCGTCACCCTTCTCGGGAAACGCCTCCGGGAACTCGCTTAGAAGCTTGGTGTAAAAGTCCTTTGAGATGACGCGCACAGTGTAGAGCCTCTTCTCTCCAGGCCTCTCGCGAATCTGAACGCCGTACTTAACGCCGAGTTCCTCAAGGAGTCCCTTGAACTCCTCAACGAGCTTCTCATCGGTGTTCGTGAAGCCTATCTCGTAGTAGCCGTTGCCGGGGTTAGCGTAGCTGAAGCCTTCCGACAGGAGGAAACCGAGGAGTTTGGCAGTGGTCTCATCAAGGTGGTTCCCTTCGGAGGAAAGGTAGCGCCTGACCGCGAGGACGAGGTCGTCGGGTTTCACTTCCTCCGCCGGCTTCTCCCTTATTTCACCGTTCTCCCACACCATAATCGGGTGCTCTGGGGTTACCGTTATCTCCCTGCCGTTCGAGAACCTCAGCCGTATGAACTTATCCGGCGCTCTGTGCCTGCTCACGCGGTCCGCTTTAACCTTCACGATTTCCTTCCGCTCGAGGTCGTAAGCGGGGAGCTCTATGTCATCAACGGGTAGTATCTCGGTGTCCCTGCCGAGTATCACCTTATCGCGGTTGGCCTCGATTAGGGAATCCACCAGCTCGCCTATTTTCACCTTCCTGCCGTCCGCTAAGAGAAGCTCGAAGTCGTGGTGGTAGCTCTGCTGTTCCAGCGCTTCGTGAATCGCGCTCCTGTCCCTGTCGCTCATCTTGTCGAACTCGTCGATTAGTGCGAACCCACCATCCGCTAAGACGAGAACACCAGCTTCCAGAACCCACGAGCCCGTGAACTCGTCCCTGACTGCGGCGGCCGTGTTGTGGACGACGAAACCATTGGCAATGAAGCTGTGAGAGCCCTCTACCGTTAGGTCGTAGACGTGGTTGTAAGGCGATTTTATCATTTCTGCTTCCCTGACCTTCTCCCACAGGTAGTCCGAGGTAGCAAGTTCTTTTAACTTTTCAAGCTTTGCCTTGACGTTCTCTTCCCCTGCATAATGTTCACTGAGAAGCCAAGCAAGTTTGGAGTACAGAGATTTGTCTCTGCTTTCAAGAACCCTTGCCACCTTGACGAGAAGCCCAAACTTAAGCCTGCGTGGTCTCTTTCTGAGGAACAGCTCGTAGAATTTCTTGTAATCCATCCCCAGCTCCTCTGGTTTCAGCGTCTTCCCAATCGCAATCCTGAGGTCTTCGGGAAGCTCAACGGGAGACTCCTCCAGTTTTGCCTTTGAAAGGTTCTCAACAACCCTGAGAAGTGCCTTTCTTGATATGGGTTTTCCTTTCTCCACGAGTGCTCCAAAGTTTGAGCCGTAGACTTTCTCGACGCTTAGGCCGTAGAACGTTCTAATCTCCTTTATAAGCTTCCCAACACCCGGTACAACGTCCACGTTGGTATCGTACTTCTGTCCTTTCATTCTCTCCACGAGAGCCTCCAGCTTCCTCGCCTTCTCCGGGTGCTCAAAGCCAATCTCAGTCGCGAACTTCAGAACGTTCTCACCGTAGATTTTAAGCTCCCACCTGTCGTGCCTTGAGGTTATCTCTTTGTCCCCAAACTTTGAGGTGTACCCTGTACGCTTCCGCCTCCGGAGGTGCGCCACTATTCCAAACCTGAGCAGGGCGAGCTGGAGTTTTCTGGCGAGCTTTTCGCTGGTCGTGTCGAACTCAACGTACGAAGAGCCGTTTTCGCGTATAACCACCGTGCCGTCGCAGTCAAACAGCCCCCTAATATAAGAGGCAAGGACACTCTTTGGGGAAGTGAAGAGTTCGTTTGAAATATCGAGCTTGCTGGACTTTGGAGACTGCGGAACGCCCAGTTTCTCAAGCAGATGTGCCACAACCTTTGAGTGAAAGCGTACTGATGGAACTCCATCTTTAACCTGCTCCGTAGCTTCAATCCCGAAGAGTTCCTTTGCAAGCTCTGCAAACCTGCGTCTCAGTTCGGGGTTCTTGTTTGAGAACCTTATCGCCACACCCCAGCCAGCCTTTGAGACACTGCCATCGCCCGCTACTAGTCCGGCAAAGTAAGCCAGCTTCTCGTCGAGGTACTTGGGAAGCTTAAGCTTAGTTCCAGCCTGAAGTGAAACAGCCTCGGCCTCTACCCCTTCCCAGCCCCAGTCGGCCAGTTCGACGAGTCTGCGAAGGTGTTTCATTCTTATGTTGCCCCTCGCCTTAGGATTCGTCCAGTTGTGGTAGAGGGTGCTCTCACTGACTCCAAGCATCTTCGTAAGCTCTCTCTTGCTTATTCTGAGCTTTTTGGTGGCTTCTTCAATGAGTTCTTTGACCTGCCCCTTGATTCCGTACACAACGAGGTCATCGAGGTCTTTGAGAAGCTCCAAGATGGGAACTTTCTTCTCCTCGACTGTCAGCCTTCTTAGGGTTGCAACGTAGTCTCCCTCGGTAAGATTTCTCGCCTCAACCCACTTCGGTTCACCGTCCTGAATCGTCAAAAGTCTCGTTTCGGGGGTTAGTGTCAGCTCTTTGCCGGTGATTGTTTTGATTTTCACAAGCTCCTTAGGCGCTTTGAGCCTCCAGACCCTGCTCAGAGGAGCGGTCTTTATCTTGCCACCTTCTGCGGATAGGCTCTCACCGAGATAGGGGGAATAATCGATGCCGTCGGAGTACCTGATTGAGCCAACATCTTTTATCCAGCTCTCAGTGAGCGAACCGATTTGGTGAATTCCTGAATTCGAAAACACGAGTGAATCCGGAGCAACGCAAAGACCTGCCGCCGAACTGCTCTTACCGCTCGTATAAATCGCCCTTGGAGCGAGATTTGCCACGTAGCGGAGGAGCTGGCTGTTGTGGACGAAGATATCGTTGGCTATGAAGTTGTGGTGCTCTGGAATCTGGAGGTCGTAGACCCACTCGTGCTCGGGTTTGTACTCTTCAATTTCGACAACCCTGTCCCAGAAGATGTCAGAGTCAGCCAGAGTCGCCAGAAGGCCAACCTCGGGGGATTCAGGCAATTTAGCTTTGAGAACATCAACAATAACCTTGAGCTTCTCCCTGCTTGGAAGACGGTCTTCCCTCTCGTAGTGGAGATAAGTCGAGCGTGGTATGCCCATCTGAGCTTGAGTTAATCCAGCCTTGGTACGGAGGTTCTTCAGTAGTGGACCAATGCCCGGAACGACGTCAACGTTGGTGTTCGTCTTTCCGTTGGAGGTTACACGCTCAAGAATATCCATTTTAGAACATAGGCTAAACCCAATCGTTTCCCTGAACTTAATGGCATCCTCTCCAGTAATGAAAAGCCGATAGTACGTTCTTGGGGCATTCATTTTGCCGTTGGTCGCGCGGGCCTTTGTTTCGTGGAGCTGTGACTTTATCCCAAAGCGAAGGAGGAGGTGCTGAACGCCGTTGAGGAGCTCCTTTGACGCCGAAACAACCGTTATTTTAGCCCTCCCTCTATCTACTGTGGCTTCTGCATCGAAGTATCCCCCAAGAAAGCCCCTGATATCCTCCAAGCACGCTTCGAAAAGCTGTGGTGGAACTTTCTTGTCCCTTGAGTTTGTCGCGAGACCCAACCACTCCAGCAGGTGGTAGAACTCAACGCTACTCACGTAGACCTCCCGCGCGCTCTTGCCTTTATGACTCTCGCGAATTGTAGGATTAAGACCCAGACCTTTGAGATACTCGTAAACAAACCGCACCAGTTGCTCATCGTTGTTAGTGAAATACACAGTTGCACTACCGCCCCTGTTTTGGGCATACCCTTCTCCCGCCAGCAATCCAACCAAGTACCAGAACTTTTCGTCGGCAGTTTCTGGGAGGCTCAGCCTCGCCTTTGCAGTCTTTGGCTTTTCAATGGGGGCTTTTGAAAGCTCAAGGGGCGTTCCTTCAACTGGAAGGACTCTCGGCACGGCAATAAAGTCCCCAACCCTCAGCTCTTCTGCCTTCCTCGTCCTGAACTGACCGTTTTCGAAGGTGAAGAACGGGTGAGTTGGAGTAACGCGAATCTCCCTTCCGCTCGCGGTCTTTATCCTGAACATCTTTTCTGGGGCAGTTCTCTTCCAAGCGATGTTCGCATTAACTCTCCTGACCTTCAGCGTTTTTGCGTCGAGGGCATATAGCTCGAGGTCAATCGGCGCGTAGAAG
>Ga0256834_1000727_pt1 | contig 23339 bp, 24 predicted proteins | sample 4281140metaG_FD_190536 | JGI IMG/M metagenome (GOLD analysis project Ga0256834, IMG submission 190536) | Hydrothermal vent microbial communities from East Pacific Rise, Pacific Ocean - 4281-140 | ecosystem: Environmental > Aquatic > Marine > Hydrothermal vents | place: Pacific Ocean: East...
CGAAATGCAAGGACTGGACGAACTCAAAGAGTATTTACCGCCCGAATGTATGGAATAAGCCCGCAAGCTACAAACCATTTTCTTAAACTCGGGAAAATGGTATAACAAACAATTAGCCCCGAACACAAAACGGGGCTATTTTTATGTATGCTTTAATCACTCCAAAACAAAGAATTTTCAAAAATGCGGGGTATTGTCGGGAAAATGTCGGGAAAAACAAAGTGCCGAAAATCTTATAACTTTGATTTTCAGCACTTTAACCCTTGTAGGTGGTGCGGGTGAAGGGACTCGAACCCCCACGCTGTGAAGCACCAGATCCTAAGTCTGGCGTGTCTACCAATTTCACCACACCCGCCGGTAGATTTTGAGATTGCAAATATATTTAAGTTTTTTGATTTATAAAAACAAATTTGACACAAAAAATTACAAATCTTTTATCCAAGTCCTGCGACGCTTGTGTTGTATGTGTTCATAGTTTTTCCAATTGGAAATAACACTGTGGTTATCTTCAAATACACCGGTGGTCTCTATATCGATAATATGGTTAGACAACATGGCTTTGTGCAGGGCATCAAAAAGCAATACGGCGACTCCTTTGGCGTCATATTCGGGTATAACGCCGGTCAAAAGGGTATCGACGCACTTGGGGTGTTTAAACGATTGCATAATATGATACCACCCGAAAGGAAAGAGTTTACCGTTGGCTTTTTTCATGCCTTCGGATAATGATGGAATAGCTATTAAAAATCCGACAATTTTATCGCCGTCTTTTACAAAAAAAGTAAAATTGGGGTCGAGCACATTAAAATACTTGTTTTTATAATAGTCTTTTAATTCTTCGTCCAATTCAATAACATAGGGCAAATGGGCAAAGGCTTGATTTAAAATATCGAATGCAGTTTGGGCATATTTTTTCAATTCGTTTTTTGAAGAAGGACTAAAAACTTCAAATCCGAAACGTCTTTTGATCAATTTAGCACCTCGTTCACCTTTTTGAACCGGTTCGTCGGTGAGTTTTAAATGAAATTCGACCCAATCGTTTTCTTTTTCAAATCCGTATTTTTTCATCAGGGTTTTGTAATAAGGCAAATGATATACCGAAGCTATCGAGGGCAACTCTTCAAAGCCTTCAATGAGCATGCCTTGGGTGTCCAAGTTGGTAAACCCCAAAGGTCCGTGTACTTTTTTCATGCCTTTTTGTCGCAGCCAATCGGTAGCGGTATCCATAAGCAAACGAAAACCTTTTTCGTCGTTATACATTTCCAATCCGACAATTCGACCGTATTTTTCGCCTGTTTTTTCATTGTACTTATGATTAACGGCAGCCGCAATACGACCAATGGGACGATTTTTCCAATAGACCACCCATTTTTGCAAATCGACAAATTTGAGAGCGGGGTGTTGTATCCACATTTTTTTCTCGTCTGATTTGATCGGAGGTATCCAGTAAGGATTGTCTTTATATAACAGATATGGAAAGTCGATAAAATCTTTCAAAGTTCTTTTGTCATTGACCGGTCTGATTTCATATTTTTCTGGCATCATGATTGGGATTTTTTTACAATGGTAAAAGTATAAAATATTTTATTACCGTCTTATGATGTTTTTTATTAGTTTTACATCAAAAGATTTTTTATGAAACTAAATTTATACAATTTATCGGTTTTTGTTTGGTTTTTTACGGGAGCAAGCTTGATATATGCTCAACAAAATATGCAAAGAAATTTGGTTCAACGCGAGCGAACGGCGGCTTTGCGCAGGTTATTGCAACAGCCTTTGGCAAATACAGGAAACTATGATATTACCTATCATCGCTTGGAGTTGCAACCTCAATTGGATAACCGTAACTTGACAGGTGAGGTTACCACTTATTTTGTGGCAAACAACGATTTAATCCAAATGGAGTTTGATTTTAATACCCAAATGCAAGTCAATTCGGTAATTTATCACGGCAGTCAATTAAATTTTAATCAATCAAACAATAGGTTGATTATCAATTTTTTGCAGCCCATTTTACAAGGCAATCTCGATTCCATAAAAATAACTTACGACGGTTTTGTGCCCGATACGGGGTTGGGTTCTTATGCGGTTTCGACGCATAACGGCAAACCGGTGGTGTGGACTTTGTCCGAACCTTATGGTGCCCGAGATTGGTGGCCCTGTAAACAGGATTTAACGGACAAAATCGATTCGGTAGATGTTATTTTAAAATACCCCAAAATCCAAAACGGAGTTGAAATGGTAGGGGTATCCAACGGAATTTTGACTTCCGAAAACATTACGCAAATCAACGGAACCGATTATAAGATTTCAACTTGGAAACATCGCTATCCCATAGCGGCGTATTTGGTCGCTTTTGCCGTAACCAATTATACAAAATTTTCACAAACAGCCGGTATTGTTCAAAATTTTCCGATAGACAATTATGTATATCCCGAAAATCTTTCTTTGGCTCAAATTCAATCGAACGCTTTTGTTCCCGTGATGAATTTTTTTGAACAAAGTTTCGGACACTATCCTTTTTATACCGAAAAATACGGTCAAATACAATTTGGCTGGGGCGGTGGTATGGAACATCAAACCGCTACATTTGTAGCAAACTATCAACGTTGGTTAATAGCACACGAATTGGCACATCAGTGGTTTGGCGATGCCATAACCTGCGGTTCGTGGCACGATATCTGGCTCAATGAAGGATTTGCCACTTATAGCGAAGCACTGATAAAAGAACACTTGGACGGGCAAACGGAATTTGACAATTGGAAACAAAATGCCGTTAGTGCCATTACACAATACCCCGACGGTTCGGTCTATGTGCAGGATACTACCGATGTATGGCGTATTTTTGACAGTCGTTTGAGTTATTATAAAGGTGCCATGGTCCTTAATATGTTGCGTTTGCAAGTGGGCGATTCCGATTTTTTTGAAGGTTTACGCAATTACGTCAATCAAAAAAGTTTTCAATATGCCAAAACACAAGATTTTAAAGCAATTATCGAAACACAATCCGGCAAGGACTTAACCGATTTCTTTAACGATTGGATTTATGGCGAAGGATACCCTACATACAGCATTCAGGTTACACGAACAGGTGCACAAGAGTATGAGGTCGTGATTAATCAGACAACTTCGCATGCTTCGGTATCATTTTTTGAACTTTCATTACCTTTTGTTTTTAAAGATGACAACGGACACGAGCTGCAAGTTATGTTGCAAAATACCATCAACGGACAACATTTTGTGGTGCAGACCGGTTTTGACGTAACCGATGTGATTTTTGACCCGCACCACGATATAATTCATCGCAATAGCATTTTAAACATGAATTTGGACATCAAAACTTTTGAAAATCAAACTTTTAAAATTTATCCCAATCCGGTTAAACACTATCTTTATATGGATAGCTCTTTATTGCAACCCGTTTCCGAATTGAAAATTTTGAGTGTAGATGGCAAAGAACTTCGGACTTATTCTTACCAAAATCAACCGTTTGATGTAGATTTTTTGCCTGCCGGCGTGTATTGGCTACAATTTAGACTTAACCGCTATACTTATTTGCAAAAATTTGTAAAACAATAACTTAATTATTTGAAAATGAGTTATATAAGCATAGATGAAGCCAAACAAAAAATGGAGCGTTATTGTGCTTATCAAGAACGTTCGCACCAACAGGTAGAAAAAAAATTGCGTGATATGGGTTTGATACCCGAAGCGATAGACCATATAGTTTTGCATTTGCTTCGCGAAGGTTTTTTGAATGAAGAACGTTTTGCCAAAGCTTATGTGCGAGGAAAATTTTATCACAATAAATGGGGAAAGAAAAAAATTGTGCAAGGTTTAAAACGTCACCGGATACATCCGAGCTTAATTGACAAAGCTTTGAGTGAAATTTCTTTTGAAGACTACCGACAAACCATCGTTGAATTGGTTGCCAAAAAAAAGAAAAGCCTGGCACAACCGAATTCTTATCAAGCCCGTCAAAAAATTTATAGATATTTGTATCAAAAAGGTTTTGCATATTCCGAAATACCCGAAGACTTGTTATAACTTTTTTCGGTAAAATTTGTTTTATTAATCCGTGTGTAGCGGTTATTTGCGACTTAATTTTTGTTGTTTAGAAAAATTGTTAATAAGTTTATAAAGAATAGCTTTACATTCATAAAAAAATATATTAATTTTGGGCTATGTTTGTGTGTAACCTTAAATATTATGAAAAACTTAGCTTTGTTGTTAATTTTATTGACAACCACCGGTATGCTTTCCGCTCAAAAAACCGGTGAAATTTCTTTGAAACAAAACATTGAAAATTATTCGAGACTTACCGGTGTAACCATTTTTCCCAATCCGGTTAAAGACAGATTAAATATCGAATTGGATGATTATCAAAACTGTTTGATTTATTTATATGACATCAACGGCAAAAAGGTATTTAAACAGAAAATAGAAGATGATATTCAAGCCAGTTTTGATATTTCCAATTTGGATACGGGCACTTATCTGTTGTTTATCATTAATGAACAGGATAAAAAATCGGTCAATTTCAGGATCCAAAAGTTATGATTTATTAAAATAATCATCTAATTGTCGAATCATTTCTTTTTTTCTGTCATCGTTGGCAAAACTCGCTTCAAAAGCATTGCGGGTCAAGCGATAGAGGTCGTCTTTGGTCAAATTTAACGCCTGAGTAATTTCCCAAAAATTATCATTCATATAACCGCCGAAGTAAGCGGGGTCATCAGAATTTACGGTAGCTTTCAGACCTTTGTTTAACATGGTTTTTAAGGGGTGTTCTTTAAGGTCTTTAACCACTTTGAGTTTTAAATTGGACAAAGGGCAAACGGTTAGTGCCATTTGTTTATCGACCAGAGTTTTGACCAATTTTTCATCTTCAAGCGAGCGATTGCCGTGATCGAGACGGTCAATTTGCAACAGATTTAAGGCTTCCCAAACATATTCGGCAGGACCTTCTTCTCCGGCATGTGCCACTACTTTAAAACCGGCTTGACGAGCTATTTCAAATACTTTTTCAAATTTGGAAGGCGGATTACCTACTTCCGACGAATCCAATCCGACACCGGTAATCCAACTGCTGTATGGCAAGGCTTGTTCCAAAGTTTTAAAAGCTTCGGCTTCCGAAAGGTGTCTTAAAAAACTCATTATTAATCGGTAACTGATACCAAATTGTTTTTTTCCGTCTTCAAGTGCCTTGTGAATACCTTTGATGACCGTATCAAACGAAATACCTCGGTCGGTATGGGTTTGCGGATCAAAAAATATCTCGGTATGAAGCACGTTTTCTTTGTGAATATGTTGCAAATATGCCCAAGTCAAATCGTAAAAATCTCGTTCGGTTTGCAATACATTGGCGCCGGCATAATAAATGTCCAAAAATTCTTGCAGGTTGTTAAAATTATAAGCGGCTTTTACTTCATCTATGTTCTTATAAGGAATATTTATTTGGTTGCGACGGGCAATTTCAAACATCAATTCGGGTTCAAAACTTCCTTCAATGTGTAAGTGCAACTCCGCTTTGGGCATCTTATCGATAAATTCTCGGGTGATATTCATAATACAAGCCTTTTTTGAGTAAAATTTTTCAAAAGTAAAAAAAAATTATTCCAAATTAAATGACTTTTTTTCGGTTTTACTCATTTTTTTCACCGCCAATTCATAGGAATGGTCTATGAGTTCTTTGATAAGTGGTTCGGGCAAACCCGTTTCGAAGCTTAGGCTGTTCCAGTGTTTTTTGTTCATGTGATATCCGGGTGTAATTTGAGGATATTTTTCGCGTAGTTCAAGTGCTTTCGAGGGTTCACATTTCAAATTAACCCGAAGCGGAATTGTATCGAGTGCCGCCAAGGCAAACATTTTGCTGCCCACTTTAAAAACGAGTGTATGTTCGTCAAACGGAAACCCTTCACTTACAGCCGGTTTGTTTAAACAATAATTTCTAAAATCTTCGATATGCATACCTGTAAAGATATAAAAAAAAACTGCCTCCTAAGAGTTCATTTTCTTTTGAGACAGTTTTAAACGGATAAAAAGACGGTTTATTAAAATTTGGCATTAAAGCCCAATCCGAATACTTCTTTTACTTGTAAATCTTGTAAGGCATTATCGTCGTACAACAAGTTGAGTCCCAAGTTGGCACTGATGTATTTGTTGATGGTCATAACCATATTCATCTGATAATCGACATCGATGTTTTCGGGGTGGTCCAAATAATTGCTGTACAATCCCAAAATATTTTCCATCGAAATGTTTTTCATCAAATTGAATTTGTAATATCCGTTAATTGCCATACCTAATTCGTAACGAAAGTTTTTGCCCGGATCAACTCCGTAAGCACCGGCAGCAGACAGGTCATCGTCCATAACCAAAGTCATTTTGCTGGTAGCCGGAGCAAAGTTTACCTTTAAATTATCGCTTTTTTTCCACAACATACCCGGACCAAAACTTAAATATGCCGGAGCAAAAAGTTTTGATGTGGTTATTTTGGGAGAAACACTATAATCGTATCCGTCGGTCATTTGAGTTTTAAGGTTGCCAAAAAATGAATAATACCATAGTTTGGAAGCTTGTTTACCATAAGTTGAATTAATTTCGAAACGGTCATCTGTTTTTTTGGTTTGATCGTCTATACGGCTAAGTCCGTAAGCCAAAATCAATTTGGTATCCCAAACGCTTTTGTTTTTTTTGTAGTTGAAGTTATAGTTAATCAAACCGTTCAAAGCCAGTGAATTTTCACCGCCTTTAATCCAATTGTCAAACGAGGCTTGATTGAACATAATACTGATATTGCCCGAATTATTCCAGTTTTTTACAGGTTCTTTTTGATCTTGCGCTTGTAAATTGGACAAAGCAAACAAGACGATTAGAATCATAATTTTTTTCATTTTCATTGTATTTTTTTAAATTTATTTTGCAAAAATACAAAAAAATATAATTTCATCTGCCGGATTTTGTCATAATAAAAAAACAAGTCGAAAAAGAAACACTTTAAAAACCCTTTGAGCGGAGATTTGTATTTTTACATTTATAAATAGAATGATTATCTTTGCGTAAATTCATCAATTGCATGACCAAGACAGAAATAAGAAAACGAACCCGTGCACGCGAATCGTCCAACGCCATTGAACGCTTGTATATCACCATGCGTCATTTGTTAAACAGAGGTTTTTACAAACCTTTTGGAGTATCGGGCAATACATTGAAACAAGGACTGCTAACTTTGCGCCCCGAAATATACGGTGATATTGCTTCGGACAAGACCGAATTAAACGGATTAAAATACGTTATGGATCGTTTGCCGAAAGGTATAGAAGAGTGCAGGGTTATTTATATGACCGACGACGAGGGTTATAAACTCTCGCAGTTTAAACCGATTATACCGCCCAAAAGACGACGCAATTGTTACCGTATTGACCAGGATCAAATGAATGTCGAACTCACACGGGGACGTTCCGATGTGTATGATATTTTGACACATTTGACTTTTTTATTTATCGAATCGCATAAAATCAGACAAAAGGCGGTGATCAATACACAAGGAACCCTCGGTCGCGAATGGAAAGCACTCGAAACAGTCGTGTTGAAAAACAAAAAACTCGACAAGGTTCAAACGGAAACCATTATTGCTTATCTTTCGACACTTTTGGGTAGAACTTTTGCCGAAACCAAACAAGCTTACGACGATTTTGCCGAAAAAGACAAGCCCAATCGCTTTTTTCATTTGATATATTGGTTGGGAAAATTGGCTATTGACGAAGCTTATTTGGGAAAAAAACGAGAGGTGAAATTTAGCCCGGGCTTACGCGAAAGTTTGGGACATCATATTTATGGCGAAATATGGGCAACCGAAATCAAAAAAGTTTTGCAAAAAAACAATTTGCTACAAAGACCTTTGCACATCATCAGTGCCAATATGCACTCGGTCATGAATGTTTTGTTTGCACCTTCGTTGTTTGATGCCGACACCGATGAAATGGAAATATTTAAGGCACTCAGTATGAAAAAAAATGAAAAAATGAGAAAGTTGGTTGAAAAAACCGCTCAACAAAACGGTATGTTGTATCTCAAAGACCACTCGGGTGCCAATATTGATGTGCAAATATTTGATTTGGCCAAAATAAACAAGAAATATTTACCGTTATCAATAGCAAAACAAAAAGCAAAACCCGTGTTGATTGTAATGGATTATGCTTTTGGTGAACAAGCTTTTGAGGTAATGGACGAACTTTTAAAGCCTTATGAAAAAGCAGAACAAAAAATACATTTAAACGTGCAATCTATCTCTATCATGGGTAAAGCCGGAATATTGGTGGGAGGCAAGGGTGATATCATGATACCGAAAGTGCACATGTTTGAAGGAACAGCTGACAATTATCCGTTTGATAATCAGTTTAGTAAAAAAGATTTTGACGATGTTTCCATACCTGTTTACGAAGGAACCATGGTAACGGTTTTAGGCACTTCGTTACAAAACAAAGAGATTTTGTCCTTCTTTAAAAATTCAACCTGGCAAGCCATTGGTTTGGAAATGGAAGGAGCACATTACCAAAAAGCCATTCAATCGGCTTCCAAAATCAGAGGCAATATCAAGCCCGACGTCAAAGTTCGTTATGCTTATTATGCCTCGGATAATCCGTTGGAAACAGGAAGCACACTGGCTTCGGGTCCTTTGGGACTTAAAGGTGTTGAACCGACTTATATCATAACTCGTAAAATCCTTGACCAAATTTTTAAACAATAATATTATGAACCAACACAACAAAACAGAAGAAATAGATATACTGCAATTTTTTTCAGCCATCGGCAACATGTTTAAAAGCATGTTTAAGAGCATAACAGGAGTGGTAAAAAAACTGTTTTTTTTATCGCTCGATATTATTTTGTATCTAAAAAAGCACTATGTTTATTTGTTAGCCGGAACCTTGTTGGGTTTGGGAATATCATTTATAGTGCCTTCCAAAAACACCGATGTTTACAAAGCAGTTGCTCGTATACGAACCAATTTTAATTCGCAATTGACGTTACAAAGCCATGTCAAATTGTTTAACGGATTAATTGCCGATAAAAAATATGACGAACTTGCCCGTATCTTGCAAGAGGATACGACGGTAGTCAAACAGATAAAATTGTTTGAATTGGAACCGGTGGTCAATGATGTCTTGTTTATCGATGACTATGAAGCATACCTAAATCAGAAAGATACGGTGGTATATAAATTCATTGATTACAATACTTTCAAAAAAAATATGGTTAAAAATCCGGATATCAATCCGTATTGGAATTTAACCGTTATTGCGACAAAACCTATAACATTTGATTTTTTAAATAAACGTTTACCCGCACTTATCAATAATGATCCCGAATTGAAAAAGAAAAAAGAAAATGTTTGGTTTGCTTTGCAAATGCAACAAAAAAAACTGTTACGCACTTTACAAGACATCGATTCGTTGCGTAAAGTAAATAATCAGGTTATGATTGAATTAGCCAAAAACAAATCAAACGGTGCCGCCAATATTGTAGTGTCAAGTGACAGGGTGCGTGGTCCCGAAGCTTCGTATAATTTGTTTTATGAAAGAAGAAAAGCGCTTGAAGGTTTGGAAAAACTTTCCAAAAAACTCAACAAATTTTCCGACGTATTGGTTATGCAAAATGATTTTCCGCAATATGGGGTCAAAGAACACAAAATTACCCGCAATGTACATTTTCGATATACCGTATTGGGATTTTTGTTGGTGTTAATAATGCTTTTGTCGAGAGATTTTATCCTGTATTTAAATCGCTACCAACAACAAAAAAATAGAGTATAAATGATTGTCGAACCGGTTTTTGCCAAAGATGTTTTTTTGATTAAACCGAAGGTTTACAGCGATAAACGAGGTTTTTTTTACGAGTTTTTCAATGCACGGGTGTTTGAAGAACAGACCGGTTTGCAGGCTAATTTTATTCAAGATAACTTGGCGCAATCTCAACAATGGGTTTTAAGAGGATTCCATTTTCAAAAAGGAGCTTTTGCACAAGCCAAATTGGTTAGTGTTCTAAAAGGAGCCGTTTTAGATGTCATTGTCGATTTGCGTCAAAGCGCTCCCACATACGGACAATATTTTTCGGTTGAATTAAATGAGTACAACAAATACCAACTCTTTATTCCGAGAGGCTTTGCTCACGCTTATTTATCTTTAATGCCCGATACTTTGTTTTATTACAAGGTAGATAACAAATATCACCAACCGGCAGAATCGGGTATTCGTTTTGACGACCCCGATTTGAATGTTGATTGGGGCGTTTCAGCCGACAAATTTTTGCTATCACCCAAAGACCTTCAGTTGCCTTTTTTTAAAGATATTTTGCTATAATGGAAGGCATAAAAAAAATATTGGTAACCGGAGCCGATAGTCAGTTGGGTAAAACATTGAGAGAATTGCAACCCGCCGGCTTTGAAATTGATTTTTACGACAAACAAAGCTTGGATATTACCAACGCAAACAATATTGATAAAATATTAAAGAGAAAAAATTACGATTATTGTTTTAATTTTGCCGCTTATACCAATGTGGAACAAGCCGAAATCGATACCAAAAAATGTTTTGAAATCAATGCCGAAGCGGTAAAAAAATTGGCAGAACTAACAGCTCAACACCATACGGCACTGGTACATATATCAACCGATTATGTTTTTGACGGACAAAAAAAAACACCTTATACCGAAACCGATATACCTCACCCGCTTAATCAATACGGAAAATCAAAGTTAGAAGGAGAAAAATGGGCAGCCCTAAATCCGATACATTACATTATCAGAACCTCTTGGTTGTATTCGTCCTTCAATCGAAATTTTGTCAAAACCGTTTTGCAATTGGCTCAAAACAAAGACACTTTGCAATTGGTAAACGATCAAACAGGTTCGCCTACTTATGCCCCCGATTTAATTGATTTTATCTTGCATCTGGTTCGATTTGTCGAGCAACCCAAGTCGGGTATTTATCATTTTAGTAACAGTGGCGAGACTACTTGGTTTGAGTTTGGAAAAGAAATTTTGTCTTTACGACGCAAACAAATAGCACTTACACCGGTTACCTCAGTTGTTTTTCAAACCAAAGCCGCGCGACCGGCTTATTCGGTATTGTCATACCAAAAAATTAAAAAAGTTTTGAACTATACCCCGAGAAATTGGCGTGAGGGGTTAAAAGAATTTTTAATAAAAAATAAAATTTAGAGATATGTCTATCATAAAAAAATTGAACGGAAAAACTCCCCGATTGGGCAAAAACTGTTTTCTTGCCGACAATGCCGTTGTGGTTGGCGATGTTGTTATGGGCAACGATTGCAGTGTTTGGTTTAATGCCGTAGTCCGAGGCGATGTCAATTATATCAAAATAGGCAACAAGGTCAATATTCAAGACGGTGTTGTTATTCACGGCACTTACCAAAAAGCCCCTACGCGTATCGGCAACAATGTTTCGATAGCACACAATGCCACGGTACACGGTTGCACCATACACGACAATGTTTTAATAGGCATGAATGCCGTTGTCTTGGACGGTGCAGAAATACACAGTAATTCGATTATAGCTGCGGGCGCCGTAGTAAGTAAAGGTACTGTGGTTGAAAGTGGTAGTGTATTTGCCGGTATTCCGGCACGAAAGATAAAAAATATCAGCCCCGAACTGGTCGAAGGTGAAATAAAACGAATTGCCGACAGTTATATCATGTATGCCTCGTGGTATGCCGACGAAGATTAAAAATCATAAAAAAAACCAAAACTGTAAATACGGCTTCCGTCGTTGCCAATAGTATAACTAATGCCGATATGAGATACCGGACTGCTGTCAATATGCATACCGGCATCGAGTACCAAGCCGTGTATGGGATCGTAAGGAGGTTCTTGCGAAACCACATTGAATATACCGTAACCGGCACCTACATAAAAACCCAATAAGTATAACGAATTTTCTTCCGAGTTTAACCCCCAGTTATAGTTGAAAATCAATGGAATACCGTAACTGAAACGGGTAGGAAAAGTTTCATCGTATTCGCGGTATTTATACCAGTTGCGGGTGCCGATACCTATTTGAGGTCTTATTTCGACCGATAAGGTACTTTCTTGACTGAGCTCCACAAAATTGTAGCGAGGTATAATCGTAAGATTAAAATCGTATCCCGTGTATTTGGAAGCGGTCATATATTGTCCGGTAAAACCGGTCGAAATATACCATTTTTTGAAGCCAAATTGTGCAAACGACTGAAAACCAATCAAAAATATGATTGCGATAAATATTTTTTTCATTTCTCTATAAATGTTAAAAAGCGTATTGCAAATATACAAATTTATACCGGTTTTGTTAAAACTAAACGGATTTTTCGGTTTTATGTATTAATTTGGTGAGATTAATGGATAAATCTAACAAAACCAATTTGGGATTTGCGTTTCTTTCAATATAATAGTGAGCTTCACTTACTTCTCTATAAATATCTTCTATATTGGCACTATGGATAAAAGGAGCAAACTTGCCGAGTTCAAAGTCGTTGTTTGAAAAATCAAAATAAGCCAAATCCTTGTTTTGGTAGTTAATCATCAAAGCTTGTCTAAATGTTTCAAGTGCAAAATCTAAAAATTGTTTTTGGGTTTCGCGTCCCATTCCGGCAAGTTGTTCCGACCACTTTATTAATTTTTGTATAGCTTGTTTGTTGTTTTTGGCAGAAAATGCAATTCTTACCCAACTGATAAAAAGTTGTTGAAATTCATTGTCCGAAACTTTTGATTGATACAGTTGCAAAGCTCTGTTCCAATTGCCATTGGCTTGGTGGGCTGTTTTTAAGGCTTCTTCTTCGGACAATTGATACCGGTTGATGAGTTCTTTTTTTATTGTTCCGATAGGTATGGGATTAAAATGATGCACTTGACACCGGCTCAATATGGTTGGCAAAATGTTTTCGGTTGTTTCGGCAATCAATATAAATTTGGTGTCTTCGGGAGGTTCTTCAAGTATTTTGAGTAGTTTGTTGGCGGTTTCGTTATTCATTTTTTCAACATGCCAAACAATGATGACTTTGTAAGCGGCTTCGTAGGGTTTTACCGCTGCTTTTTTAATAATATTTTCGGCATCGATAACTCTTATCAAGCCTTGTTTATTGGCTACTTCTAAAAATTGTAACCAATCAAATAGTCCCGCATACGGATTTTGCAACAAAAACGACCGCCATTCTTTCATAAAAGCTTCGCTGTCGGGTTTTTTTATTTGATCGGTAACTACCGTAGGAAAAACAAAGTGCAAATCGGGGTGTATCAGTTTGTCTATTTTGTGTCGGCAATTTTCATTATCACATATAAGTCGTTTGGCAAAAGCCAAAGCCATTGGTAAGGTGCCGGTTCCTTCTTGACCTACAAATAATTGTGTATGAGGAACACGGTCATTTTCAATTATTTTTTTAAAATAACTTTTTAAAAAATCTTGTCCTATGATTGCTTCAAAATTCATAAGGCAAATTTAATCTAAAAATTGAAATATATAACGGTTTTTTCATCGGTTTAAAGTATCTAATCGACTTTGCCGGCTTTGTTTTGGTTATGTTAAGATATAGATTATATCGGTATTTTTTATTTACCTTTATAATTTATATAAGGGAAAAAATGTTTAAAATATTTTGACTGTATATAAAAATTTATTTGAATATAGGTTGGGTGTTATCGTTGCAATATAGGGTTTTATATCTTACAGTTAAATTTAATATTTACTTCTTTTATAAAATCAAAATCATCAATCCAAGGAACATTCATATTCTCACACACATCAGGAATTTTTATTTTTTGAGGATTAGAGCTATTTGATAAATATTCTTTTGTAACGACTGTTGCTTTTTCCGCCATAGCGTGAACTATAACCCAAGGGTCTGCAATTGATCTGTTTTTTACATTATTAGAAAGATATTTATGATTTGGATTTTGATTATATATCTTTTTTAAGCATAATTGAACTTTTTCAGTGATTGGTTTTACAAAGTATTTTTTGTCTTTAAGCCAATTTTTCAAATTATCATCACCTTTATCAATTTCTTTTTTTACTTCTTGGGGTATAAATACAATTCCTTTTTTAGCTAAATCATCAATTATATTCCAATAAGAACTACAAAATTCAGGGGAATAATATTTATTCCAAGCTTCAATAAAAAAATTTGTGTCAAGGCAATATTTCTTTTGATTATCTTGCATATAAGAATTGTTCTAATTTTTTAAAATTGCTGATTTTAATGTTCAATAATTTGTTTGCTTCACTACCGGTTATCATTCCGCTTTTATAGTAACTATATATATAAGTAGTAAATGCTTTACTATTTTTTCGGATTTGTAGAACATAATAGCTTGGTCCACCTTTTTGTTTTTCTTTTTTTGATTGGTTTTCTAAATACTCTTCATATTTTTCCTTAAAAATACTAATAAATTTATTGAAATCTTTTTTTGGAATAATTTTTAAATTTAATAACCTTACAGACATTGCAAATGAACTTACTTTGAAATGTTTTGCCATTCTTTCAACAGTATCAGAGTTAATATTTTTTAATTTGTTTTGTTGAATGAAATTTGTTACTTCTGTGCTTGGCATCAGTATTTCAGCTGTAACTTTATTACAAAATATTTCAATAGGGTCATATTTGTTTATTTCTTTTGGACTTCTAAAATCTATAATATCAAAAGCAGATACACCGCTAGAATTTACCCAAAGGTGAACCAATTCGTGAATTAAAGTGAATAATTGGGAATTTTTTGTATCACCACTATTTACATATATAAAAGGTGCAAATTTGTCAGTAATGGCAAATCCTTTGACTTCATTTACATCGATTTTTAAGTGACTATGGACATTACTTGACAAGGAAACAAAAATTCTTTTACTTTCAATTTTATCAATCCAATATTTAAGTAAATTTTGTTCATTAGGTGTTTCGTCTATTTCTAATGTCTTTTTTATATTTGATGCAATTTCTTGAACATTTGAATGAATATTAAATTTTCCTATAAAATCGAGTTCATCTTCTCCATTTTCTTTAAAGAAATCACTTAACCAAATTTGTTTTGATTGTATGTCTCTCAAAAAAAATGTTAAAGCAGTGCTGTATTCTTTTTTATTTGTGTTTTTTCGAAAATCTCTTAATGTTTGAAAATCATCAGGTGGTTCCGGTAAATAAAATACAGAAATAGGTCGTCTGAATATTTTTGAGAGTTTTTCAAGTTGTTTTATTGTAGGATATTTTTCACCGGTCTCCCATAATTCAACGCTTTCTTCTTTTACTTTCATTTTTAGAGCAACTTCTGCAATGGACATTTTAGATGTTTCCCTTGCCCATCTTAAAATATTTGGTGTTATGATTGCTCTCTCTTTCATTTTACAAATATATAAATTTTTATTTGTGGTTTAATGTGTAGATGTCGCTAATTTCCGCTTAAATTTATGTATTTGTTATCTCTTGCCGAAAAAAAATTGCAAAATAAACAAGTGTAAAGCGGATAGTTAAAACAAGGTATATTGAACGACAAAAATTAAAGTTTATGGCGGTATGGCTAATTTTTAATCGGTATCGTGTATTGGCAATCGAGTGTTCCATAAAATTATTCGTAATTCATAAAAATTAGTGTAAATTTGCACTTATTTTGAAAAAAACATTAAAGTTATGAATATCAAAATTACGCTGCCCGACGGAAGTATCAAGGAATGCCCCGCCGGTATTACTCCCTATGAAGTTGCAAAAGATATAAGCGAAGGATTGGCACGCAATGTTATTTCGGCTAAATTCAACGACAAAAAGGTCGAAATAAACACTCCTTTGACCACTGACGGCAGTTTAATCTTATATACTTGGAACGATGACGAAGGCAAAAAAACCTTTTGGCACTCGTCGGCACACCTGATGGCTCAAGCCATTCAAAAATTTTATCCCGATGCCAAACTAACCATTGGACCTGCCATTGATAACGGATTTTATTACGATATAGATTTTGGCGATGCTCAATTTTCGGAAAAAGATTTTGAAAAAATTGAAAAGAAAATGCTTGAAATCGCCAAAGGCAAACACGAATTCAAATTGCGCGAGGTCTCTAAAAAAGACGCTTTGGCTTTATACCGAAAAGAAAATAATCCGTTTAAAATAGAGTTGATTGAAAACCTCAATGACGGTGAAATCACTTTTTGCGACCACGACGATTTTACCGATTTATGTCGCGGCGGGCACTTACCTCATACCGGACTGATCAAAGCGGTCAAATTGCTCAATGTTGCCGGTGCTTACTGGCGCGGCGACGAAACCAAACCGCAATTAACCCGTGTTTACGGTATCTCGTTTCCCAAACAAAAAATGCTTAAAGAATATTTGGAATTACTAGAAGAAGCCAAAAAACGCGACCATCGTAAGTTGGGAAAAGAACTGGAACTCTTTGCTTTTTCACAAAAAGTAGGACAGGGATTGCCGCTGTGGCTTCCCAAAGGTGCCGCCCTGCGCGAACGTTTGGAAAATTTCTTAAAAAAAGCCCAGAAAAAAGCAGGATACCAACAAGTGGTTACCCCGCACATCGGACATAAAAATTTATATGTAACTTCGGGGCACTACGAAAAATACGGGCAAGACAGTTTTCAACCCATTAAAACTCCCAAAGAAGGCGAAGAGTTTTTGCTCAAACCTATGAATTGCCCGCATCATATCGAAATATTTAAAACCAAACCTTACAGTTACAAAGATTTGCCGGTGCGTTTTGCCGAATTCGGAACGGTATATCGTTACGAACAAAGCGGCGAATTGCACGGATTGACCCGCGTACGCGGCTTTACCCAAGATGATGCACACATTTTTTGCACCCCCGACCAACTGCTCGACGAATTTAAAAAAGTCATCGATTTGGTTATGTATGTATTCGGTTCATTGGGATTTGAAGATTTTACCGCTCAAATATCGCTTCGCGATAAAGAAGACAGAAGCAAATACATAGGAAGTGATGAAAATTGGGAACGTGCCGAACAAGCCATTATTCAAGCCGCCGAAGAAAAAAATCTAAATACCGTTACCGAATACGGCGAAGCGGCTTTTTATGGACCCAAACTCGATTTTATGGTCAAAGACGCCTTGGGACGCAGTTGGCAATTGGGAACCATACAAGTAGATTACAACCTGCCCGAACGCTTTGACTTGACTTATATCGGCGCCGATAACAAACCCCACCGTCCGGTAATGATACACAGAGCACCGTTTGGCTCTATGGAACGTTTTATTGCCATATTGTTGGAACATACCGCCGGTAAATTTCCACTTTGGCTTACTCCCGAACAGGTTATTATTTTGCCTATCAGCGAAAAATATGAAAAATATGCCAAAAAAATCTTAAATTTGCTCGACGAAGCCGGTATAAGAGCTACCATAGATTTGCGAAACGAAAAAGTAGGACGCAAAATACGAGACGCCGAAATAAAAAAATTGCCCTACATGATCATTATAGGCGAAACAGAAACCGAAAACAATACCTTGTCGGTAAGAAAACATCAAGAAGGCGATTTGGGTAGCTTCGATATTGACAAATTTATTGAATATATCCGTCAAGAAGAGAAAAAAGGATTGAAAGAACTCGCTTAATTCGGATAAAAACTTGACATATAAGAAAAAATTCTTATTTTTGCAGGCTTTTTATTGACAAATGTCAGTAGGCTGAAAGAGTTCATTGCGACGCAAGTGAGAAACGAACGATGAAGAATTCATCAATGTAATGTTTAAGATTTTTCGGGCTTTCCGATTTGTTGGGAAGCTTTCGAAAAAGATAAATAAAGAATATTAACCATAAAAATATACGACTATAGCAATTAGAAGAAGACGCAGTCGAAGACCGGGAAGGGTAATCAAAAAAAATCCCCACCGCATAAATGACGAAATTACCGCCAAAGAAGTTCGATTGGTTGGCGATAACGTCGAGGTGGGTATATACCCTTTGCACAAAGCTTTAGCCATGGCTGAAGAACAAGGTTTGGATTTGGCGGAAATATCGCCCAAAGCAGACCCCCCGGTTTGTAAGATTCTGGATTACAAAAAGTTTTTGTATGACCAGAAAAAGAAAGAAAAAGCCATAAAATCGAAAACTCAAAAAGTAACTCTGAAAGAGATTCGATTTGGACCGAACACCGACGACCACGATTATGAGTTCAAGAAAAAACACGCCATGAATTTCCTCAAAGACGGAAATAAACTCAAAGCGTATGTTTTCTTTAAAGGTCGTTCTATTATTTTTAAAGACCAAGGGCAAATATTATTGTTGCGTTTGGCACAAGACTTGGAAGAATACGGCAAAGTGGAACAAATGCCCAAACTTGAAGGAAAAAAAATGATTATGTTGATGTCGCCCAAGTCTCAAAAGAAAAAGAAATAGATATAAATAATAAATAAAGTAGAAGGATTATGCCAAAACTAAAAGTAAAAGCCAGTGCCAAAAAAAGGTTTAAATTAACCGGCACCGGAAAAATTAAAAGAAAGCACGCTTACAAAAGTCATATTTTGACTAAAAAATCAAAAAAGCGAAAATTGAGATTGACACACGCGACTTTGGTCAGTGATGCCGACATGAACAACGTAAAACAATCGTTAGGATTAAAATAATTTAACGATTGATTAATTGGTAGATTTATTAACCCTGGAACAGTGCCAAAAACCAAAAATTCCGTAAAAGGAATGCCTGTTACAAAAAAATCATTAAAACTATGCCTAGATCAGTAAACTCAGTAGCCAAAAGAAGACGTCGTAAAAAAATCCTCAAACAAGCCAAAGGATATTTCGGACGCAGAAAAAATGTCTATACCGTTGCTAAAAACGCAGTGGAAAAAGCAATGTTATACGCTTATAGAGACAGAAAACAAAAGAAACGTAATTTTAGAAGATTGTGGATACAACGTATCAATGCAGCAGCACGCTTGCATGGTATGTCTTATTCGCAGTTTATGGGCAAAATTCACGCCAACAATATCGAACTGAACCGTAAGGTTCTAGCCGATTTGGCAATGAATCACCCCGAAGCTTTTAAAGCAATCGTTGATAAAATCAAATAAGAAAGATTAACTTTTATTATTTATATCGCAAAAAAAGAGAAAGTCAAAACGGCTTTCTCTCTTTTTTTTGCATAGACTTTTATCGACAAATCATGAGAACAATTCCAAAACCTTGTCGGCGGGACGTGCCAATACGGCTTTATCATTGTATATAACTACCGGTCGTTCGATTAGTTTTGGGTATTGAACCATAGCTTTTATTATTTGTTCATCGGTCATTTCCTTTCCTTTAAAGTTTTCTTTCCAAACGGTTTCTTTGGTTCGAACCAGTTCGATGGGTTTTAAGCCGAGCCATTGCAATACCTTTTTTAATTCTTGTTCGGTCGGCGGATTGTCCAAATATTTTCTGATTTCCAAATTCAAACCTTTTTCTTTTGCCGTTTTTTCTGCCGCAGCCAATCCTTCACGGCTTTTACGACAACGCGGATTATGCCATACTATTATTTTACTCATGTTCAATAAGTTTTGTTTTTTTGCAAAAATAAGGTCTTTTCGGGTTGTTAAAACAAGTTCATTATAATTTTTCTTTATAATTGTATAGGCTTCAAATAAATATGATGTTGCCATTCGATATTTTATTGGGGAAGGTAAAAAAATAGTTTACGATACGGGTATATGCACGACTACACGGGTTCCTGTGGGTTTTCCCGATTGGTCATACAAATCGATAAATTGTATTTTGTATTTGTTTTTAAAGGCTTGGGTGTAAATTGCCAAACGTTCTTCGGTGATTTTCAAACCGAGCGATTCTTTTTTTAAGTGTATATTTTTTTGTTGGCTTATGATTTTGGCTTTTTCTCTGCCGATACCGTTGTCTTCAATTTCTACCACTACATAAGGCGTTTCGCTTTTTATGTTTAATACGAGTCTTTTGTCGCCTTTGAGTGGTGCCAAACCGTGCCAAATGGCATTTTCTAAAAAAGCTTGAAAAATAAGCGGAGGAATTTTTACTTTGTTCAAATCGATCTCGGAGGCAATTAGAATATCGAATTGTATGCCCTTGTTGAAACGAATGTTTTCCACATCGATGTAAATTTTCATCAAATCGAGTTCATCTTTTAAAGTAATTTCTTGTTTTTTGGCATTTTCAAGTACCATTCGCAAGAGTTTTGCAAATTTGGTCAGATACAAAACCGCTTCTTTTTGTTCATTACTGATTATGTATTTTTTAATGGCATTGAGCGAGTTGAACAAAAAGTGCGGATTCATTTGTGCTTGAACGGCTTGCAAACGTAGTTGTAGGATTTGTTTGGAATAGGCTAAGGCTAATTTTTTTTGTTCTTCGATTTGTTTGGCTTGTTGTAAGGCTTGTATTTGTTCGGTTTTTGAGCTAACTTCTTCGTCGAGTTTCTGATTGAGCATTTCTTTGATTTTTAAATTTTCTTCATGCTCTTTGATGATCAATTCTTGCCATAGATTTTTTTCTTCGAGTATTAATTTTTGTTTTCGTCCCAATCCCAAAGCAAACAGAGTCATTTCAAAAGCCGTAGCACCATAAAATAGAACTCTGAACGGTCGTCCCGTGTAAGTCAAATAGTGTGAGTAAGTCGTTACCAACAAGTAAGTCCCTGCTCCTATGAGCAAATAATATTTAACCGGCGAGGCTGTTTTCCATATTAAAAAAAGGATATATATGGACAAAACAAACAAAAAAGGCAAAAAAACAAAATTGTAAGCATAGTCGGTTATAAGTTTATTGTGCAAAACAAAAGACAGCAAACTGAGTATTATAACGCTAATAAGTGAAATCTTGACAAAACCGACAAGAAATTTATACCACTTGGGGCAGTATTTGTCCAAATCGACAAAGGTAATGGCAAACAATAAATATACAGTGGAATACAACCATTTGACAGGGTCGTAAAAAAATTTGATATAAGGCACAAGTGTCTTGCTTAAATCGCTTAATATGAAACCTTTAGCCCTGTGATAAGAGTATATGAATACCAAAAAAGCATAAAGCGAATAATATAAATAAGCACTGTCTTTGTTTTGAAAAAACAACAAAAAATGATAGACCCCCAAAGCCAGCAAAAAGCCGGAAATGAAAATAACTATCCCGTTGTCTTGCGGGTGTGAAAGCGCTTGTAACAAATTTTCATTCATAAAAATATTATGAGATATGCAGGGCTTCAAAGACTTTTTGACGGTGACTGCGTGATATGGGTATCACCCTGTCGTTGTTTAAAACGACTTCACCCGAACCGTGTTTGAGTAATTCTTTGACTTCGCTTAAATTGACTATGTATGATTTATGAATACGCAAAAATTGTTTGCCGGGTAACATTTCTTCTAAATATTTGATGCTTTTGGAAACCAAATAATCTTCACCGTTTTTTAAAAATACCGTTGTGTAACTGCCGTCCGATTTGCAATAAATAATTTCTTTGGGATCTACCAATATAATTTTATTGTTAAGACTAAGCGGTATTTTTTTGGTTTGATCCACATTGTTTTGTATCAGGTCGCTTAGAATGGTTTCAATATTTTTGGTGGAATTATTGCTTATTTGTCGAGCTTTTACTTTTTCAATGGCTTGTATCAAATCGTCGGGGTCTATCGGTTTCAATAAATAATCAATGGCACTCGCTTTAAAAGCCTGTATGGCATATTGATTGTATGCCGTGGTGATAATCAAGTCAAAATTTTGATAGTCCAATGACTTTAACAATTGAAATCCGTCCATTTCGGGCATCTCAATATCCAAAAAAACCAAATCGGGTTTTAAGTAATTTATTCCGCTAATGGCTTCTTTGGGATTGGTAAAAGTTTCGATAATTTTGACATCGTTGCTGAAATTCTCTATCTCCCATTGTAAACTTTCAATAGCCAGTTGTTCGTCATCAATGATTACCGCTTTAATCATAATGTATTAATATTTTGTTTGTTTTTAGTGCATAAAAATAGCGAAAAATATCTATACGGTTGCTTTGAATGTATATTTTGTATAAAATATTTTATAAAAGGTTTAAATCTTTGGCTCATTTGTATCCGGTTGTGCAAATTTTAAAAAACTTCTATTTGTGCATCAAATTAAGCAATTCACAAATTCAAACATGTTGTTTATAAATTCAAACAGACTGTTGAAAAGAAATCGCCTATCATTGTGTTGTCAAAAAATGTGGATTTTTGTAGATGTTTTGACAAAATCACCCCAAAAGGTGATACGAATTCATACTATTAAATGAATAAATTTGTCTTTTGATGTGCTAAATTTGTTCATATAAAAAATAAAAATCTAAAAATAATATTATGAAAAAACTACCCTTACTTTTATTTGCAATGATTATTGCTTTGACATCGTGTAGCAAAGATGCAACAGATGTGGATTTTAGCACCGATTTGTCAAAAACTTCCGACGAAATTGTCGTAAACGATACACCTGTCCGGGTGGTAGGAAACGGCGATTTTTCCACTCAATTTATATTGAGTTTGGAAAATGACGATACCCGAGCTTATCTGGATAAACTGAAAGATTTGAGTTTGAAAGATGTTCGACTCAAATTTCAAGGTATAAGCGCTTTGTCCGGCAACCAAACGCCTACACAATTAAAAATTACTTTTAACAACCGGGTCGAAATTATTCTAAATGATTTTGTTTATGACAGGGTTGCCGACGGGCAAGAATTTGCTTTGAACCAAACGCAACAAATCAACGAAATGGCTCAAATACTTTTAAATAACAAACAAGTAACCATCAAAATAGAAGGGCATATACCCGATGTCAATACGTATCGATTTTTTATCAAATTTTTAGCCAAAGCCAATATTACGGCTAGTACTTTGTAAAAGTTGTAAATAAAAATATAAATAATTTATTTGGTATGAAAATTTTCAAATTAATTTTGCTTGGTTTAGTATTCATAGGTTTTTCACAACATGCCGAAGCACAATTGTGGAAAAAACTAAAAAAACATGCCGAAGAAAAAATAAAGCAAGAAGCCGAACGCCGTTCGGAAAGAAGAATCGACAAAGGCATAGATAAAGTTTATGACAAAGCCGAAGATGAAATAGACGGCAAAAACAAAAAGAAGAAAGATAAAAAGGGCCAAAGTGGCAATTCAAAAACAAATACGGAAAGCGTTTCCGACGAAGCCGATGAAAATTCATCGACTAAGTTACAAAAACACACCCCTAAACTGGTTTGGAGCCGTTATGATTTTGTCCCCGGCGACACGGTCATATTTGAAGACGGTCCCGCAGACGACGAAGAAGTAGGCGAATTTCCCAGTCGTTGGGACTTAAAAGAAGGCAACGCCG